>Ga0114979_10000491_pt1 | contig 26192 bp, 13 predicted proteins | sample S_140625_EF_Meta_FD_87315 | JGI IMG/M metagenome (GOLD analysis project Ga0114979, IMG submission 87315) | Freshwater microbial communities from Lake Simoncouche, Canada to study carbon cycling - S_140625_EF_MetaG | ecosystem: Environmental > Aquatic > Freshwater > Lake | place: Lake...
AGGTCTTGCAGAAGTAACAACAGGTCTTGCAGAAGTAACAACAGGTCTTGCAGAAGCAGCAGCACGTCTTGCAGAAGCAGCAGCAGGTCTTGCAGAAGCAACAGCAGGTCTTGCAGAAGTAACAGGATTATAAGGTCTATTACGTATAGCATGGTCATGATAAGGTCCATGATGTGGTAAGAGATCATAAGGGTCTATTCGCCAGGTAGAATAGATATGTCCACGAGGCTTTGGACGTTTGGAAGCGGGGGCAGCTTTTAACTTTCTTTTAAATTTTGATATCTGATTTTGTCTTTCTATTCCGTCTTTTATAGGTTGTAAATCACGATGCAAATTGAGACCATAATATAACAATAAAAACTCGTCAATACCTGTTTTATGTGTAAGTTGAAGGGTAATACCTAACATATCGCGGAGTTCATCATTTGTTAACATTTCGTATGGTTCCTGATCTAGTGTTATTCCTGGTACTTGTGAAATCTTATTCAGTATGTCACCAGCTGTGAGAAATATAAAATCATCAAACGCACCCCTATTATGTGTAGGTATAACAATTATATTACCTTTAAAGCCTGTTCTCATTATACAGTTATTTAATGTATCTATTAAATTATAAAAATCAGGATTATCGTTCAAATTATGATTTTGAACGCATAATATAATACCAATTGGTCTTCTACTCATATTGTTATGTTTAATCATAACAATGCTACACAATATATCAGCTATTTCCGACATATACATACTATGTTTGTCAGGATCAACTCGTTTTTTAGGACATTTTCCAATTATATCCTGTAAACTACCAAAAATATTTTGAAAATCTATAATTAGATAAAAAACGCTACGATTTTTATCTATGCTTTTTATAATCTCAGTTTTTAACCATTGTATAATAGCTGATAGTTGATCTCTATCTAAATCAGTCGATCTTAACCAATATGTATATTCTGTTCCTAATTTATCTATTATGTCTTGGTCGGAAGGATTTAATCGTACATCTATACCTGCTTGTTCGGCTTCATAATTCATAGCATATATTGCGTACTTGGCGTTACGTATTTGCTGTTGTAGTGATGCTATTGTTTTTCTAGCTTCAGTATATAATGCGTGACCTGGTATTTGCATTAATGCTCTTGGTAAAACCATTGTTTCAAATTCATGAGGCACTGGGTCTACGACAGAAGGTCCGGATCTTCCCAATCCAATTGGTGGTGTTAGTCCTGATGCTGGTGGTGGAGGTGGTGGTACTCCTAGTGGTGGTGGAGGTGGTGCTGATGATCCAGACATATTATTTATATTAGTTATATTATATATAGTAAATACTATATATTATAATAAATGCGAATTATATTGATTATTAACAATAATAAATTTAGTATTAAGAGCTAATTCTTCTAAATTAGCGCTATTTGTATAAGTACAAGCACTTCTTAATCCTCCTAAATAGTTTTCCACAGTATTTTTTAATGGTCCTTTATAAGCAACTTTGAGTTCTCGACCTTCAGAACTCCTATAATCACTATTATTATTTGCCGCATAATTATTTTTCATAGCATATGCCGAGCTCATACCATAAAAAAATTTATGTTTAGCTCCTGTTTTTTCATCAACAATCATTTTTCCAGGATTTTCATCGTGTCCTGCAAATGCGCCACCAATCATTACAAAATCTGCACCAGCACCAAATGCTTTTGCTAAATCACCCGGACAAGTAATACCCCCATCACTTAAAATAAAAGCCTTGTTATGTTTATCTTGATCATATTCATAGCATATTTCAAAATTAATACGATTACGATCTCTACATTCTTGTACGCATTCTAAAATACAACTAAGCTGCGGCATCCCTATTCCTGTCTGAATTCGTGTAGTGCATGCGCTCCCTCCCCCAATACCAATTTTATGAATGTCTATTTCTAAATCATTTAATAATTCTACTCCTTCAGATGTACATACATTACCAGCCAAAATAATCTTTTCAGGATATTCATTCCTTAATTTTCTACAAAATTCATTAAATTTAGAAATATAACCATTTGCTATATCAACACAAATGAATTTGCACTCGAAATTATCTAAAATATGTGATAAATTGTCATAATCATCACTACTTATTCCCGTGGAAATCATAAAATAGTCGGGGTCTAATTTTGAATCACTATTTTCTTTATTATAATTCAGTAAATCATGTAATTTATGAAATTTGTGAAGAGCAGTTATAATCTTATACGTGCTCAATACTTTGTATAATTCCAACGTTCCTGTTGTTGTCATATTTGCCGCAACAATAGGAATACCTGTCCATATTACTCCATTTTGAAAAACAATTGTTCTTTCTAATATTACATCTTTTCTACTGTTTATTTTGGATTTTTTAGGAAGAATTAGTACATCTCTAAAATCAAAATATTTATCCATACTATCAAATTTATAATTATAAATATTGTCACCCATAATAGTTATTTATTTATTTATTAATTTATATTTATTTATGTTTAAAAATTATGTTTAAATAATTTTTAAATATTATAATTTGTTATATTAATTAGAATATGAGTTTATTAGATTATCCAATTTATTCTAATGACACTATTTTTGGTAACTTAAGAAAAGAATCAGGTAAGTGTCCGGCACGAACTGATATATGTAATAATCTTCCAGGTTTATCTGTTATACAAGGTACTATAATACTTCCGAAATGTAGTGGAACCGAACCCAATAATCCATTTGAATTTACTAATAGTAAAGAAACCTCGTCTTATGGTTGTTGTGTGGTTGATGCTTCGAACGAAACTTGTGGAACTCATTTACCTTCAAATATTATTGAGGGCGGAGAGTTCTATGATATGGGCATCGATATAACAGATGCTAGTGGAACAAATAGGCGTTCAATATGTCATTCGGCACCAATTAGAAAAAGGACTTTAGTAATTTCTGAGTTTATAGGCATAATTGTAATTAATGCCATAATACTAATTATAACAGCTGTTATGGGTGGTTGTTATGAATTTATATTCAAATATGGTGAATGTAAGGAATGTATTTATTATAAATCAAAATGTACAAATAGAGAACGATTGAGCATTATAGATTATATGTTTCCTATTGAAATATGTAATTATCCTTACCAAGCTTGTAATAGGGTTGCTGGAAATACAACAACCAAACCTCAAGCAGGCGGTGAAGGTATTGGTAAAAATAAAGTCGGTTTTATGAGTACATATGCTGAATATGTAGCAAACGGAACAAAATGTGTAACGGTACATGAGGATAGTTCTGAAGGTAAACAATTTAAGCCTTTTCCATATAATTTGATAGATTATTCTAATGATAATTTTCAATGGGAATTATCGAGAATGCCATTTAAAGCATTTGCTTTATTTTTCCTATACACGGTTCTTTTAAGCAGGTATTTTCTTTCGGTTCTTCTGAAAAATCTTTCTATAAGATATCAAAAAGTTGTAAATCATAGTCCAATATTAAGCAATATTATGTTTTTATGTTTTACTGGAATATTGTTTAATATTATTGCAAATTATACAGGAATAACTGCATTAAATGGAGCAAGTAGTTATATATTATACATTTTAATGATGATATTGTCATTTGCCTTTTCTATCAGTTCTTTGGCTACGATGCTTCTTTTATGGTGGTCTCCGCCTGTGGTGTTTGAAAAATACTATAGAAAATGTAATATTCCTTCTAATTATTATAAACTAATAAATCCAAGGAAAATATTCTTTTCACTATATGAATACAAAACAGCCAAGTCTTTACCGATAAAAATCCTTCATTTGTGTGGTGATATATTATTATTACCTTTAATATTTGTAATCTTGCTTATATCAATATCTTTTGGTTTCTTTTCGTCCGCAATAGCATATATGTATATGTCAGTATCATTAATATTTAATCTACTCTATGTACCATTATCTAATACAATAGAATTTATGGATATTATTAAAAGTCACGGTAATTTATTAACAATCTTATTCTGTCTAAACGTATTAATGTCTTCGCTAAATAAATTAGACAATATAACAACAGGTATTTTAGGTGGATTATTTGGTATTCTTATATTATATACAGCAATGGTTAATATAAAATAATACTAATAAAATAATACTAATAATATAATACTAATAATATACTAATAATATACTAATAATATACTAATAATATAATACTAATAAAATAATATAAATGGATGATTCTAATTATAATTATAATTATAATGGGAAAGAAAAAAGGAGGTGATAAAAAGGAGTTACCTTTTGTAAGTATATGTACCCCAACATTTAATAGGCGTCCTTTTTGGGAGTATACCATTAAATGTTTTTTACATCAAAATTATCCAAAAAATAGAATGGAATGGATTATTATTGATGATGGTACAGATAAAGTAAAGGACCTTGTATCTGCCATTCCGCAAGTAAAATATTTTGAATATGATGTCAAGATGCCGTTAGGAAAAAAAAGAAATATTATGCACGACAAATCCATAGGTGATATAATTGTATATATGGATGACGATGATTATTATCCTCCGGAGCGTGTTTCTCACGCTGTAAATATGTTACTAACTCATCCATCTGCTTTATGTGCGGGTGCGAGTGAAATATATATTTGGTTTAAACATATTCAAAAAATGTTTCAATTTGGTCCGTATGGTCCAAACCACGCAACTGCTGGTACATTTGCTTTTAAACGCGAATTATTAAAAGAGCACCGTTATGAAGATAATGCAGCATTAGCGGAAGAAAAAGCATTTTTAAAAAACTATAGTGTTCCTTTTGTTCAATTAGAGCCAAAGAAAACGATTCTTGTATTTTCACATATTCATAATACATTTGATAAGAAAAAATTATTAGAACAAGGTGAAAATGATTATCAAAAGACATCATCAAGAACAGTAACAGAATTTGTTAAGGACGAAGATATGCGAGAATTCTATATGGAGAGAATAGATGGATTATTACAAAATTATCACCCAGGAGATCCTTCAAATAAGCCTGATGTATTAAAACAAATTAAAGAAATTGAAGAAGAGCGTAGAAATATGGCAGCACAACAAAATGGCGGACAAGGTCAGATTGTTTTAAATCAAAACGGGCAACAAATAGTCTTGAATAATGAGCAAATTGTTCAAATAATTCAAAAGCAACAAGAGCAACTGCAGCATTTTTCGAAAATGTTAGAAGATAAAGATAAAATAATTAGCGGTTTAGAATCTCAATTGGAAGTTTATAAACTTATGAATGAAAAGAATAATTCTATTATTCAACTATTACAAAATAGCAAATTAGCGAATTAGTGAATTAGCTAATTAGCAAAATAGCAAATTAGCAAATTAGCAAATTAGCAAATTAGCAAATTAGTGAATTAGTTAATGAATCAAATTATATAATATTATATAATATATAATATTATCCATTAATGTTTCTATCAAGTATTTGTGCTCCAGCTTTAATTTATATAGGATTTTCATTAATTCAAATATTTATAGATATTTATAATAATAGTATTAATGATGCTTTTTTAAAATTTATATTTATGCTTGTATTTACATTAATAATAAATATATTATGTGATTTAGGATTTGTTGTTATTGCTTGGATTATTGTATTTATACCAATCATTATGATGACAATTATATCAACCTTGTTATTACAAGTTTTTGGTCTTGATCCAAAAAACAAGCAAATAAGCTCTCAAACTAATAATGCCCGAGATATATCTTCAAATAATCTTGAACTAAGTGGAACAGAATTATTAAATCAACAAAAATATGCTTATTATTACGACCAATATGAAAAGGAAAAGAGAATTGATAGAGATGAACTACGCTATAAAGCATATGATAAAATTGACACATTATATAGTTTACCATTTGATGGCGACTCGAGTTATGATTTATCAAAAAATCCTTTAAAATTTTTTATTGTTGATAAATTATTAAATTATTTTGATGAATATTCATTTGTTAAGGAAATTAACAATTCTGAATTATACCATACCTTATTTTCAGATAATCTAATCCATAATAATTCACTGTATAATGAATATATTGCATTAAGATCGAGCCCGTCAAATCCGTCAAATCTTTCAGCACTATCAGTAAGTGTAACTGATAAACCTACAAACCATTCCATTGGAACTTCATATAACGAATTGTATAAGCTTAATGGATATGATTTATTTAAGCGCAATAAATATCAATCAGTAAAATCGGAGTTAGCAAAGACAAATCCGAATGTTACTTCTATCCAAATTGATGCTAAGATTGAAGATATGTGGAATAAGTTATCAGAAACTGAGCAAAATGCTTGGAACACAAGTAAGGACGCAATGCGGAATAGTGAGTATGCATTAAAATATAATCATCTTGATTTGACGAGCTATGGAACAAATAGAACAACTAATGTTGTATCATCACTAAATAAGTATGCAGACAATAGACGCTGTCCTGTTAATGAAACACCTCTTACATACAAAACAAAGACCGGATTAACTTGTTATGAAGTATGTCCTCCCGGTAAAATAAGAAATGCTTCTGGATATTGTAGATAGCTAATAATAAATTTATAATAAATTTATTATGTATTTTAACATATATTAAAAACATTTTATTTATTCATAATATATTTATGAATAAATTAAATAATGATTGGACTTGCTGGATCCATTATCAAAATGATAACGACTGGACTCTTGAAAGTTACAAATTAATTTCAAAATTTTCTTATTTACAAGAAATTGTAATATTTATTGAAAATTTACATGAAACTATTATTAAGAAAACAATGGTTTTTTTTATGAAAGACGCAATTTTACCGTTATGGGAGACCGAGGATAATATAAATGGTGGCTGTTTTTCTTATAAAATAAGCAACATAAATATTGTAAATATTTTTAAGACTTTATTATATAAAATAATTGGCAATACTTTAACTATTGATGAAAATATTATGACTAATATTAATGGCATATCTATTAGTCCTAAGAAGAATTTTTGTATAATAAAAATTTGGATGAAAAAGGTTTGTTTTGATAATTTTGATCCATTATCGAATAAAGACCCTTTCGATATTCATAAAATATTTAATATTGAGGAGCAAATATGTGTATTTAAGCAGCATAAATAATTTGCAATTTTGCGATTTACGAATTATGATTTACGAATTATGATTTACGAATTATGATTTACGAATTATGATTTACGAATTATTATTTTGTTAATTATTGGAACTCGGTAATGATGATAAGCACATTTTAATCTCTCCTAATGAAGCAACATTATATTTTACAATAAGGGGTCTGTTATTTTCTAAATAGATTTCTATTTGATTACATAAATTGGTACATTTAATGAAGTATAATAAGTTTTTGAGAGAATATTCCCCCTGTATAATTTTATTATGTTGTTTATTTAATATTTGCATATTTGCATTGTTTTCACTTCTTCTAATTTCAGCTTTAGCAAATTGCCCAGAGCATTTAAATATTAATTCGTCTTCGACCGATTTTATTTCTATTTTTTCTGAAATATTTGCTAAATCTCTAATTATTTTTTGGAAATCATTTGAAGGCATATTAATAACAGATGAAAACTTTACATCGGGAATTTCTAATTCGTCTTGTTCCGGTTCAATTAGCTTTAACTTTTGAATTTTCGATTGCTTTATTGTTCCATTTTCAAATTTTAATCCTAACTCTGTTACAATTCCTTCATTATAATCATCGTTTTCGATATAAATTGTCAATGTATCATCATTATCTATTGTAGTAATTAATTTAAATAAATGGAGAATATTAACACCTACTATAATTTTTTCTTCTTTGCATTCAAAAAATTCAAAATTCTCCGCTTTTAAAAATAAATGCACCAAAATTGTATGTGTCTTATCCATATTAATTATTTTAATACCCTGTTTTGTAAATACAATGTTCGTTTCTAAAAGAATATCTTTTAGAGCAGCCATTAATATGCGAAATGGCGCTATTTGAACAGTCTTTATTGTTAGTTTATTATTACTATCGCATTCTTTTGATAACATATATTTATTTAATTTAAAAACTAATTAAATCTTTAAGTAAAAATTAAAAATATAATATATTCTTTATATAATTTATAAATTTTTGTTTATATCTGGTTTTAATGGTGCAATAAACCTATCTGAAAATGAAGCTGTTCTATTATTAATAGCATTATCTGTTTCATTAACTTTATTTGTTTCTGAGCTTGTTACTTCTGAGTTTGTTACTTCTGAGTTTGTAACTTGTGAACTTGTATCCGGTGAACTTGTAACTTGTGAACTTGTAACTTGTGAACTTGTAACTTGTGAAGTCGTTGCATCTATAGCATTAGTATTATCATTTTTATCATAAGGCACAACATCAGAAGAGTCTTCTTCATCTTTTGTTTCAATTAGTTTATATTTCTCTTTATCAGTATAAATATTGATTGTCATTGTTTCGTAAATTTTATTTTTATTACTGTACAATAGTATTGCTATTAATACTAATAATAATAGTAATAATAGTTGCACACTATTTTTATTAGCTATAGATTTAAATTTATTAAATATATTATAATGTTTTTGTTTCATATTACTTATATGATATATAAATAATATATAAATAATATAATATATTTAATCACGAATCTCGACTAATAGTATAGCACAATTAATTAATATATAAAAAATTTATATTAATTAATCTCTCAAGTAATTGCTTTAGTTATTATTTAAATAAAAAAAGCTACCTAATGAGATAAACATATTATGTATATATAGTTCGAAAGTAATATATCAAACTGTAATATATACTATTACTTTTTTTTTAAATAATATTTATATATATATAAATATTATTTACACCACTTGCCTAATTAGGCAACCTGCGGCTAGTTCTTTCGCGTGCCTCTGCCTTTTCTGCCTTTTCTTTTTGTACCATCTCTTCTAACCCAGCCAAATTTTCCTTTTTTTGTAAAATACCCCGCTTTTTCTAAACGCTTCTCTCTTTTTGCCCGGTTATACAGTTTCTTTGAAACAACATGTCCTCGTTTATTCATTAATAAATCCGCTTTAGTTAAACCTCCTTTTGTTTTGTAAGCTGTTCCATGCCAAATTTGAGCGCGCGATCCTATTAACATTGAGTATTTGCTTCCATTAATATGATACATACCATCATCCCCTCTCATAAATTTTTTAGTCATTTTTTTATAATATATATAAAGAAAATAATTATTTCTAAAATATGTTTAAAATATGTTTAAACTTAAAATATAGTTTATATGTTTTAAGTATAAAATGTCTGACTCAAATTATAATAAAATAATTAGTACTATAAATAGCGTTACAAGCAACTATAGTTATACTCCTGACCCTAATAATTTAATATGTATTGACTCATCAAATAATAGAATAGGCATAAATACCTTAAATCCTACCCAGGCTATAGATATTAGTGGAGGAAATGTAAGAGCTAAAGATTATTATTTTACAGGTGATACACGTTCTCTTAAAACTATACTAAATAGTCTTCTAGCTCCAGGTTCAAAACTTACTTAATCCAATAATTCAATAATTCAATAATTCAATAATTCAATAATTCAATAATTCAATAATTTTATTGAACCATTAAATGTATCAATTACTAAATAATCTAAATCTTTAGTGCTTGATATTAAAAATATAAATGCATTTGAACTATTAAATAACGGACCTACATAGTTTAACGATGAACTTGAATAATTAAAACTGTTATCAAATGCTAATATATTATTTTTATTTTCAATATAAATATACGAAATATCTGTATCTAAATTAATCGAGTTTGTTTTTAAACTATATATTCCAAACGTATATGTATTTGGTTCAACATCTCCTGGAATTTTATTTAAATATCTCATAGTAATATTAGAATTTATTTCATATATACCGCTACTATCAGGAACTGTTACTTTACCGCTTCGTTTATTGGTACTAATATCTAATATATTAAAAGTATTGTTACCACTATTAGCTATTTTTGCACCTATATATTTAAAACTTAATGGAATATATTTATATTTCATACTTACTCTTGTTGAATCTGAATTTATTATTAAATTATTTGAACTTTCTATAAAATAATTCGCTTGTCCGTTTGGTACACCAGAAGTTGAAGATATGTCATTCCCAGGAATCGTTCTATTTAAATCTAAAGAAGCATAATGAGTTTTAGTATAAATATTTGACCACAAATTATTACTATTATAAAATTTTATTATATTGATACTTGAGTCTGAAACATCAACTGTTATTGAGTTTGACTGCTTTAAATTATTATTCAAAGAATAATTAGGCAATATTAGAGAGGCATTAGCGCTAAAGTCAAGTCTATTTATTATTGTTAAATCATAAATGTCACAAGTATTATTTATTGTTATATTGCCTGTTACTTTTAAGTTAGTAAAAGTTGCACCTATTCCAGTTACATTTAATTGTCCACCACTAATTATAGTATTTCCACTTATACCTTGTATGGTAGCTACTTGTAATATTCCATTAACACTACAATCTTGTGTTACCAATCGTTCACAACTAATACCTATTCCACTAATTTGATTTGCTGTAACTTGATTTGCTCTTAATAAATTTCCACTTAATGTTGTAAATGAACCTAAACTTATATCTATGTTGTTTTTACAAAATACATAACCGTAAAAATTTGCACATATATCAACCTTAATTGTGCTGCAATCTATGTTTTTAATAGCTGCATTTTCCGTTTTCAATGCTGCTAATGTTGCTAATTGTGTTACATTAAAAATAGTTATTTCTTGTTGGTTAAAAGTTGCTTTTAAAATTCCATTGACGCTAAGATCTCCTTGTACAATCATATTTCCAGATACATCCGCCCTATTAGAAACTCTTAAATATGAGACATCTAAATTAACACTACTTAAATCCTTTAACGATACAAGCCTGCTTATACTTAAATCTATTATGTCAGCGCTAATAGTATATAAATGATTAATTCTAATTGTATTTCCGGTCATTGTTGTGTAATTTATATGCCTTATTAATGCTGTACTCGCATCAATATTGTTTATACAGCTTATGTCTCTTATAATAGCATCTCTTTCTATTATTAATTTATTTACATAAATTAGCTTATTTGGATCTGTTCCACATATATCAATAGCATATCGGGGATTTTTTGTATTTATACCGATTCGATTATTACTTGTATCTATACATACAACACTATTTGTATTTACAAAACTATTAACATCAACAGTGGTTTTTTTTATATTTGCTACTATTTTATTCGTTAGTGAATTAGTCATTTATATAAATTTTAATATAAAATAAAAAAATTAAACGTACTAATTAATATACATACGTATAACATATGTATATATATATTTTTACTGATATTATTTTTTACTGACATTACTATTTATAGTAATAATAGGGATTACTAATAACATCTTCATAATAAGATTTAGTTGTAGTGTTTGGATATTTGTCATAGTGCTTCATTTTTTCACAATTTGAACCATACATTATCTTATGTATGTATGTATAATTGGACATATAATCATTACTTATTAATTTATTAGGTTTATATGAAGACGTGCTATTATTCGTATATGGAATAACTCTTGTATCAATATTTGTTGAGCTTACATTAGCATTAGCATTAGCATTAGTTATAAGATTCCGACTAATTATGTTATTAACTGAAGAATAATTGTTAATTATATCGCTAAATCTTTTCTTTATATCATTTTCATTACCTTCATAATAAGAATGGCCTGCTACTAATTTGAATTTATTATTAAAATTGCTTCTAATTTCACGAACAAGTAAAGGTGTTTTGTCATATTCGTATATATCTAAAAATCGAGAACCTTTCTTATAATCTCTCCTAAATTTATCTAAATCACTATTTTTTGAATAACCTATTTTATAGCGACTTGTTCCTACTAACTCCGCTGGTTGAATTAAATATACCAATCCTTTTTCTTTTTCATTAATCATAAAAATTTAATATATATCATAATTCTTTAAATCTATAAATATTATCAATTTTTGACAATATTTATAAATTATGAAATATAAAGCTAATTTTTTTTTATAGGATTTGTAAGATGTTCAACATATGTAGTTTCTAAATATTTCATTGATAATAATAAATTAGTAATTATTATTGAAATTATTAGTGCTAATATTATATTTTTTGTTGTGTAATATGTTATTCCGGCAATACTAAATAAACTTACAATTGCTAAAGATTGGTTATTTATTATATAACTCACAGTCAACGATAAAGTTATAAAATATAAAATAGCTTGAGGTATATTTTTAGAAGTAAAATTATTTGAAATATTATACATTTTATATATAAATAAGTAAATATAAATAAGTAAATATAAATAAGTAAATATAAATAAGTAAATATAAATAAGTAAATATAAATAAGTAAATTATACATTTCTATTAATTATATACTTAGCCATCCTCATAACTGTTGAATTTTGGGAACCCAACTTATAATTATCTTGAATAGGTTTGTACTCCACTTTAGGATAGCAACAATGCGGATCTATTACTTCATTATTAACTTGTGTTGGCTCTATTGTTAGTTTTATTTTAAATCTACCTACCTTGGAATATGTATTAGTACTACTAAAATATTCAAGAAAAAGATCATTTGTCTTACTTGCCACTATTAACCGATTATTCATAATGTCATAAAAATTTGAAATTTGCACATTTACTCTATAATGTATAATAATACTATCAGTATTAGCGCTGTTATCTATTATATTAATAAAATCAATATCTATATAACTTACATCAATAGGAGGTTGGTCAAATACCAATTTATCTGGATATTTAGTACGTATTTCTGGATTTGCAATTACTACAGAATTCCTCAATATTGAGAAAAATGTTTCATATGTAGCAGCTTCATTAATTATCAACGGATCTGCTTGGACCTCAGAAGAACTAAAGTAAAGCCTGTTTTTATAAATAAAGACAGGCTCATCGATACCTTTATATACTTTCACAAGCCTTTTAATAACATTTCTATTATTAGCATTGTCCACTATGATATATTTTATATAACTTGCTCTAAATGCTATATTATTAGAAAATGCTAAATTACTTACATCTGTTAAATCTATTTCTAATAATGAAAAACTCGCATTTGTTACTTTTGTTATAATTCCGTTACTTGTGTCATAATATACTCCATTTGCCTTTGCTAATGTAATATTATATGTCTGATTTAAATCAATAAAACTTAAATCTTTAGTTAATTTATTATCTATTAAGTCTTTAACATCATTATACGATTTAAATACACTTTCATTGAAACTAATTTCACTATTAAAAATTATTGTTGGAGGTGTTCGGTCTGGAATACTAATGTCAAGATAAATATCAGACAAGTCTATAAAATGATAAAATGATTTCTGATATTTTATATTTAATTTCATCGAAATACTGTTTGAATTATAGCTATTTATTAATAGCTTTGAACCCAAGAAATCATACGTTTTTTTTACATATACAGTCGGCTTACTTGGCCATCTTGTTGTATTAAGTTCATTATAACAAAAAGTTATAATACTATGTAACTTGGATACTTCAGTATACAATGTTAAATAATCATTTATAGACGCATCATTATAGGCAGGTGTATCTATTATATTATTGGTTCCTCGAGTGGAACCAGATTCAATAGGATAGTTGCTAACAGTAACGAAGTGCCGTAAAATATACTTATGATCATTTGTAAAATTTTCATTCAACAAATTAAAATTGTATCGCAAATCATCAAATAATTTTGCCGCGTCTAAATTATTAGAGGTAAAAAGATTTTTATACCTTTTTAAAGATATATTAGTTGTACTACTAGCTATATTATTTAAATCATAATTAGGATATTGCTGTCTTGCTAGATGTTCTTTTCTTATAAGGTCAAGATCATTATTTAAATTATAAAAATTTGTAAAGCAATAGTCCAAATTACTTAGATCTGTTATTGGTAATATATCCCTGGTGAATAATTTTGGAACTCTATTATTCATAACTATATTCTTAGTTAGATTGAATATAATTAAATTTGATATTGTAGCAGTAGCAGTATTTTCACGTACCTTAATGGTATCTAAAGCTTCTTGAATGTTGCTCTCTAATAATAATATAATATTATTCAAATATTCAACATCTATATTATTATAATCTATTACCATATTTAAAAAACCCCCGATTCCTATTTTAGGTAAATGTCTTAGTAACTCTCTCTCGGGTATAGTAGTATTATATTGTACTAATAGTAATTGTGTATTATCAAAAATCTCTTTATATAATCTATTAAGCTCATTTATTGTAACTTCATTTGTATAAACATCACGGATTATATTATTAGCATCAAGTTGTAATAAATTAACATAATAATTTATACTATCATCATCTTTAATACTTAAACTTACATTATTAAGATTACCGAGATCACTAAGAATAGCGAGATTAGTATTATTATTAGGATTATCCGAGGGTATGGGGAAATTCCCTATTAATATACTCACCAAATATCTTAATTTGAAATATAAAGGATATAATTTATATCTCATAGCTAACATCAAATTCAAGTTTTTATGTTCAAAAATAACACTTTGTGACGCAGTTATATCATATAAATTAAATTGCTCATTTGAACTTACATCTAACAATCTATATTTTAAGTTAGACGTATCTATGAAATCCGTTGAAAATGAATTACTTGTTAAAAATTTATCTTTAAAGATATTTAAATCAAAATAGTCATTAAGTTCTATTAAATAACTATGGCTGGATAATCTATTTGATATATCATTATAAGACAATTCAGTTATAGCTGAATTATAAGTATTAAATGGATATTCCGAATATTCTCTATATATATATCCCGATCTAATAACAGGCATATTGTTCAAATATATGGATCGAATATTAAAATCTAATACATAACTGGAGTCAGTTGTCAACTCATCATTTAGTGTAAAAGCTATATAAAAATTATATTCTTCACTATAAGAAGCAGTATATGACAAATCTCTCAATGTATTAAAAGTTAATGGCTTTGCAGTGTTAAATCTATAAATATCATTTACACATATATCTATTAAATAATTATCATTATTAAATTCATCATTCAATGTATCTTCTAATCTTAAATCGTTACTATTTACTTGATAGTTTACTATTGTTTCTTTATTAAAGTTATAGAAGATTAATTTTTGATTTTCATCAAAGAAAATGTTATTATATAAATTCTTCTTTGTAAGTCCGCATAATGATTGATTATTATTAGTATTATTACTATTATTACTATTGTTAATACTTAAAAACATAATATTACTTAAATCGGAATTGCTTAGGTCAGTATTGGTAAAAATGCGAGGATCATAAAAATTATTACTTAACTCCGAATTATAAGAATAAATCATGTTGCTTGTAATAGTTATTGAACCATTATAAAAAGTTATAAAGTTACTATCACTAACTGTATTAGCAGTTAGTGTTTGTGTAAAATTATCACTGTAAATTATATATTCATATGTTCCAAATAATAATTCTTCATTAGTGCTTAAAGCGGAGTTTGACAAATACCAGTTATTATTCGTATTGTAATAAATATCTAATGTAAAAGATACATAATTTCCTACAATATTTGATATTTTAATTCTTGGAGCAAGTAAGTTATCACTATTATAATTATATTCATCGTCTATATTCAAATTCAATATTTTACTAACTTTTTTAGGATCAGCAAAGAAAAATTCCCTTATTTTATAGTTAAAACTTTCCACTAATAGGGTTTCATTTAATACTTTATTACTCCTAAAAAAATCAATATAATTTATTAGCTCATCACTTGTCTTCTTAGTAGGATTGTTATAAAAATTATAGTAATTATAATTTTGTAAATTATAAAAGATTGGTCTTATATCTTCATCGTAAGGATTGTTTACAGAACTATTTAAAGAACTATCAAAAACATATTTGAAGAGATTTATATATGTATTACTAAAACTATAACTACTTCCGTTATTTTTTACTAAATAATTTTCTACATTGTTTTCCATTATTGAGCTATTAGTAATACTGGGTATGTCCAATATAGCTCTATTGCTCAAATCTGTATATTTCCTTATTATTAGTTTATGAGGGAGTTGTTTTATATTATACAGCATATTATGTTGAATATTTCTCTGTGTAATACAAGTAATATTTACAAAAGACATGTCACCACCGCTTATATTAAATCTTTGCGTTAGTAATACTCTATTTCTTAAAACGCCATCATCTATGTTATTAATATATAAATAACTAGCATCTAATATTTTCGATTCAACATTCGAATCTATAACATAATTATTTAAAACAATTGTCTGCTTAGAAAATATTATGTTATTCTTCATTTTAATTTCCCCACCCATATTTGGAAAATTTTCACAATAATAATATAATGTTGCCGGTGTTGTTGCATCTATATTTATTTGAGTATAATTTGAGTTAGAGTTTAAACTTAAACTAGAACTTAATATTGATACACCAGGAAGATTTTTTCTAAATACATTTTTGGTATATTCAATACCACCATTATGTATTCCGTCTTTTGTAATGGAAAATTTAATAGGATTATGAAAATTATTATATCCTAATTGATAAAATCTATAATTTCCTATACTTAAATGTAAATCTCTACCTGTTATATTAGAAAATTCAAAATAAGGTTTAGAATTAGGATTATTTAAACCGGCTATATTTACTATATATGAAGCATCTATAATTACATTAGTTTCAATATTATTTATAGTATTATATAAATTTGTATAAGTATTTTCAGCATTGTATACGAATAAATATGGATAAATATAATTATTTGATAATTCAATTGATAATCTATTAAAATCACCGCTAATTGTTAAACTAACGTTATTAAAGTAAAATTTTTTATTATTTACATTATATGAACTATCGCTCGTAATTGAAACAATATTACTAATATCATATATTCCATTACAAATATCAAATTCTTGCGTTTTTATATTAATCCCATTATTTCGTGATACATCAAATTTATATGTTCCATTATACAAGCTGTATTTATTGTAACTATTATCTTGATTATTATTATTAACCGCATTTGACAACCTGAAATTTACTATATCATTAAAATTATAACTATATTGTTGTAGTAGTGGCAATGTATTTATAACAACAACTTCCCGTTTTTTATTATTAATATTTATATTATTATTGCTATTAATAAATAGGTTTGCACTATTACTTACATCGTATTCTATATAATAACGTCCACCTCTTGTCTCATCAATAAAATTATTTATTTGGACTCGGTTAAATTGTATACCTGACCCATCATAATAATCAATAACTTCTCCTTTAAGTTCTTTATATTTTTCAAACTTTTTATGATAATATGTGATATACTTATTGCTACAGCAATCATTTTGATAATTAAAATTTATAAATGGAGGAAATCTTTCGACATTTATATTTCTGGACAAATCATTAGTAAAATTATTCTTCTTATCCTTAACTATATAGCTTTGTCTATAAGTTCTTGTAAAATTATTACTGCAATTATCAAATAATATATTACATATATCTACACGGCTTCCATCAGTTACTCTATAATAGTTTATAGAAATATCACTATCTACAAATCTATGAGAAATTCCGTTGATTGTTTGGAGTGAATTATCTATATAATTCACTTCACCGTCTACTATATCATTAATATATATTCCTGTATCGTACAATATAATATTTTGTTTGTTGAGAGATTTTGAATAATACTTCCCAAGATTCTTATATAAATTATCAAAATTATTGTATATATTAATATTACTTGATAACTCTCTAATCGAGTTCAAACTTAATAATGGATATCTTAAATCATATACACTATTAAAAATTCTATTAGTTAAGAAATCTATATTTGGAGGTTTGGTATCTAAAAACTTCAAATTATATTCTAATAAGCTTATTTGATTTATAGGCAATTGTTGTATATCTCGCGCATAAAAATTTATATTGTAATCCTTAGTTAAACTTTGTATATTTTCATATTCAACAGTTAGAAATGATCTGGCTAATGATATATCACCTCTATGATTAGTAGCTTCTAATACAAATTTAACATAATTATTAGATCTTGTTTTAGCAAAAACAATTGGCTTTAATGCTTCGCAAAATATTGTTTGAATTGTACTTTGATTTGTATTTAGAATTGTATTTTGATTTGCTATTTGATTATGAATAAATGATAAACTTAGATCATAATATGGTTCTCCTAACCCTGTTACATTCGTTAATCTTGTATTAATTGATATATCCTTCAATAACGAGTATTTTATTTTAGTGCCATTGCTATTACCTATTTCTATATATGGGTATAATATTGGCTTTAATGAAGGTTCGAGTACTATATTTCGAGATATTTCTACCATATTATTTAATATGTCTCTTGCTCTATAAACAATCTCAAACCTATAATTTGGAGATCTTCTATATAATTGTTCTGTTAAATATGCTGTATCATTTGAAATGGATGTAATTGTTGTTAAAGAACCGCTTATTTCCGTCCTATAAGTGGTTTTACTTATATCATAAGTAAAACTTATTGGTCTTGTTCCTCTATCATAAGAATATGCGCCATATTCTATATAACTTGAATCTAAAGGTACAGTTAATGTGCTACCTGATAAAGAATATACAAAATCTCCGCATATTGTTATTACAGGTGGTCTTGTATCCATAACGTTCAATATTCGACTTCGACTTGTTGTTACTCCGCATAAATCCGTTGAAGTATAATATATATTATAGGTTCCGAACGATGGATCATTAATATTGAGAGAATTATCAAATGTTATCTTGAAATTTGTGCCATTATATGATAAATTTTGCTTGTAATTATAGTAATTAAATCTATCATATACACTGAGACTTGTTACATCAAATATTAACGAGGCATCACTTAGTGGTGTATAAATCTCGTGACTTATTCCGCTCGTTAAAAAAGAAATTATAGGTCCATTATTACTTACCTCAATAGTTCTTCTCTCACTATAAAAATTTTGCGTATATGATTTTGGAAAATAATTTACGCGTTGTGACCCCAAGTTATATATTAAAGCAGAAACATCATAAAGTACGTTGTTTGCTCCGCTTACAGATGTTATAGTGTTTGCGTTTGCAAACGAATAACTAATGTCATAACTTATATCATTACCAATGATTAATCTGCTATGACTGAAAGAAATATCTCTCAAAATATTAAAACCAATTTCTCCAAAACTAATAGTTATTGAAGACGAATTGTTTAAGAAATTAATATTCAAATTTCTTGATACATCTATAATTTTAACATTTCTTGTTTGTTGAAATGAGTTATATTGATTATCACTTATATCATATATTAGTGTAAAACTACTATCTTTTACAGCAAATAAACGCCATATGTCTGCGTTTGTAGTTTGTCCTAAAGCATTAGGATTATTTATTGTTTTTCTTATAGTATTATTGCTAATACTAATATTGTAATTTATACTTGCATCAAAATTATCATTTAATACAAAATTAAATAATATCGAGCTTAATTCTTGTAAGAACTCAAAACCTGTGTTTGTGTTGGGTTTATTATAATTTAATGCTACATATGAAAAATCACATATGCTTGAGTCAAAAAAAACATATGGATAATTAATAATATTAGGATTAATATTAGGATTAATATTAGCATTAGTATAATAATTATTGAATGAAAATTCAATACTTGGTTTACTATTGTCTACTATATTTACATTTCTTACTACAATTCTTGTAGTATTAAATGACCCTTCTATTTTATAAGTAAATGCTAATGGTGGAAACACATTTATTCTACCTTGTGTTACTCGATTTAATATTGCATTCGTATCAAAATAATTACTTATGTCATTATATGTAAATGAATTAGTATTATTACTTAAGCATATAGTTTTAATCATTTGCGTTGGTTGAAGATAGTTGTCACTTACATCAAAATCATAAAGAACTCTGCTAAGGTCATTAAAATGTCTCCCTACAACAAAACTGAAATCAATATTGAAGCTTGAGTCAGTACTATGCAATTTACGTGTAGCAGGAGTATAACTTATACTATAATAAGTATCCATAATTTGGTTAGTAATTGTATTATTTATTGAACTAAAATCTTGAAATAAGAAACTTGGTGGACTATTATCCCTAATTTGTATTAGACGTTTTAGGCTTACTGATGTATTTGAACCACTTATTGAAATTATATAATTGAAAGAATAGTCATTGGTTCTAATTATATTTAGACATACATCAGTGTTATATGATATATCATAGCTTGTATTGCCAAGTTTTACTCTACTTACATCAAAAACACTCCTTGCTATTATACTTGGAGGAAAAAAACCGTTGTCTATTGTTGGAGTATTAAATATTTTAATACCTTCGTCTCTATATATCGCATTTCTTGAAAAGTTAAAAGTTGCTATAGCATTACCGCTTAATTCAACATATGGAATATTTACAAAATTTAATGTTAAACTAATATCACGCGACCAATTAAAACAAATATCTCGAGCTCTATAATTTATAATACAGCTGGAATCTTGATTTATATTATTTAAACTTAGCTCATTAGTACCAGAGAGATTAGTTATAGTAGTGCCTAGTCCGCTAATACTAAATGAAATATCACGAGTATATAAAAAATCATATATTGAATCATCTCTATATTGAATTAAGGGGTTATTAGATACATAAGTATTATAATTAAAAGCGTTTCTCAAATTTATAAAGCATATGTCTTGTAATATTTTAAATTTTCTTGTTCTTGGAAATGTATAAATATAACTTGTGCTAATATTGGTATTAGCAATATTATAAAAATTTAATACCGGACTGCTCAAATCTTGAATAATGATGTTATACTTTTTTGATCTATTAGTTATTGTTGATTCAAAAAAACGATTTGAAAAATCATAAAAATAATCTCCGCCAGACAAACCTTTAGTAGTTATTCCTAACTCATAATTACCTATATATGATATATCAATTAATGATAAATCAATATTAGAAAAGAAAAGATTAGGCTTGAAATTAGCACTAATTATCAAATTATCAGACGGTTCACTTATACAATTGAAACTTAATTCAAAAAAATAATTATTTAATTTTAAACTACCGCTCACATCTTTCTCAGAAGACTGATCATTACTTATTGTTTTATATGTTGTAGTAAAATATATTGTTATATATGAGGTGTCAAATAGTTGTTCAACTCTTATATTTGAAAGATCCTTGTTACCATCACCAAGTCTGATATTTCTACTATTATCAGTGAATACAAGAAGCCTGCTTTGGGCTACGTCATTATTAAAGTCAGCTAATAGTTTGCTACTTTGATTAGTAACATTAAGACTATCTACATTATAATTTTGTATTGTAAAAAAATCATCATCTGTGTCCCTGAAAAGTACATTTTTATTATAATAAGCATAATAGTTTTTATAAAGATAATTCAAATACTGTTGAATTCCTGTAAGTCTTAATGACTTATATGATAATGACAACATAGAGCTTGTTGGTTTAGTTATAAAATTTCTTGCACTATTATTACTAAAATATCCACCACTTATTGATATTTCAAATGGAATATTCACTCTTTGTCTACTTGTATCATATATATAGACCTTTATGTCATCATAAAAATTATAGTTTGAGTTGAAAGTATTATTTTGAAATTGTAAAGTATTATTATATTGATTATTATTTTGAAAATAATTACTACTTATTTCAATTATAGGTCCATAATTTAGAACAATTTTCCTAATATTTTGAATAATTTTGTTCTCATAATCAGTAACATAGTATAGTATACTATACTGAGATACTTTATTAATTATATTATTTGAAATTTCTTGATTAATACTTTCTTGTGATGTAGGAATGCTTCTAATAAATTGGGTTAGATCATTCCCGTATTTGTCTTTTGATATGTTAGCTATTTCAATGTATTGTTCATCTAATTTAAGGTCATAATTATTATAAAGAAAATCACATTCAGAAAGGTCATAATAGTTAGCTTGTTGATTTTGTAATTTCAAATAACTTGTTCCAATAGTTCCATATGAATCTCCATTAATATGAGACAAATTAGTGTAAAAGAATTTCGCAGTATATGGATCAATGTCAGCATGTTGAGATTGAGATCTATTTAAAATAATTATATCTATAGTTGTAAAATTATTGAATACATTGATTTTAAATGATCCAGAATAATAATAAGGTTCAGCGTTTTGATCATTTACAGTATAACGTTTATATCTGTTTGTTTGATAAGTTGTATCTATAGCAATTGATGAAATACTGTTCTGACCAGTTATATAACCTAAACGCATTGGAAAATTATCTGATACATCAACAATTATATATGATCCTATTCCTAATCCAAATTTTAAGTCATAAATTCTACTTGGATTAGCGATTATAAAATCCGAATGTCTATTTTTATTAAAACTCAATTTATAGGTACCAGTGCCATTATTTAATAATAAATCGATTGCACTAACTCTATTTAAAAATTCATTATTATTCGGTAAATTATTACTAATAATATAACTGCAAGTTTCTGAATAATAGAAGAAATTATTATTACTTATTTCTTTATTACCAAAGCTGCCTGCACTACTATTATAACTAAAGTCGTATGATTTTATTGACAACGTTATATTACTCGTATCAGTATTATATTTATAGCTGAAACTTATATCTCCATAATAGTATTTTAAGCCACTAATATCTCGAAGTATATATAAATTACCGCTAATATCAGATGGATCATTATCTTTATAATACAATTTATTACTGCTATTATCAGCATTATTAGGTATTTTTATAGTAAAACTGGAATCAATGTCTGTTAAACTATAAGTGTTAACTGATGAACCTAATAAAGTGTTACTGATGCTTCTTATATAAAAAGGAAAATTACTGCAAAAATCTTTAATAGCTATAAATTTATAGCTTCTATTATTCATAAAATAAAAATTACTCTTAACGTCTGTCAACGAAGAGTCATATATCGTTCTATATGCGTGATTAATGTTTAATAATTGATAAGAATTATCGTAAAATCTAAAATAATCATAATTATTAAAGCTAACATCCTGTCCTTTTGATACATAAATAATGAAAGGTTCGGTGTCTTTAGGTTCAAATCTTAATATATTAGATATATCTGTTCTACCTTGTGAATAAAATGTTAAAGGGTAATTATTGGGAACACCTGTTATCGAATAGTGATTATTTGAATTCTCATATAACCCAAAACTGATATTAGTATTAGTATTAGTATTAGTATTAGTATTAGTATCATAAAATACATATTTATTATTACTAATTTCCGTATATCTAGTTATTAAACTAAAACAACTTGCCATTATTTGTATATTATATTTAAAAATATAATATTAATAAAAAATATTTACATATAAAATATTTATAATAAAAATTGAAATATTGTAATAATTATATAAATATTGCTTACTAAATAAATTTATATGACTTCAAACGAGGAACTATCAAAAAAATATCAAAAAAAATCAGACAAAGAGCACGTGTTAGATAATCCAGATACATATATTGGTTCAATTGAACATATTTGCTCTAATGTTCATATTTATGATGAAGAAACAAAAAAAATTGTTGAAAAACAAATTACTTATGTCCCAGGATTGTATAAATTATTTGATGAAGGTATTGTAAATTGCCGAGACCATGCTATTCGTATGGAGCAATTGATGGCTTCAACATCTGCTTCTAATGATGATAATAATTATCCTGTTACAAAGATTGATATTTCAATAGATGACAGCGGAATTATTACTCTAACAAATGACGGTAATGGTATAGATGTGTCAATTCATCCTGAATATAAAGTATGGATCCCTGAACTTATTTTCGCTAATATGCGAACTTCCACTAATTATATTAAAGATGAAAAGAAAATTGTAGGAGGAAAAAATGGATTTGGGTTTAAACTTGTATTAATCTGGTCAACTTGGGGCAAGATTGAAACTGTAGATGCTAAAACCGGACAAAAATATATTCAAGAATTTAAGGATAACTTAAATATTATTGAAAAACCCAAAATTACGAAGTGTAAGAGCAAACCTTATACGAGTGTGAGTTTTAAACCTGATTTCAATCGTTTAGGTCTTAATGGATTTGACAAAGATTTTATTGCACTATTAAAAAGACGTGTCTATGATATTGCTGCTGTTACAAATAAATCCATCAAAGTCAAATATAATTCCAGTCCTATTGAAGTTAAAACATTTATGAATTATATTGATTTATATATTGGAACTAAGGCAGACAAAGAGCGGGTATATGAGGAAGCAAATGAGAGATGGGAGTATGCTGTTTGTTTAGCACCAAATGAAGAATTTACGCAAGTAAGTTTTGTAAATGGAATTTATACTTCAAAAGGCGGTAAGCACGTTGAATATATTGTTAATCAAATTGTGCGAAAATTAACAACATACATTAAAGAAAAAAAACATATTGACGTTAAGCCGGCCTCTATTAAAGAGCAACTTATGATTTTCGTAAATTGCACTATTGAAAATCCAGCATTTGATAGTCAAACTAAAGATTATTTAAATAGTGCTGTTTCTAATTTTGGTTCGTCGTGCGAGGTATCCAGCAAGTTTATTGAAAAACTGGCTAAAATGGGTGTAATGGCTATTGCCTGTAACTTGACAGAGGTGAAAGAAAATAAAGCAGTTAAGAAAAGCGATGGGTCTAAATGCAAAACTATTCGAAATATTCCTAAACTCGTAGATGCAAATTTTGCGGGAACTGCTAAATCTTCGCAATGTGTATTAATTCTTTGTGAAGGTGACTCAGCAAAATCCGGGATTATTTCGGGTCTTTCACGTGAAGACAGAAACTTTATTGGTGTATATCCGATGAAAGGCAAAATGTTTAATATTAGAGGCGAAAGTATTGGTAAAATTGGCGAAAACAAGGAAATTAGCGAAATTAAGCAAATTGTTGGTTTAGAGCATGGAAAAAGTTATACTTTGCAAGATGTTAATACTAAGCTACGCTATGGAAAACTCTTATTTATGACAGACCAAGATTTAGACGGCAGTCATATTAAAGGGCTCGCTATTAATATGATTGATAGCGAGTGGAGTTCATTAATTGAAATACCAGAATTTATTGGTTATATGAATACTCCTATTTTAAAAGCAACATACGGAAAACAAGTAATGCCCTTTTATAATAATGGCGAATATGAGCATTGGAAAAAAGAAAACAGCGATTTTGCTAAGTGGACCATCAAATATTATAAGGGTCTCGGAACAAGCACCAGTAAAGAATTTAAAGAATATTTTGCCCACAAAAAAATTGTAAATTTTACAAGCACAGAAACGTGCCGGGAGAAAATTGACAAAGTATTTAATAAAAAACGCGCTAATGATCGCAAAGAATGGCTTTCTAATTATGATCGCTCCAGCTATTTAAATACTTCCAAATCATATGTAACTTATGGCGAATTTATTAATAACGATATGATTCACTTCTCTATTTATGATAATGAGCGCTCTATTCCTAATATTTGTGATGGTCTTAAAATATGTTTAAGAAAAATCTTATATTCTGCTTTAAAGAAAAAATTATATAGTGAAATTAAAGTCGCGCAATTTAGCGGATATGTTTCTGAGCACTCAAGCTATCATCACGGTGAAGCCAGTCTAAATGGAGCTATTGTCGGTTTAGCGCAGAATTTTGTCGGTTCAAATAATATTAACTTATTTAAACCGGAAGGACAATTTGGAACACGTCTTCAAGGTGGAAAAGATGCTGCTTCTGAAAGGTATATTTTCACGTATTTAAATCCTATAACACGCAAAATATTTTCCGAATTTGATGACGCGATTTTAGATTATATTGATGATGATGGGTCAAAAGTTGAACCCATTTATTATGTCCCCATTATTCCTATGATCCTTGTAAATGGAACAAAAGGAATTGGAACAGGGTTCAGTACAGATATTATGTGCTATAACCCCATTCAAATTA
>Ga0114979_10000493_pt1 | contig 26128 bp, 25 predicted proteins | sample S_140625_EF_Meta_FD_87315 | JGI IMG/M metagenome (GOLD analysis project Ga0114979, IMG submission 87315) | Freshwater microbial communities from Lake Simoncouche, Canada to study carbon cycling - S_140625_EF_MetaG | ecosystem: Environmental > Aquatic > Freshwater > Lake | place: Lake...
CTCCGCTACGGCACCGAGTTCGTCCGCATCATCTCGCTGAGCATGCCCTTCCTGGCCGTGATGACGGTGGGCGGCATGACCCTGCACGGCGCCGGCGAGACCACCAAGCCGAGCACCATCGCGGTGGCCACGAACGTCATCAACGTGCTGTGCTCGTGGGCACTCTCGGGCGTGGTGGTGGCGATCGGTTCGCTGGTGATCCCGAACCCCTCGCCGGTGGACCCGATGCGCTTCGGCGTCATCGGAATCGCCGCCGGCACCGCCATCTGCTACGCCTCCGGCGGCATCTGGACGCTCGTGGTCCTGATGCGCGGCGTCAAGGACTACCGCGTGGGCCGCGCGGAACTGCGGCCGGAACCCGCGATGCTCCGCCGCATCGTCTCGCTCGGCATCCCGAACATGCTCGAGGGCGCCACCATGTGGCTGACCACGAGCATCGGCGTCACCAAGTTCATCGGCATCATCGCGGAGACGCAGGGCGGAGCCGCGGGCCCGGTCAAGGGACTCTTCGGTGCGCACATGGTGACCGTGCGGTGGGAATCGTTCAGCTTCCTCCCGGGCTTTGCCATGGGCACGGCTGCGGGCGCGCTTGCCGGTCAGTACCTCGGTGCGGGCTCGGTGGTCATGGCGCGCCGCGCCATCTGGGCGTGCCTGTGGATCGCCGTGGCCATGATGGGAACGCTCGGCATCGCGTTCATGGTGGAGGGCGACGCCCTGGCGCACCTCATGAGCCGGGACCCGGTGATCCTGCAGGAGGTGCCGAAGACGCTCTTCATCTGCGGCATCGTGCAGGTCTTCTTCGCCATGGCGCTCGTCATCCGGCAGGGGCTCAAGGGCTGCGGCGACGCCAAGGGCACGTTCCGGATCACGCTCGTCTCCACCGTCCTGGTGCGTGTTCCGCTTGCCTACGTGGTGGGCGTGCAGATGGGCTACGGCCTCGCCGGCATCTGGGTGGGGCTCTGCTTCGAGCTCGGCGTGCGGGGGCTCCTCTTCCTGGGCCGCTTCATGGGAACCGGTTGGGAGAAGGTCCGGGTCTAGGCGGCCGTCCGCGAGTTGCCACGCGCCGAGTTTCCGAACGCGTCGACCCTCCTACAATCCGCGATCCATGCCCGTGCGCCCCGCCCCGCCGCTCCACCCCGCCGTCGACCCGCTCGCCGATGCCTCCTTCATGGAAGCAGTGGTGGCCGGCGCCGCGCGCCTGACGCCGGAACAGGGGCTGCGCCTCCTGCGCGACATGCCGCTCGCCGACCTCGGCATGTGGGCGGACCGCCGCTGCCGCGAGATCCACGGCGACCACGTCCGCACCTACGTCATCGACCGCAACATCAACTACACGAACGTCTGCACGGCCAAGTGCACGTTCTGCGCGTTTCGCCGCGATGCCGGCGACAGCGACGCGTACACGCTCTCCTACGACACGCTGCTGAAGAAGATCGAGGAGCTCGTCGCCATCGGCGGCACGCAGATCCTCATGCAGGGCGGCATGAATCCCGAGCTCCCGCTCGCCTGGTACCTCGACCTCCTCCGCGAGATCAAGCGCCGCTTCCCGCAGGTGCACGTGCACGCCTTCAGCCCGCCGGAGTTCGTGGAGTTCGTCAACTTCTTCGACCCGCCGGGCGCCACCTACGAGGAGAAGGTCCGCGGCATCATGACGCAGCTCAAGGACGCGGGCCTCGCCAGCGTCCCGGGCGGCGGCGGCGAGATCTTCGCCCCCGCGGTGCGTTCGAAGATCGGCCTCGGCAAGTGCACGGCGGAGGCGTGGCTCACCACCATGTACGTGGCGCACGAGCTGGGGATGAACACCTCGAGCACCATGATGTTCGGGCACATCGAGGGCCATGCCGACCGCGTGCACCACATGGACATGACACGCCGCTGGCAGGACCGCGCCATCGCGGACTTCTCCGCACAGGGCGGCGGCCGCTACAAGGCGTTCATCTCCTGGCCGTTCCAGCGGGAAAACACGCCGCTCGGCCGCGCCAAGGAGTGGGGCCAGGGCCCGGGCGACGACCTCTCGCAGCCCTTCCCCGGCGATGCGGTGGCGAAGCTCGACGGCAGCGGCACCAAGGACACGCACCCGGAGTTCGGCCGCCGCGTCCGCATGGCGGGCGCCACCGAGTACCTGCGCACGCAGGCCACCAGCCGCCTGTACCTCGACAACGTTCACTCGATCGGCTCCAGCTGGGTCACCATGGGCCCGCACGTCGGCCAGGTGGGCCTGCGCTTCGGCGCCAACGACATGGGCAGCGTGATGATGGAGGAGAACGTGGTCTCGAGCGCAGGCACCGTGCACTGCCTGAACGAGCCGCTCCTCTGCCGACTGATCCGCGACGCCGGGTTCCTCCCCGCGCAGCGCGACAATGCCTACGACCTCCTCAAGGTCCACGACGGCCCGGACTCGCCCGACCTGCGCGTGAAGGACTGGAGCGAGTTCCGCTCCAAGCCCATGCACCAGGAAGCCCCGCGCGGCCAGAAGCCGGCGGACGCCGTGCCGCTCACGGTGACGGCGGCGTCGATGCCTGCGAAGGCGTGAGCGCGGCCGCGCGCCAGCGGAGCGCCTCGGGGATCATCGCGCCGCATTCCGGGCACGCCGGCGAATCCAGCCCATAGAGCAGGAACCCGCAGCTGCAGCGCGGCTCGTCCACTTCGACGCGGATGGAGAGCTTGCACGCCGGGCACGCGCCGTCGATGTTGGTCTCGAGCGCGCATGCGGACCCGCACCGCGGGCAGCCGAGGGAGACGCGGGCACGGCGACCGCGGATCGCGCCCTCGCCCAGCCTCGATGCCGACAGCCGGAGCATGACCGGCTGCGCCAGTGAGCCCGCGCCCACCAGCACGGCGGACGCCGAGATGATCCGCCCGGACCACTGCCCACCGATGAGTGAGTCGAGGATCCACTCCGCCACATCCGGCTGGGCAAGCGCAAACTCCCCGAAGGCCGCCCAGAACGTGGACAGCGCGAAGACCGCCCAACGAACAGCCACCACGGCAGGTCCGTTCGTCCGTGGTGCCAGGGTCACGCCGCTGAAGATGCCCCACACCGCGCAGAGCGTGAATGCCCCGCCGATGCGCGCAATGACCTCCCGGTCACGCCAATCGAACGCGCTTTCGAACCAGATCATGAAGAGCCACACGGCCACGCCAACCCAGCCGACCACCGTCGACGCCCGCATCGCGCGCGGGAAGCGGCCATGGTCCGCCACCAACGCAGCCACCAGGGTCGCCAGGCATCCCACGGCAAGCGTCGCCGCACTGGCGATGAGGCGGGTGTCCTGCACAACATCCAGGATGTACAGGAGCCCGAGCATCGCCGACCCCGCCACCAGCACCAGGAACGCTCGGAGTGCCATGCGGCTCGAGACGATCGAATCGCGCCCGGTGCGGATGATGGGATCGGTCATGGCGCCTGCTCCGGGTTCGTGGCCTCGGAATCACGCGCAGCGTCGGACGCCGCGGGGGTCCCAGGCGCAGCGGACGGTTCCGTCGCTTCCTCGTCGTCCCCTTGCCCGGCGGGCGGAGCCGTCACGGTCACCGGCGCGACCACGGGTGTCGGCACCATCGCCACCAGCGTCGTGACCCCACCCACCAGCAGGAGCATGAGGAGCACGAACGGCGCAAGCACTGCCACGCAAATCTTCCACCCTGGAATGGCGGCCGCATGCACCAGCACGATGATCCACGCCACGATGAACCAGACGAACATCGGAAAGCCGCCGCAGTACGGCCCGAGGCACGGGATCGCCAGGAAGACGAACGGCCCCACGGAGTAGGCCGCCGAGCACCAGACGGTCCGCCATGTGACTCGTTCGCCGAGCAACCGAAGCAACAACCGCGCCACCAGCGCCAGCATTGCGAGCGATGCGAGCAGCCCAAGCGTGGAGGCCACCATGACTCCCAAGCCGGTGGCAACACCCTGCCAGACCTCCGCACCCAGCACGGATGCTCCCGTCCGGGTGGTGCCCGCGGTCCAGAGTGGCTGGATCAGGCCGAACGCGAGGATGAGAAGCGCCGTCGGCACCAGCGCGCCGAACAGGATCGCCAATGCAAACCAGGTTGCACGCCGGGCATCGGCACCCGCACGGATCGCCATGCCCAGCCGTGTGGGCCGTCGCAGCGATTCGCCGATGGTCCGCCAGAAACGCCGAAACCGACCGCCCTGCGATTCCTGCTCCCACGACACGCGGTGCAGTTCCACCTCGTCTTCGCGCACGCCCGGCGCCGCGCGCAGGATCATCGAATCGAGTTCGCACGCGGCGCCGCACTTCACGCAGTCAAAGGCGCGAGGCACGGGAAGCCCGTGCTCGTCCGTCCCGTAGTACTGCTGCATGCAGCCCGGGCAGCAGAACTCCACGGCATTGGCCTGGAACTCGAACTCGCTCGGCGCGAACCCGCGGCCGCACTCCGGGCAGGTACGCCCGGGGACGTTCCACAACGAGTATCCGCAGCCCTTGCATCGCATGGCGGGTGTCGCTCCTGGTCGCGCACCCGGGGGCGCACGACGCCCTCCCCGATCAGTCCTCCGGCGCGCCCTCGGCGATGCGCCGACGGAACTCCGACTCGAGCTTCCCGGTCAGCGGCCCCATGCGTCCCGCCCCGATCACGCGGTCGCCGATGGCGCTCACGCCGATGATCTCGGCCGCGGTGCCGGTCAGGAACACCTCGTCGGCGCGGTACAGGTCCTCGAGCACCATGCGGCGCTCCTCGACTGGAATGCCGGCCGCCGGGGCGAGTTCATCGATCACGAACTGCCGCGTGATCCCGTGCAGGATTCCCGAGCTCGTCGGCGGCGTATGGATGCGGCCGCCCGTGATGGCGAAGATGTTGTCGCCCGTGCACTCGCTCACCTCGCCGTCGGTGTTGAGCATGATGGCCTCGAGCACGTCGGCGTCGATCGCCTCGATCTTGGCCAGGATGTTGTTCAGGTAGTTGAGGCTCTTGATGGCCGGGTCCAGGCACTGCATGGGGATGCGCGGCCGCTTGGCGACGATCACCTTCATGCCGCTCTTGTAGAGCTCGTGCGGGTAGAGCTGGATGGTGTCCACCACGATGATCACGCCCGGACGCGGGCACTTGAAGGGATGCAGGCCGAGCGTGCCGACGCCGCGCGTCACCACCAGGCGGATGTAGCAATCCGCCATGCCGCAGGCATCCATGGTGTCCTTCATGGCCTTCGCCAGCTCGGCGCGCGAGTACGGGATCTTCAGGCGGATGCGCTCGGCGCTCTCCTCGAGGCGCTTCAGGTGCGAGTCCATCTTGAAGATGCGCCCCTTGTAGCCGCGGAGGCCCTCGAAGCAGCCGTCGCCGTAGAGCAGGCCGTGGTCGTAGACCGAGACCTTCGCATCGGCCGGATCGACCAGGTGGCCGTCCATCCAGATCTTGCGGGGACGCGAGGCATGCGGCGCAGCTGCGGGCGTGACGGCGGCGGAAGTCATGGAGCGCAGTGTAGCCATGGCCTGCGGGCGCCCTGCCCGGCGGACGGGCCCGGTTCAGGCCCGCGCCGCGCTCACCCGCCGTGCGACTTGCGGTGCCGGGCGGACGGAATGCCCAGCTGCTCGCGGTACTTCACCACGGTGCGCCGCGCGATGGTCACGCCCCGGTCCTTCAGCCTGCCGGCGATGGCCTCGTCGGACAGCGGGTGGGCGCGGTCCTCCCCGTCGATCACGTCCTTCACCATCTGGCGCACCGCTTCCCAGCTCGCGCCCTCGCCGTCGGCGGTCTCGACGCCGCCCGTGAAGAACTTGCGCAGCTCGACGATCCCGCGTGGCGTCTGCATCCACTTGCCGCTCACGGCGCGGCTCACGGTGCCGGTGCTCAGGCCGAGCGACTGCGCCACCTCCGACATCTCGAGCCGCCGCAGCGCCTCGGGACCCTCGTCGAACCACGGCCGCTGGCGCGCGATCACCTCCTCCACCACGCGCATGAGCGTGGTGCGGCGATGATGCAGCGCCTCGATCAGCCATTCCGCGGCCTTGACGTTGGTGCCGACGAACTCGCGCGTCTTGGCGTCCACCGCGCCGTCCTTCGCCATGCGCTCGTAGACGGGGTTGACCCGCAGCACAGGCAGGATGCCGTCGGCAAGCGCGGCCACGTAGCGGTCCTGGTCGGCGTCGTACTCCACCACCACGTCGGGCAGCACCGGACGCGTGTCGGCATCCACCACGTCGCGGCCCGGCGAGAGGCGCAGGCGGCGGAGCGCATCGCGCGCGGCCTGGATGCGGGCCAGCGAGAGATGCGCCCGCTGCTCGATGCGCGGCAGGCGGTTCTCGAGGAAATCGTCCCAGTGCGAGGAAAGCAGCGTGCGTGCGTCCTCGAACGCGGCGCGCATGGCGGCGTCCAGCTCGGTGCCGTCGCGCTCCGCGAGCGCGGCCTCCACCTGGAGCAGCAGGCTCTCGCGTACGTCGCGCGCGGCGATGCCGGCCGGCTCGAGCGCCCCCTGCACCGCATGCAGCGCGCGCATCATCAGTTCCTCGCTCCAGCGGCCGCCGTGCGCCTCGCGGATCGATTCGAGCGTGGAGTCGAGCAGCCCGTCCGCGTCCAGCGCCTCGATGATCGCGGCGCCCGGCGCCCGCAGCTCCTCCGCCACATCCGCCAGCCGCCAGTCGTGGAGCAGGCGCTCCGACAGGTTCTCGCCGCGGCTCGGCGTGTTGGCCATGGCCTCCATCTTGCCGTCGCGCTCGCCGTCGCCGCGCCGGGAGCGGCCGCCGTCGCCGTCCATCATCTCGCCGTAGGAGCGCTCGAGCTCGCGGAGCCGCTCGAAGCCCTCCGCCGCGGCGTCCGGCTCGGCGATCGGCCGCTCGCTCTCGGGCCGCTGGAGCTCAAGCTCGAACCCCGGCTCCTTGGCCTCGAGTGCCACGTTCTTCTCGAGCTCCTGCGCCAGACGCTCCTGGAGCTCCGCGGCCGGAAGCTGCAGCACCTCCATCGACTGGATCAGCCGCGGGACCATCCGCATCTGCTGCCCGGTGCGCATCTGCTGGGTGTGGCCGATGCGCATCTCAGAGTTCCTGCCTGCAGGCGATGGCGTCGGCCAGCACGGCCTTGCTCGCGTACTCGATCTGCCCGCCTGCGGGCAGCCCGCGCGCGAGGCGCGTGACCTTGATGCCGCGGCGCGTCATCTCCGAGGCGATCTGCAGCCCGGTGCTCTCGCCTTCCATGTCGGGATTCATGCCGAGGATCACCTCGCGCACCGCCACGCCGCGCGCATTCGCGGACGGCTGCTCCACGCGGCGCACCAGGTCCTTCACCGTCAGGCTGTCGGCGCCGACACCATCGAGCGGGTCGATGCGGCCCATGAGGACGTGGTAGACGCCGCGGTACATCCCGGTCTGCTCCAGGCTGATCAGGTCCTTCGGCTGCTCCACCACCAGCACCGTGGAGGCGTCGCGCGCCTCGCTGCGGCAGATGGGGCATGGGTCGGCATCGGTCAGGTTCCAGCACGTCGAGCAGTGGCGGATCTTCCGCTTCACGTCCGTGATCGCCTGCGCCAGGCGCATCGCCTCTGGCTCGGGGCTCTTCAGGACGAAGAACGCCAGCCGCTCCGCGCTGCGACGGCCGACGCCAGGCAGCCTGCCGAACTCCTCGATGAGCCGGGTCACGCACTCGGGGTACGCGGAGTTGGGTCGTTCGCTTGCCACGGGTTGCGGTCCTGGTGCTGCAGGTTCAGAGATGCTGGAGCAGGCCGGGCGGGATCGGGAGCCCCAGTTCCTGCGCCGCGGCGGCCACGTGCTGGCCGGCCTCGCGACGGGCATGGCGGATGGCGTCGTTGACGGCCTCGGTCACCGCGGTCTGCAGCGCGGCGCGCGCCTGCGGCGAATCGGCGACCATCGACTCAGGATCGATGTCGACGGACACAAGCTCCAGGCGCCCGTTCATCACGGCGCGCACGCGGCGGCACGGCGAGTGCCCGGCGCACTGGACGCGGCCGAGCTCCTCCTTCACCTCCAGGAGGCGGGCCTGCACGCGCGGGAGGTCCTTGAGCAGCCCGGCGACGCCGGCCGCAGCCTTCAGCTTGTCAAACATCGTGTTCTCCGTGCAGCAGGGATTCGAGCGGGTCCACGTCGTCGCGGCCTTCCTCGCGCGCGGCCTCGGCCGCCTGCGCTCCTGCCGCTGCCGACGCGGGCAGCGTACCTGCGGCCTCCACGCGGACGATGGTGGCGTCGAAGAGCGCGGAGACCTCCCGCACCAGGGCGTGCGTCACCACCGGATCGTCGCGCAGGCTGGGTGCGCGGCCGGGAAGCTGCGGCGCGACCGCGGGCGCCGCCACCACCTCCACCTTGCGGGGCGCAGGGTCGGCATCGACGCGCACGCGCATCGGGCGCCCGGCAGCGCGCGTGGCGATCGACACCATCATGTCGACGATGGCCGTTCCGGCCGCGCCGCTGCCCGCGCGCGCGCGGCGCACCACGAGCACGCCGTCTGCGAACGAGACCGGCGCGAACGAATCCACCATCGCCTGGTCGCGCGGCGAGGCCTCGGCGAGTTCCGAAATGCGCTTCCAGAGCGCCCCGATGTCGACGGGCGACGCGGCAGCCGGCACAGGGGCCGGCGGCGGCGCCGGCGTCACATGGGGCGCGGCGCTTTTTTTGCGGGCAACCCCGGCGGCGCACCGGCAGCGGAACCGCCGGCGGCAGCGACCTCTCCCACGGGCGCAAAGCGCGCCGCGAGGGCCATGCGCACCACGGCCGCGTCGAAGAGCGTGCGCGGTGCCCCGCTCTGCTTCACTGCGCGAAGCACGGCGTCGCTGACGGCGATCAGGTGCGCGAGCGTCGCCGGCTCGAAGCTCTTGGCGTCGCGTGCCGCGTCGGCGCGCGCTTCCTCCGCCAGCTCCACCAGCTCGCTGTCGGCGCCGCAGACCGCGGCCACCATCAGCGTGCGGAAGCGGTCGGCCATGAGTTCGAGCGCCTGCTCGATGCTGGTGCCGCCTTCGAGCAGCGCCGCGCAATGCTCGAGCACGGACCGCGCGTCGCCGGTGCCGATCGCCGACACCAGCGCAGCGACCACCGACGCATCGGGCATGCCGAGCACCTCGGAGAGGAGCTGCGCGGTGATGCGGCCGTCGCCGCTCGCGGCCACCAGGCGGTCAAGCAGGCTGAGGCCATCGCGCATGGAACCGTTGGCCAGGCGCGACACCTGCATGACGGCAGCGTCGTCGGCGGCGATCGATTCCTTCGCCAGCACGTCCTTCAGGTGTCCCGCGATCTTGGTCGCGGCGATGTTCCGGAAGTCGAAGCGCTGGCAGCGGCTCTGGATGGTGGCCGGCACCTTGTGCGCCTCGGTGGTGCACAGGATGAACTTCACGTGCGCCGGCGGCTCCTCCATGGTCTTGAGCAGCGCGTTGAACGCCGGCGTCGTGAGCATGTGGACTTCGTCGATGATGTAGATCTTGTAGGCGCTGCGCGCGGGCGCGATGCCGGCGCCCGCGATCAGGTCGCGCGCGTCGTCGATGCCGCGGTTGGACGCGCCGTCGATCTCGACGACGTCGATGTCCTCGCCGCGCATGATGGCGTCGCCGATCTCGCGTGCCTGCACCTGGCCATGCGCGTTGAGGGCACGCGCGAAGATGCGTGCCATGCTGGTCTTGCCCACGCCGCGCGTGCCGCAGAACAGGTACGCGTGCGCGGTACGTCCGTTGGAGATGGCGTTCTGCAGCGTCCGCGAGATGGACTCCTGCCCGACCACCTCGTCGAAGGTGCGAGAGCGGTACCGGCGCGCGAGCACCGTGTACGACTTGGTGGCGGCCGACGTCGGCTCCTCGAGACCCGGAATGAGGCTCGACGCGGGCTCCTCTGCCTGAGCGTCCGCGTCCTTCTTCTTCTTGGTGCTGCTCGCCACGGTGAACTCGTCCTGCGCGGGGCGCAAAAAGGAAGATCGGCGGCTGGGAGGACGGCCAGGCTTACCGGCGCTCGGCCGACAACGCTTATGGCTGCTGCGGTCAAGCCCTGACCAGGTTCACGGGCCGACCGACGACGGGACCCGGCCGTCCTCCTCGCCGCCGAGGGACCCGAATGGTAGCCGATCCCGGGGGCCCGCCGATCCCTGCGGACTACACTCGTCCCGGCATGACCGAGTCCGCCAACGATCGCCCGGCCGAGGACGCCCAGAAGCCATCCGCGCCCCCGTCGCCGGGCCGGCGCAACCGCCTGGCGGCTGCCGACGCCCGCAGCCAGCGCATCCTGATCCTGGTGCTCCGGGCCATCTTCGTGGTGGTGCTCATCTCGGTGGTGGTGCTCACCGTGGCGAGCAACCGCACCAGCGCGCTCGACTTCGGCTTCAGCACCGTGGTCGGACTCCTGATCTCCGCCGCGGCGCTCGGGCTCATCATCATCACGGTCGACGCGCTGACCCCCAACAAGCGTCTTGCATGGGTGGTCGGCATCTTCGTCGGCATCATGATCGGACTCGTGGGCGCGGTGGCCGTGGGCAGCGTCATCGACCTCGTGGCTGGCGCGTGGGACCTGAAGGAGTCGAGCGCCGTCTACCTCGGGCTCGTCAAGGTCACCATCGGCATCGTCCTCGTCTACCTCTCCGTCTCCGTGGTGCTCACCACCCGCGACGACCTGCGACTGGTGATCCCGTACGTGGAGTTCGCCAAGCAGGTGCGCGGCGCGCGGCCGCTCCTCCTCGACACGTCGGTACTCATCGACGGCCGCTTCGAGGACCTCGGTCGCACCGGCATCCTGGACGCGCCCGTGGTGGTGGCACAGTTCGTGATCGACGAGCTGCAGGCGCTCGCCGATTCCGGAGACGGCACCAAGCGCCAGCGCGGCCGCCGCGGCCTCGACGTGCTGCAGCGGCTCCAGGGCAACCCGTGGATCGACCTCGAGATCGAGGACTTCCGCAACGAGGGCCGCTCCACCGACCGTGCGCTGGTGGAAGTGGCGAAGGCCGAGCGGTTCCGCATCGTGACCACCGACACGGGCCTGGAACGCGTGGCGCAGATCAACGGCGTCGCGTGCCTGAACCTCAACGCCGTGGCCACCGCCATGCGAACCGGGCAGGTCACCGGCGAATCGCTGCGCATTGCCGTGGTCAAGCGCGGCGAGAACCCGCACCAGGGCGTGGGATTCCTGGAGGACGGCACGATGGTCGTCGTCGACCACGGCGCGCGCCGCATCGGCGAGACGGTGGAGACGGTGGTGACGAACACCGTGCAGACCTCCGCGGGAAGGCTGATCTTCGCGCGAATGGCGGAGGGCACCGAGGGCACCGCTGCAGAAGCCGGCCCGTCGGACGAGGTCGGTTCCGACGAACCCCGCCCCGCCGAGCCCAGCACTTCCTCGATGGCACGCGCCGCCACCACGCAGCCGCGCACGCCGCCCCGCCCCGGGCAGGAGCCGAACGAATCACGCCGCCCGCGCAACCCGCGCAGGTGATGGCGGACGATTGAAGGGAATCACGCCGCTGGCAGCATCGGCCGCGGCGCAGGACCGGCGCAGGAGATGCGCGCCAACGCACAACCGCAACGGGCGCACTCGAGCGAGAGCGCATCGCACAGGGATCGAATCATCGAGGCGGTGACTTCGTCGTCCGTGGAGACAACGATCTCCGTCGTCGCGCCGGACACCGAGCATTCGATGCGGACCTCGGTGCCGAGGCCCCATGCAGTCATCAGCATCACGCCGCCCTGCTGCCCAAGCAGCGAACGAACCGCGCGCCGCAATTGCGTGCGAAACGACGCGCGCACCGGGGCGGGAATCGGCATCTCGAACCGCGGGCCGACGACGAACGGGCTGGTCAGTTGGACGGACATGGAAGCACCTCGCGCGCGGCCAGGCGGGCGGCCGCAGGTGCTTCATCGGCAGCGCCGTGCGCCGTTCCTCAATCTGCGTCGGTGCGATTCACGGGCAACGTCCGGTCTGCCGGGACGGTTCCGGAAACGTCGACGTCCGGCGTGCGGGCAGCAGCATCCTTGGCGGTGCGCTTGCCAGCCTCGAACCATTCGCGGAACGTGCCCTGCGCGGCGCGGAGCGCATCGCCCACCTCGCCCTCCTGGGCCAGGGCGTGGTCGAGCGCCTGGCGGGCATCGGCCACGAAGCGACCGATGTCGGCAAGAGCCGAGGCGATCACTTCCTGCTGGGAGGAAGGCGGTTCTTCAGGGATACCGTGCTGTTGGTCAGGGGTGGTCACGCGGCCTCGTTGGCAGCACGATAGTCGACAACGTCACCGAGCTCCAGCTCTTCCAGGAACGATTGCACGGCTTCCTGCAGTTCCGCGTGCTCGGGGGCGTCCAGCGTGGAGAGCGCCGCCGTCACCTGCTGGACATGGGTCACCGGCATGGCCTGCAGGATGGTGGCGGCAGCCGACGCATCGAGCGCCACCACCAGGCGCGCCGCACGTTCCACGTCGCCACCGTCGATCCAGGCGCGGACCACGGTTCCCGCCTCCTCGGGTGCGGCACGCACGGCATCCGATGCCTCGGATCCGGGAATCGGCTCCTCGTCGAATGCCGGCATTCCGACATCGGCCGCCAGCGCAGCAGCACCGGCAGGAGTCGGGCGCCGCCACGCCCACCAACCGAGCGCCACCACACCGGCAAGCGCAACGGACGCCCAGCCGATGGGGAATCCCTGCGCACCCCCGGCAGCGCCGAGCGGCGTGCCGCGCTCACGGGCAGCTGCCTCGTCCGTCTCGAGTCGTGCCGGATTGGACGCCGAGTACGCCTGTTCCGGGCGCACGGAAACCACGCGTTCCGACTCGGAGTGCGGCGCAACAACCACCGACACCGCGCACACCTGCGCGCCCGGCGCCGACAGGAAGAGATCGAGTCGCTCGGCGATGCGCATGCGCTCCATGTCGACGTATCGAGCCACATCGCCCTCGGTCTCGTACTCCGCACGCGTGATCGCGACGCTGTGCGGAAGCTCGACGGCCGCCACCATCGCGCCGCCCTCGCCCTCGTGCACCCGCACCGAGACACCGGGGATGTCCGAGAGGAGCGCCGTCACCAGTTCGGACGCCCGCTCCTCGCGAGCGCGCGAGACATCGGCACGCATGCGAGCATCGGCATTGCGCACGGTACGCACGCGGCCACTGCCGGCATCGATGATCGCCACCGACTCGGGATGCATTCCGCCGCATGCGCCGGCCACCATCACGGCCACGGCATCCACCAGGTCCTGCGGCATGGCGCCGCTGCGCATCGCAACGGCGACCGACGCGCCCGCGCCGCCCGAGACGCCGGGGGCGAAGGATCGCGGAGCGTCGCTCACCACCACGCTCGCGCGCTCGACGCCGGGCTGCATGGTGATCGACTGCTCGAGCGTCTTGATGGTGGCGGCCAGGCGGCGGGCCCGGGAGCTCTCGCCGCTGGCGAACACGGATTCATCCTCCAGCGCGGCTGCCACTGCATTTCCCGAGGAACGGGGCATGGCGGCATCCGCAGCGCGCGGTGCATCCGCGGCCTGCACCCACAGGGCCCCGCCACGGACCTCGCATGCGATGCCGGCACGGGCCAGGTTCGCACGAGCAGCCTCGACGCTGCCCGACGGCACCGCAAGCGCCACGCGCGCCGGAGCGTCCGACGGACGCAACGCAAGCCACGCGCCGCCGGCAAGCGCCACCGCCGCAACCGCGATGGCAGCACCGCGCCACTGCGGCGGGATCGATCTCGCCGGCGCAGGCTCTCCGTACTCCGCGATCTCCTGGCGGCCGGCATCGACGTTGTCGTCTTCGATCATGTCCATGGTGTTCCCTTGTGACAGGCGTTCGCTTGTTGCACGCGCCTCAGGCGCGGATGTCGCGCACCTGCGCGTAAGCCTCGAGCATCGCGTTGCGGACCGCCTGCAGCATCTGGAACGCCGCATCGGCCTTGCGCGTGGCGAGCAGCACGCCCTCCACGTCGGAGGATTCGCCGGAGCGCACCAGCGCGGCGGCACGTTCGGCCTCGGCACCGAGCGCACGCGCCTCCTCGAGGCCGGCCTGCACACGCGCGAGCAGCGCTTCCGAAGGCGGCATCGCCTGCGCGGCGATCGCGCCGGACGCCGGCGCAGCAGCATCAGCTGCATGCGCGCGCGTCGCATGCATGGCCGCCCCGGCCTGTCCGATCGATGCGATTGGATCCGTCACCCTGCGCTCCGGGAAGACTTGGGATGCACGCGCCCCGCATCCGTGCGGAGCGACATGCATCACCTGCTTCAGGGATCGGCAGGATCTGCCGAAGGGCTGCAATTTCTGCGCGGCCGGTAACGCGGCGCGACGGGCGGCTACAGGTGCTCGGGCACCAGCCCGGCGTCCTTCCACTGCCGGAGCTTCATTCCCAGGGTCCGGACGCCGATGCCCAGCGCCTTGGCCGAGCGATCCCGGTGCCCGCCGAAGCGCTCGAGCGTGGCCACCACCACCTGCCGTTCGATCGTCTCCAGGGTCACGTTCCCGTCGCAGGCCACCGGCGTGGGCTCGGCGCTCCGGGAGCGGAACACCTCCAGCTCGCGGGTGAGCTGCTCGACGCGCTCGATTAGCGCGCGGTGCGTCCCTTCCACCCCGGCGGCCACTTCCTGGAATGCGTTCACCAGCTGGCCAAAGGTCGGAACGGCGACCGCCGACCGGCTTTCGCCGGACGCCGTCAATCGCATCGCGCGTGCGTCCATTCCGTCGTGCACCGCCGTGATCCTCTGGCCTGTGGGCGGATCCGTCCACCCGCCTCGGTCATCGGCGTTCGGTGTCGGGCGACTTGAGGCGCAACGCGCGACGCAGGAGGAGCCCGCTGCCGATTCCAAGGAGCGCGAAGCCAAGCGCACCGCCGCACGCCCACGCCGAGGCATCGCTCTTCTGCGGCTGAAGCACCACGGCCGGATCCAGCACGCCGCCCACCGGGTCGATGCGCCGGATGGCCGCCCCGCCCTCCCCGGTCGGGACGAAGATCGCGAATGCATCCCCGAGTCCCAGCACCGCGCTCGCGCGGTCCGGCGCCTCGAACGAGGAGATCCGCAGCACCGAATCGCTGCGAAGGATGTCGATCGCCCGCATGCCGCGCTCAAGCCGCATCAGCACGGCCGGGCGGCGCGCGCCGTCGATGAAGCCGAGGAATCCGCTTGCCAGCGGGCGCAGATCCTGCGCGGACCACGTGCCGTCCTGGTTGCGAACGCGGACCCGCGCGTCCGGTCCCACCAGCGCCGGGCTCCCCACCACGGTGGCCAGGCGCATGCCGGCGGTGGGCGGCGGATCAGCCACGGGCAACCAGCCCCGCGAACCGAGTACCTCGAGCGGCGCGCCGGCGCGCAGCGCAAGCAAGCCGTCGTCGAGGGCCGCAATGCCCAGCAGCTCCCCGTCACCCGGAAGGCTCGGATGGATCAGCACGGCCCCCGAGTAGAAGGCGCCGGTGGCAGGATTGCGCTCCATGCCAAGCGAGTAGACGTCGCGCCGCCCGCCTGCCTGGGCCGGCGCAAGCACCATCCACAGCCGCGGGCCCGCCGCCGCCAAGGCCTCCACCGCACGCGGCAGGGACATCGCCTCGCGCACGCAGTCGCAGCCCATGTCGATCGCGTGGTGCAGGAGCACGCGCTCCGTGCCCGCCGCGCGCGTGCGCTCCACCACGATCCACGCGTTGCGCCCATCGGACGCGGCCGGCATGGCACGATCGCCGGCGTGCGCGGCGGCCGCCAGGAGCAGCGCGAGCAACGCCAGCAGCCATCGACCGCTCACTTCGATTCCTCGACCTGCTCCGGCGCAAAGCGCGCGCGCAGGGCATCCATGTCGTACAGCCCGGGACGATCCACCGCCTCGGCATCCGCGCGCGCACTGTCGAGCGCGATCGAGAGCGTCACGCCGCGGCCCTCGTGGGAACCGGCGATCCGACGCGGAATGCGCGGCCACGCGCCCTGCGCCGCACCGACCGTCTCCACCGGCATCATCTCGCCGAACTCCACGCGCGCCGTGGACCCGTCCGGCCACCGCAGGCGCACCGCACGCGGGGTCAACGCGGCCGGGTCGAACCCCGCGCGCGCCACGATGCCGACCGAGCTGGCGGCGTCGTCGGCCAGGCTGAACCACGCGAGCCCATCCTCCATCTCCGCCACCGCGCCCGCAGCCGGCAGGAGCGGCAGCAATCCCATGTAGCGGGGATTCGCCGCGAGCGCATCGTTCGCGCCCTGCGACTGCGCACCGGTGCCCATGGCACCCCACTCCATGCGCGAGGGCTTCGCCTTCGGAAAGATCGACCACCAGCGCCTGCCGTCGGTCCCGAGCAACGCGTAGCGATCCCCGAACTTGGAAATGCTTGCCGCGCAACCGCGGGCGGCGGACCAGCGCACGTCGGCATCGCCCTGCTCGAAGTGGTTTCCGTCGTCGTCCTTCCAGCGGATCTCCGCAACGCCCTTGGCGTGGAGGAACCGCAGGCTTCCCACGCGCGCGCGCTCGCTGGCGGCCACGGCGTCCGAGGCGGGCCCGGCAGCCGGCACCGGCGCGGACGGAATCGAGGCGGTCGGACCCGAAGCCGTCGGCGAATCAACCGCGCGCGGCGCGCACGCAACAAGCAACGCCACGGCGAGCAACGCCGCCGCCGTCGTCGACGCACTCACGCAACGCTCCCGGCGTCCCGCGCTCACAGCTCGCTCTGCATCACCTCGCCGAGGTGCTCGGAGAGTTCCTGCAGGTCCTCGTCGCGGATCCGGGGGTTGAGAACGCGAATCGGCGGGATCGTCTCGTCCATCCCGCGCTTCTGCACCAGCCAGTGCTCGGTCTCGCCCTCGCGGTCGACGCGCACGTGGCGGAGGAGCTTCTTGCGGAGGAGGATCAGGCACATCAGCCAGCGGTACGCCACGCGCTGGGCGCGGTCGTCGCCCTCGAGGCGATCGAAGAGCTCCATGAGCGTGTCGTCGTCCACGAGCAGTCGCTTCTTGGCGTCGGGCTCGGGTGCGGTGGTGCGCCAGAAGCACACCAGGCCCTGCGGCCGAGCACCGGCCTTCCAGGCCTCGACCGCGAAGTCGCGGCGCACGAACTCGTGCCCGCTCTCATCACCGGCGGGCGCGTCGCACAGGGTGGCCACGATCGGCTCCCCGGGGACAAGTGCTCGCCCATCGGAGGCGCAGGCGGCGGTGAAACGACCAAGCTTGAACGAACCGGGGACGCGTGACATCGGGGGCATCGTAGTGGGGAGCGGCGCCCCCGGCCCGCACCTATACTCGCGACACGATGCTTGAACGGCTGGGACAGGTCTTCCGCGGCAATGAGCCGGTCGCGATCGCGATCGAGCTCGCGGTGATCTGGGCGGCCGTGTTCCTGATGCTGCGATTCCTCCGGGGCACCCGCGGTGCGGGCGTCCTGAAGGGCGTGATCGTCATCCTGGCCACCCTGATCCTGGGCCTGCGCTTCGCGGAGACCGGGAGCGACACCTTCGCACGCCTGCGGTTCGTGGGCGAGGCGCTGGTGGGCACCCTGGCCCTGGCGCTGGTGGTGATCTTCCAGCCCGAGCTGCGGCAGGCCCTCATCCGCCTGGGCCAGACCGGCTGGTTCCGCGGCACAGACCCGCGCTTCGCGGAGATGGTGCCCGCGGTCGACGAGGCCGTCGAGTTCCTCAGCCGCAACCAGTTCGGTGCGCTGATCGTCATCGAACGCGGCGTGCCGCTCTCCGACATGACGGCCACGGGCGTGGCGATCGACTCGGTGGTCTCGGCGCGGCTCCTCGAGTCGGTCTTCTGGCCCAACAGCCCGCTCCACGACCTCGCGGTGGTGATCAGCGGCAACCGCATCGTGGCGGCAAACGTGCAGCTCCCCATCGCCGATGCATCGAGCGTGCCGGCGCGCCTCGGCTCCCGCCACCAGGCGGCGGTCGGCGCCACCGTGGAGACCGATGCCGTGGTGGTGGTGGTCAGCGAGCAGACCGGCGCCATCCGCATCGCGCGCCACGGCGCCATCTCGGAACCGATCGCCTACGACGACTTCGCGCTCGCGCTCCGTACCGCGCTCACCGCGGTGGAGGACGCCGAGCACGCCCCCAGCCGGACGGAGTCGGCATGAAGAAGAAGCCCACGTGGCGTTCCGAGGCGCTCAACATGGTGGCCGCGGCCATCATCGCGCTCCTCGTGTGGGCGTATGCCAACGATCGCACGCGCGAGGCCGCCTCCGTCTCGGGAACGCTTCGGCTCTCGCCGTCCGACCCGCGCGTCCAGTTCGTGGAGCCGGCCACCGCGGTGACGCTCGCCGTCGAGGTCCGCGGTTCGCGGCGCGCCATCGAGACCTTCGAGGACGCGGTGCGCACCGGGCTCTCGCTCTCGATCGGCACCGACGGGCTCTCCGCGGACAACGGTTCGCACGTCGTCAGCCTGAAGGACGTGCTTGCATCCAATCCCACGGTCGCCGCCTCCGGCGCCGAGGTGGTGCGCGTACGCCCCGAGACGCTGCGCTACGAAGCCGGCGCGCTGATCACCGAGCAGGTGCCCGTGGCGGCGGTCCTCCCGAACACTGCCGTCCGCGGCCAGATCGCCATCGATCCGCCCGTGGTCTCCGTCACGCTCCCCGAAGCGGCGCGCAAGGCCATCGGTGCGCTGACCGTGGATGCCGCGGTGGAGACCCGCAACCTCGAACCCGGCAAGCCGCAGCAGGTGGACGTCGAACTGCGCCTGCCCGAGGCACTCTCGCGCTGGAAGGAACTCTGCCGCGTGGTGCCGCCGCGCGCGCGCGTCTCGTTCGAGCTTCTCTCGGCAAGCAGCGACTACACCGCCGCGCGCGTCGGCGTCCGCATCGCCATGACGCCCGACGAGGCCAACCGCTGGGAAGTCACGCCGGAACCCGGCTCGGAGGCGATCTTCGATGTCTCCTTCTCGGGACCGCGCGCGGCCATCGATTCGCTCACTTCCGGCGCGTTCACGCCGGCGGCCGTGATCGACCTCGGCGGCACCGCGCCGCGCATCGGCACCGGCTCCTACGCCGTGACGTTCTGGCACCTGCCCGAGGGCGTCACCATCACGAAGGCCGGCACGGGCGGCACCAGCCCGGTGCTGAACCTGCGCGTGATGCCGCGCGAGCAGTCGCCTCGCCGCTGATCGCGGCCGCTGACTGCCCGGGATCAGCCCGGGATCCGCGCTGGATCACCCCGCGCGCACCGCGTGCCAGTTCTTCTTCCCGCGCCGCAGCAACGCCACCTGTCCATGGAGCAGGCTTGCCGGCGTCAGGCGCGCCTCCGCGGCGGCCTTCTCGCCGTTGACGAGCACGGCACCCGCCGCCAGGAAATCGCGCGCCTCGCGCTTGCTTGCGGCAAGCGTCGTGCGCGGCAGGAGGTCGAGGAGCGCAACGCCCTCCCCACCGAGTTCACCGGGCTCGAGCACGGTGCACGGCAGGTCCTCGGCGATCTCCGCGATGGTCCGCGCATCGAGCGATGCGACCTCGCCGGAGAAGAGCGCCTTGCCCGCGGCCTCCGCGTTGGCACGCTCGGTGGCGCCGTGGAACAGCTCGGTCATCTCGTTCGCCAGGACACGCTGGCCCTCGCGCTCCTGCGGGCGTTCCGCGGCGGAGCGCTCGAGCTCCGCCACGCGCTCCTGCGGCAGGAACGTGAACCACTTCAGGAACCGCACCACGTCGGCATCGGCGGTGTTCAGCCAGTACTGGTGGAAGCGGAACGGGCTGGTGCGGTCGGCCGTGAGCCAGACCGCGCCCTTCTCGCTCTTGCCGAACTTGGTGCCGTCGGACTTGGTGACCAGCGGGTTGGTGATCCCGTACGCCTCGCCCTGCGCCATGCGCCGCACCAGGTCGATGCCGCTCACGATGTTGCCCCACTGGTCCGCGCCGCCGAGCTGCACGGTGCATCCCGCGGTCCGGAAGAGGTGCAGGAAGTCGTACGCCTGCAGGATCATGTAGCTGAACTCGGTGTAGCTGATGCCCTGCTCGCGGCCTTCGAGGCGGCTCTTGACCGAATCGCGCACGATCATCTGGTTCACGCTGAAGTGCTTGCCCACGTCGCGCAGCAGGTCGATGTAGCCCAGGTTGCGGAGCCAGTCGCCGTTGTTGACCATCTTCGCCGCACGGTCACCCGCCGCGGAGAAGTCGATCACGCGCGCGAAGATCTCCTTCTGGCGCGCCACGTTGTGCTCCACCAGCTCGGGCGTCAGGAGCTGCCGCTCCGCGCTCTTGCCGCTCGGGTCGCCGATCAGCCCGGTGCCGCCGCCCATGAGGACGATCGGCCGGTGCCCCGCGCGCTGCCAGTGCGCCAGGAGCTTCATCGCCACGTAGTTGCCCACCGTCAGGCTGTCCGCGGTGGGGTCGAAGCCCGCGTACGCCACTCGACCGGGCGTGGAGAGGTACGCCGGCAGCGTGTCCGAGGTGGTCTGGTGCAGGAGTCCGCGCCAGGAAAGTTCGCTCAGGAAGCCCGGCGTGGTCATGACGCCAGTGCCCCGCTCTTGGACCGGATGTCGGCCAGCATGTCGGCCCAGCTCTTCTCGAACGCCTCGGCGCCCTGCTTCTGGAGCGCAGCGGCCGTGCCGGCCAGGTCGATGCCCGCGGCCTTCGCCTCGGCAAGCGCCGCACGCAGCGGCCCGCCGTCGGGCGGCAGCACCGCGGTCACGGCACCGTCCGCGTGGAACGCCTGCAGCGTTGCCTCGGGCACGGTGTTGACGGTGATCGGCGAAGCGAGGCCCGCCACGTAGAGCGACGGCGGGAGCTTCGGGTCCTTGGTGCCGGTGCTCGCGTAGAGGAGTCGCTGCGGACGCGCGCCCTTCGCCTGCAGCGCCAGCCAGCGCGCCGACGAATGCAGCTCCACGTACGCCGCGTACGCGTCGGCACCGATCGCCAGGCCCACGCGGTTCTTCAGGTTCGCGGGAAGCTTGGCATCGAGCGTCGCATCCCAGCGCGAGATGAAGAGGCTCGCCACGCCTGCCACCACCGGCGACTTGCCCGCCGCCACGCGCCGCTCCAGGCCGCACAGGTACGCATCGGCCGCCGCCAGGTAATGCGCGGTGTCGAAGAGGAGCGTCACGTTGATCGGCACGCCGCGGAACGTCAGCTCTTCGATCGCCGGCAGGCCTGCGGCCGTGCCCGGGACCTTGATGAAGAGGTTCGGCTTCGCCGCACGCGCGTGGAGTGCCACTGCCTGCTCCACCGTGCTCGTGGCGTCGTAGGCAAGGAGCGGGCTCACCTCGAGCGAGCACCAGCCGTCCACGCCGCCCGTGCGTGCGTGCACGCCGGCGAAGAGGTCGCAGGCGCGCGACAGGTCATCGATCGCCACGGCGAAGAAGACGTCCTCCTCCTTCATGCCCTTGGCGGAGAGCTCGGCCACCTGCGCGTCGTAGTCCTTGCTCCCGGAGATCGCCTTCGCGAAGATCGTGGGGTTCGAGGTCAGGCCCACCACCGACCACTCCGCGATGTACTTCTGGAGCTGCCCGCCGAGCATGGCGCGGGTGATGTTGTCGAGCCAGATGGACTGGCCGGTCATCGAGAGAACGGCGGTGGGAACGGTGTTCGGCATGACCCTATCCTACTTCCCTCCATGGCCGCCACACCCGCACTGAACGAACTCCCCGCCTTCCGCTCCCTCACCGCGCACGCCGCGCGGATCCGGTCGTCGCACCTGCGCGACCTGTTCGCCGCGGACCCGGCCCGTGCCGGCGCCTTCTCTGCCGAGGCGCACGAGATCCACATGGATTTCAGCAAGCAGCGCGTGGACGCCGCCGTGATGCGCGACCTGTTCGCGCTCCTGGCCCAGACCCCCTTCGCCGCCCGACGCGCCGGGATGTTCGCGGGCGAGCACATCAACGTCACCGAGGACCGCGCCGTCCTCCACGTGGCGCTCCGCGCCCCGCGCGGCTCCGTGATCCGCACCGACGGCGTCGATGTCGTGCCGCAGGTCCATGAGGTGCTCGACCGCATGGCCGCCTTCGCCGACCGCGTGCGCGCCGGCGAGTGGAAGGGCCACACCGACAAGCCCATCCGCAACATCGTCAACATCGGGATCGGCGGCAGCGACCTCGGCCCCGCCATGGCCAACGACGCGCTGCGCGACTTCGCGGCGCCGGGCCTCGTGTTCCGCTTCGTCTCCAATGTCGATCCCGGCGACTTCGCCTGGAAGACCGCGGACCTCGATCCCGCGGAGACGCTCTTCATCGTCGCCAGCAAGACGTTCACGACGCAGGAGACCATGACCAACGCCCGCACCGCGCGTGCATGGAGCCTGGCGGCCTTCGGCGGCGACGAGAAGAGCGTGGCCCGGCATTTCGTGGCCGTTTCCACCGCGTCGGACCTGGTCACGAAGTTCGGCATCGACCCCGCCAACATGTTCATCTTCTGGGACTGGGTCGGCGGCCGCTACTCCATGGACAGCGCCATCGGCCTGAGCACCATGCTCGCGATCGGCCCCGCGGCTTTCGGCGAGATGCTGGCCGGCTTCCACGAGATGGACCGCCACTTCCTGGAAGCACCCGCCGAGCGGAACCTGCCGGTCCTGATGGGCCTCCTCCAGGTCTGGAACACCACGCTGATGGGTTTCGGCGCGCATGCCGTGCTCCCGTACTGCCAGCACCTCCACCGCTTCGCCGCGTACCTGCAGCAGCTGGAAATGGAATCCAACGGCAAGCACGTGCAGCTCGACGGCTCGCCCACCGCGTGGGATACCTGCCCCGTCATCTGGGGCGAACCCGGCACCAACGGACAGCACGCCTTCTTCCAGATGCTGCACCAGGGCACCATCATCGTGCCTGCCGACTTCATCGCCTTCGCGGAGCCGAACGTCGATTCGCTTGGCATGCACGACATGCTCTTCGCCAACGCCATCGCGCAGGCACGCGTCATGGCGTTCGGCCAGACGCCGGAGGAACTGCGCGCGCAGGGAACGCCGGCAGCGCTCGTCATGCCGAAGGAGATGGACGGCAACCGCCCCACCACGTTCCTCCTCTGCCGCAAGCGCACGCCGCGCGCCCTCGGCCGGCTGGTGGCGCTCTACGAGCACGCCACCTTCACCGCCGGCGCCATCTGGAACGTCGACAGCTTCGACCAGTGGGGCGTGGAACTCGGCAAGAAGGCCTGCAGCAGCCTGCTTCCCATCCTCAACGGTCCGGCCGCCGAGGCCCCGGACCCGAGCACCGATGGACTGGTGAAGCGCTACCGGAACTGGCGCGGTCGCTGAGGCACTCGCCGCGCACTCACGCCGAACGGCGAAGCCGCGCGATGCACTCGGGAACCGTGCGCGCGGCCTCATCCACCTCTTCGGCGGTGGTGAGGCGCGAGATGCTGAAGCGAACGCTGCCATGCGCCACGCGCGGCGGGATGCCCATGGCCAGGAGTACCGGCGACGGATCGAGCGAACCGCTCGAGCACGCCGCCCCTGCGCTCGCGGAGATCCCGCGCTCGGAGAGGAGCAGGAGGATCGCCTCCGCCTCGAGCCCCGGGAAGCCGATGTTGGTGGTGTTCCAGAGCCGCTCGGCGCCGGCGGCGTTCACCACCGCGTCGGGCACTGCCGCGCGCACGGCCGCTTCGAACCGGTCACGCAGCTGCGCGCCGCGTGCGCGCCCGTCGCCCGCGAGCCACGCCATCGCCGCCTCGGCCGCCGCGCCCATGCCCGCAATGCCGGGCACATTCTCGGTGCCGCCACGCCGCTCGCGCTCCTGCGGGCCGCCGATCACCTGCGGCGCCACGCGCACGCCGCTGCGCACCCAGAGCGCGCCGATGCCCTTCGGTCCATGGAACTTGTGCGCGGCGAAGCTCGCAAGATCAACCGGCATCGAACGCAGTTCGCAGGGCATGCGGCCCACCCACTGGGTGGCGTCGGTATGGAAGCGAACGCCCTTGGCCCTGCACAGCGCGCCGATCTCGGCCACCGGCTGCACCGCGCCCGTCTCGTTGTTGGCCCACATCACGCTCACCAGCGCAATCTCCGGCGCGCGTGCATCCAGCATCTCCGCCAGGTGCCCGAGGTCCGCGTTCCCCGCGGCATCGCAGTGCAGCCACGCCACCTCGGCCAGGCCGCGCCCGGCGAGCGCCTCGCATGCCTCGCGCACCGCGCTGTGCTCCGTCTTCATGGAGACCAGCACGCGCCGCCCCTGCTGGCCCTGGAGCTGCAGTGCCTGGAGCGAACCCTCGATCGCCAGCGTCGCGCCCTCGGTGCCGCCGCTCGTGAAGACGATCTCGCGATCGCCCGCACCGACCAGCCGCGCCACGGATTCGCGCGCCAGCTCCACCGTCCGCCGCGCGTCGATCCCGGCGCGGTGCACGCTCGACGGGTTGCCCCATCCGCGCACCAGCGAGTCGGTGACCGCCGCCACCACCTCGGGGAGGGGCTGCGTCGTGGCATTGCAATCGAGGTACGCCGCCATGGCTTCACGGTATCCGCTGGCTGCCGTGCGGCACAGCGGCAGGATCCGGACGCCGCAAAAAGCACGACGGGCTCCCCTTCGGGAGCCCGCAGTGCGTCAGTGCGGATGAGAGGACTTGAACCTCCACGGGTTTAACCCCACTAGAACCTGAATCTAGCGCGTCTGCCAATTTCGCCACATCCGCAATCAGGTGGGACGGAAAGTATAGCGATCGCCCGGGCCGATTGGAAGCGGCCTTCCTCCTCATAGGATGCCTGTGTGGCCTACCGACCTCCCTTCGTTGACCCCGCCTTCAAAATGGTGGATGCGCCGCACCCGGCCACCATCGACGAGGAGATCCTCCTGAAGGACTGCGAGGTGGTCACCGGCCGCGTCGGCGGCCCCGGCGGCCAGCACCGCAACAAGGTGGAGACGGCCGTCTACGTCATCCACACCGCCACCGGCATCGAGGCCCAGGCCACCGAGCGCCGGAGCCAGCGCGAGAACAAGCACATGGCGGTCCGCCGCCTGCGCCGCAAGCTCGCATCGCACGTGCGCACCCTCGCCTCGCGCGACACGCACCAGTGCAGCGATCTCTGGAAGCGCCGTCGCCAGGGCAACAAGATGACCGTCAATCCGGAGCACGAGGATTACCCGGGCCTCCTCGCCGAGGCGCTCGACCTCGTGGTGGCGCGACGCTACGACGTGGCCGGCTCCGCCGCGCTCCTCGGCATCACCATGAGCCAGCTCAGCCGCCTCATCAACCATGACAAGGGCGCGTTCGCCAAGATGAACGCGGGCCGCGAAGCGTGCGGCCTCCCGCCCCTGCGCAAGTAACCTTGAACACGATGTCCACCACCACGCACTCCACGCATCCCGCCGCCGAGGACATCCGCACGATGGTGCGCGAGGAGCTGCCGCGACTGGTGGAGATCCGCCACGACCTCCACATGCACCCGGAGATCGGCTACGAGGAAGTGCGCACCAGCGGCGTGGTGCTCCGCGAACTGGCCGATGCCGGCATCGCGCACGTGGCGGGCATGGCGCACGGCACCGGCATCCTGGCACACGTCCCCGGCAGCGGGCCACGCGCGGTTGCACTGCGCGCCGACATCGACGCACTCCCGATCGAGGAACGCAGTGGCCGCCCCTGGGCCTCGCGCACCCCCAACCGCATGCACGCCTGCGGGCATGACGGCCACACCGCCATCCTCCTCGGCGCCGCCCGCGTCCTCTCGCGCCTGGCGGCGCGCCACCCGCTCCCGCGGCCGGTGACGCTCGTCTTCCAGCCCGCCGAAGAAGGCGGCGCCGGCGGCAAGCGCATGGTCGAGGAAGGCGCGCTCGACGGCAGCCGCATCGGCCCGAAGGTGGAGGAGATCTACGCACTCCACGGCTGGCCGGAACTTCCGCTCGGTACCGTGGCCACGCGCCGCGGCGCCGTGATGGCCGCGAGCGACCGCTTCGAGATCCACGTCCACGGCCGCGGTTCGCACGCCGCGTGGCCACACCGCAGCGCGGACCCGATCGTCTGCGCCTCCGCCATCGTCACCGCCCTGCAGTCGGTGGTGGCACGCAACGTCGATCCGCTCGATGCGGCCGTCGTCAGCGTCACCATCATGGAGGCGGGCAGCGCGTTCAACGTCATCCCCGATCGCGCCGCCATCAAGGGCACCTACCGCTCGCTGAGCGAGGACACCCGCTCCATGCTCGAGCGCCGCATGAAGGAAGTGGCCGACGGCGTGGCAGCCGCCCACGGCTGCACGGTGCGCGCCGACTTCCACCGCATCTACCCCGTCACGGTCAATGACGACGACGCCGTCGCACGCTTCGAGTCGGTGGCCCGCGATACCTTCGGTTCGGAGCGCGTCGGCACCCTCGCGGCGCCCGTCATGGGCGGCGAGGACTTCGCCTTCTACGGCTCCCAC
>Ga0114979_10000498_pt1 | contig 25951 bp, 17 predicted proteins | sample S_140625_EF_Meta_FD_87315 | JGI IMG/M metagenome (GOLD analysis project Ga0114979, IMG submission 87315) | Freshwater microbial communities from Lake Simoncouche, Canada to study carbon cycling - S_140625_EF_MetaG | ecosystem: Environmental > Aquatic > Freshwater > Lake | place: Lake...
AACAAAAGCGCCGGTTAATGTGCCCAATGCATGTGCTAAAAAAGGCATTAAAAAATGTTTGGGCTCCATCAATTGCATGGCTGATGTTAAACCTTCAACGGTTGTAAGGTCTGCGCCTTTTGGTGGAGGAATAATTGAGCTACTTAAATTAATGATACCCATATTGACAACCGAACCCAGTAAAATACCGGCAACAATCGCTAAAATATTTCTAACCATTGGATGCATCTGTTTATTTTTAAAGTTAATCGGATAAAAGATTGAACAAGTTAATATTTTTTTGAAAATTATGTTGATCGCTCATCTAAAAATGTATTCCATTGCATAACCAATTATTAATGAGGATTGGGTATTTATTTTCATTAGTTTTAATTTTTATTGATAAACATAACTGCCAACACTTTTTAGTTTTATGGAAAATGCATTTCAAAAAAACAAACCCTATTATATTGTAGCATTGGTTCTCATCACGCTTGCTGTTTTCGGACAAGCTGTTCAATTTGGTTTTACCAATTGGGATGACGAGGTGTATATTCTAAACAACAAATTCATAAAAGATTTTTCCTGGCTTGGATTTCAAAAAATGTGCACTGCTGTATATGCGGGAAATTATCACCCTGTTGTTACTTTTTTTAATGCGGTTGAATATGCTTTTTTTGGAGCAAATCCGATGATTTACCATTTTATGAATATCCTTTTTCATGTGGTGAATACCATTTTGGTGATGCTGCTTGTATTTGATTTGTCAAAGAAAAGCTGGGTTGCCTTTGGCGTTGCAATGATTTTTGCTATTCATCCTTTACATGTAGAATCTGTTGCCTGGGTTTCTGAAAGCAAAGATGTGCTCTATACTTTATTTATGTTGTTGTCAGCAAGAATTTACATTCAATCGAAACAAGATAATCGAAAATCACTCCCTTACATTTGTATCGCATTGTTCATTTTAGCTTGTTTATCAAAATCTTCGGCTGTTGTTTTTCCTTTGTTGATGGTGATGCTCGATTATTATTTAGATGTAGCATTTGACTTAAAAAAATCGATAGTCAATAAATGGATGTATTGGATTATTGCGTTGGGATTTGGTTTGCTGGCATTATATACACAGAAGCAAGAGGGAGCTATTATAGAAACCACACAACAATACGATTTATTGTATAAATTGGTTATTCCTTGCTACGCATTGTCTTATTACATCATTCAATTTTTTGTTCCATTTCATCAGTCTGCATTGCATCCATTTCCCGAAACATTAGGTGTTTGGCATTATGCTTCAGTAGTGTTTTTAGCCGCACTTGCATTATTGGTTTGGAAGTTTAGAAAAAATAAAAACGTTGTGTTTGGTGCGGCATTTTTTATCATAAATCTGTTGCTGGTTATTCAAGTATTGGGCTTTGGTAAAGCGGTTGTTTCAGAGCGTTATTCCTATGTTCCCTATATTGGATTGGGATTTTTGGTATGCATGTTATTGGATACCATTCAATCCAAAAGCAGTCAACTGAAATATGGTTTGATTCCATTTGTTGTTTTATTGCTGGTAATTAGCTACAACAGAATTTTGGTTTGGGAAGACAGCATTGCGTTGTTTTCTGATGTTACTGAAAAATATCCAACATCCGCTATCGGATGGAATAACTTGGGTACGGCTTTGTATAGAGCCGACGAAATGGATGATGGATTAGATGCGTTGAATGAAGCGATAAAACTGAATCCATTATATGCAGAAGCTTACAACAACCGCGGTGCCTTGTATTTGAAAGCAAATAATTTTGTATCTGCAGAACCTGATTTCATAAAAGCAAGCGCCCTTCGCAAGGATTATTCAACAGCATTTTACAATTTAGGTGTACTCTATTCGAAGACAGGTAAATTAGAAAAAGCCATCGACAATTTTAAAATATCCATCGCTCAAAATAACGATGCGCAGAGCGCCTATTATAACATGGCAATTTGCTACAATCAAATCGGTGATAAAAAAGCAGCGTTGGATGCAGTGAAAAATGCCATTGCATTAAAGCCTTCTGATGATGATGCCATTGCGTTACAAAATGCTATAATGCAGGCGCCAGCCGCTCCTCAAATAAAAGCCACAACAGACACAAATACAGGAGACAGCTTTTCAAAAAGCATGGCGATTCAGCAAAATGCAGCAGGTAAAAATTTGATGGCAGCCAACAATCCAGAAAAAGCAATAGAAGCCTATTCCAAGGCAATAGAATATGACCCTCAATTTGCAGAAGCATACAACAATCGTGGTGCTGCCTATGGTAAATTAAAGAATTACCAATCAGCAATTTTAGATTTTACAAAAGCCATTCAAATCAATAGTCAGTATGCGATGGCATTTAAAAATAGGGGAATGGCGTATAACAAAATTGGTCAAAAAGCGAATGCCTGTTCAGACTGGAGCAAGGCTGTTGCTTTAGGCAATCAAAGTGCCGCAGGATTGTTGGAACAAAATTGCAGATAATCATTTTTGAAAGCATTCCAAATACAGCAATAGTACGGCGGCTGTTGTCATCACTCCCAATGCCACAAAACCAAAGAAATTGGCAGTTCGATTGTTTACAAATTTTCCCATTATTTTTTTATTGTTGGAAATATGGAGAATCATTGCAATTAAAATAGGGGCTGTTATGCCATATAAAATGGCAGTATAAATCAGTGCTTTTATTGGAGAAATGCCAATGTAATTCAACGAAAGCCCAAGCATTAAAGAGATGGCAATGATTACATAAAATCCTTTTGCTTCATGAAATTTTTTATCCAATCCTTGTTCCCATCCGAAAGTTTCTGCAAAAATATAAGATAGCGAACCACTCAATACTGGAATGGCAATTAGGCCGGTGCCAATGATGCCGATGGCAAACAATGCATAAGCAAGATCTCCGGCCAAAGGTTTTAGAGCCAATGCCGCTTCTTCAACGGTATTGATTTGGTGAATGCCACCTTGAAATAAAACCGTACCGGTGGTGAGAATGATAAAATACATCACCAACCCAGACACCGTCATCCCAAAATCAACATCCTGGTTCATGTTATGTATGATTTTCTTATTCACAATCAAATGTGTTTTCAAATTTTTTCTTTCTTCTACAACTACAGAAGCTTGCCAGAAAAAAAGGTAAGGAGAAATGGTTGTACCCAAAATTCCAACCAACATCAGCATAAACGATTTGTCAAATTTGATCGTTGGCACAACAGTTGCAACCAATATTGCTTTGATATTCTGATGATATAAAAAAGGAACAACAAAATAAACCAACATACCCAGACAAAGATATTTTAACACAGAAGCAATTTTATGATAGGGCAGGTAGATGATTAATCCCAGTAAAATAACGGTAAAGCATACACTAAAAAAAGATGCATCAATCTTAGGGAAAAGTAAATTGCCTACAGCACCCATGCCTGCAATGTCGGCGCCAATATTCATCACAATAGCAGGAAAGCTAAACAACAACATCAAATATAAAATAGGCTTGGGATAATGTTTTTTAAGTGTGCCTGTTAATCCTTGAGAAGTTACCAATCCAATTCGCGCACACATTTGTTGAATGTAAGCCATCAATGGAAATGCAATGATAGCGGTCCATAAAGTGGCCAATCCAAAAGCAGCACCTGCTTGAGAGTAGGTTGCTATCCCAGATGGGTCATCATCACTGGCACCTGTTGCCAATCCTGGTCCCAGTTGCTTCCAGGATTTTAGAATGCTTATGATGCGCGTTTTTATTGGGTTCATATTTTACTGACGATTGAAAAAACAATGTAATAATAAAATGAGACACAAAAACTGATTGCAATACCAAGCAAAAAAAAAGCCTTAACATTTAGTTGAGGCTTCTAAGTAAAAAATCTTTTATAAATTAATATCCATCATTTTGAACCAACACACCAGCGCTGGCATTGATTTCTCTTAATGGAATTGGGAACACCAATTCATTGGCATCAAAATCAAAACCATCAACAGATAATTCTAGGCGTTTGATGTCGTGAATGCGTTGTCCTTCATGCGCGAGTTCCAATCTTCTTTCGTTTAAAATATCTGTAAGGGTTACATTGATAAATGGCAAACCAACTCTGCTTCTGATGATGTCGATATCATCGTCTGGTGAAGCGCCTACAGCAGTGTTCAATCTGAAATTGCTTTCTGCTCTGGTCAAATACATTTCAGCCAAACGAATAACCGGAAGATTTTTGTATTGGAACTTCCATTTGCCGCTTCTGTAAATATCATTATCATCAATGTAAAACAAAGCCAATCTCGCATCGTTGGCATCATACAAATCGATGTGATCTTGGTTTACTTCTACATCGCCGTCGCGAGCACCGTAATCTAAAATCGACCAGTAGGTATGCATTTCATTAGATCCATCTTGTGCAGTTACCGGAAGAACATAAATATCTTCAGATGAAGGAGAAGTGTTGTTAAATGCATTGCTGTATTCTGATTCTAAACTCAAACCGCTGTTTTCAATAACATTGCTTGCCTCATCTCTTGCGCCGGCATAATTACCCATTTGTAAATATACTCTCGACAAAACTGCAGATACAGCATATTCGCTTCCATATTCGGCAGCATCGCCACCAATAATGGTTTTGGCTGCTGTAAGGTCTGCGATTATTTGATCGTAGGTTTGTTGTACTGTACTTCTTGGTACATTGTTGGCTGCAGTAACTTGACCGTTTAGCGTTGGTGTTGTAACAATTTGCAATCCTAAATTGGTTGTTGTACTACCTGCACTATAAGGCTTTGCAAATAATTTTACCATTTCAAAATAAGCCAAACCCCTCAAATATAAAGCCTGGCCTTTAACGGCATCTCTGTCTGAAGCATTTACTTTATCTATTGATGCAATAATGTTGTTGCACACATTGATTAGGGCATAACCACTTAGGTAAGTATCTCTAACAAAACTGTTGTTGGTTAAGATGGATTTATTGTAGATTTCATCAGGCTGGTTAAATGTTCCAACCCATGTAATTTCGCCACCAGCTCCCAATAATTCGGAGTACAATTGTGTATTGCCTCCAATTAAATCGCCGCTGCTGGCAAGGTCATAAGCGCCATTCAATGCAGCTTTTATATTGGCATCGGTATCAAAAACCAACGACTCATCTACGCTTTGCGTTGGCAAGATGTCTAATTGTTTCGCACAACCCGTTATCAACAAAATGATAGCAGTTAATGGTATGAATATTTTTTTCATTGTATAAAATTTATAAGTTGTTAGAATTAAAAACCTAGGTTAAGTCCGAATGAATAATTTTTGATTTGAGGTGCTGCATAGAAATCGCTACCTTGATTTCTGTTGCTGGCTCTGTAATCTGTATTCACTTCAGGATCCCAACCTGTGTAGTTGGTGATGGTTAATAAATTCACTCCGGTTACATAAATTTTTGCACTGCTTAATTTCAAGCGTTTTAATGTTGATGCTGGAAGATTGTAAGCTAAGGTGATGTTTTTAAGTCTAACATAATCTCCATCTTCGATGTATCTGCTCGAAGCGGAGATGCCATTGCCACCACCCAATCTCAATTGTGGAACATTGGTAATGTCGCCCGGATTCCGCCATCTGTTCAATTGGTCTCTGGTTTGATTGTCGAACCAATCGAAGCTTGCGCTCATAAATCCACCCGCACCATTCATGATTTGATTGCCAAAAACACCTTGGAATAAAATAGACAAATCGAACCCTTTGTAAGAAACTGTATTGCTGATACCCGCAATGCATTTTGGATTTGGATTACCAACGATATAATTTCCTGCTTCGTTGTAATCGTTTGTTTTTGTGCCATCTTGTTTGTAGTAAAGTGCATCTCCATTTGTAGGATCTACTCCTGCGTATTTTGGTCCGTAAAACACACCAATAGACTGACCAACAATTAATGAGTTCAAATAACGGCCATCATTACCCGCAAGTAAGGTTTGTTCTCCATCTAATTTTGTAACCTTGTTTTTATTTGCTGCGAAGTTGAAGCTGGTAGACCATTTGAAATTCTTTTTGCTAATGTTTTCGGTATTCAACACAAACTCAAATCCTGAATTTTCCATTGAACCAACATTTACGGTTTTGGTTGAGAAACCAGTATTTCCTGGAACAGGGATGTTGTAAATTAGATCGTTTGTTTTTCTGCTGTAGTAGTCAATTTCACCAGAAATTTTATTGTTCAAGATACCGAAGTCGATACCAATATCTGTTTGGTTTGATTTTTCCCAACGCAAATCCGGGTTTGCCAATTGACTTGGTACCAAACCGCCAGAGCCATTGTATGCACTACCGTCCCATAGGCCTCTCGAAGCGAAATTGCCAAAGCCATCTGCATTACCTGTTAAACCCCAGCTTGCTCTCAATTTCAAGAAACTGATGGCTTTTACATTTTGTAAAAATTTCTCCTCACTCAAAATCCATCCAGCAGATACAGAAGGGAAGAAACCATATCTTCTGTCGATGCCAAATACAGATGAGCCATCTATGCGTGTACTAACAGACAATAGATATTTGTTGTTGAATTTGTAGTTGGCTCTTGCAAAATAAGAAAGAAAAGCAGAAGCTGATTCGTTAGATGATCCACCTTTGATTAAGCCTGCACTCGCCAATTTTTGAAGCTGTTGTGTTGGAAATTGTTCTCCATTCACACTTGCAAAATCAGAATTGTATTGTTGAAAGGACATGCCCACAACCGCATCCAAATCATGCACATCTTTAAATTTCTTTTTGAAATTAAAATAGTTGTTGGTGTTGTATGTTAATCCTCTGTACCAATCCGATTCGCCATAACCATTGGAACCATTACCATAAGTGGTATTTGCGCCATAAAACTGATCGTCGTTTTGGTTTTGTAAATCAACACCAAATTCTGAACGGAAAAACCAATTTGAGTTTATGGTGTACTGGCCAAAAATGTTACCAATATTTCTGTAAGTAGTAGAGTTGTATTTGCCATCAGTATAATCAACATAAGGATTGCTGTATGTTGTTGTAGGCGCGTTGTAGTTATTGCCTTCCAAATCTTTTTGAGGTGTAACTGGCGATAGGGCTACAATTTGCATAGGTGTAGAAAATTCGTTGTCTACAGCTACTCTTCCGGTTTTGGTTTGCGTCAAACTTAAATTAAAACCAACTTTGAATTTATCGCTAACAGTTTGCTCTAAGTTAATTCTAGATGAAACTCTTTTTAATCTGTTTCCGATTAAGATACCGGTTTGATTGATACTGCTCAAGCTGATGTAGAATTTGGTTTTATCGGTTCCGCCAGTTGCTGAAACATCCAATGAAGAAGTCGCAGCATTTTTGTTGAACGCCAATTTTTCCCAGTTGGTGTTGGTTTGATTTGTTCTCCAATCACTCCAGCCCGAATATCTATCTAATCTGCCTTCTGCAAATTCCAACCATGAATCTGGATATTGATTCGGATCTAAAGGATCTACACCATCTAAATTATCACTGTTGATAGCCGCTTCTCTCAACAACGTTACATACTCTTTTGCATCAAGAAAACCTCTGTAATGTGTTGGGTTGTTAATTCCGAATTGAGAATTTACTTGGAAAGTTGTTTTCCCGCTTCTGCCTTTTTTTGTGGTAATCAACACTACGCCATTTGCTGCTCTTGAACCGTAGATAGCCGCAGCAGATGCATCTTTCAAAATATCAAATGATTCTACATCATTGAAGTTGATGTCTGCAATTGGATTTCCAGAATAGGAATTGGTGCTGATTGGAATTCCATCAACAACATACAAAGGACTGTTGGATGCTGAAATAGAACCAGAGCCTCTGATCAAAACTTTAACGCCTTCACCAACTTTTCCATTGTTCGACTCCACAAACACACCAGCCGCACGACCTTGCAGAGCTTGGTTTAAATTGGTAACCGGCATGTTTTGAACATCTGCACCCCTCACTTTCGCAATGTTGCCTGTCAAATCTTTTTTAATTTTTGTACCATAACCCACAACAATTACTTCATCCATGATTTTGGTGTTGCTTTCATCCAACACAAAATTGATAATGGATTCATCGGTGCTGGCAGATTTAGGTTTGTAGCCCAATACAGACGCCTCGATTTTTTTTGCGCCTTGAGGTACAACAATACTAAACGTTCCATCTGCAAGACTTGCGGTACCAGATGAAGTTCCAGAAACCATGATGGTCGCATTGCCAATAGGCTTTCCGGTTTTAGCATCCGTAATTTTTCCGGTGATTGTTTTTTGTGCCAGCAGGCAAACATTTGCTGTCAACAATAACACAAGGGAAAGTAAAATTGATTTTCTCATGAGTTGTTTTTTAAGCGTAAAGTAATAGTGTTAAAATTAAGGTAAAAAATTGAAAATAAGTTTTGCATCAAATGTAATTCTGGCAATAAAAAAACCACCTAAATTTTAGGTGGTTTCTATTTCTAGTTGATACAAATTATTCAATCACACCAAGTGCTTTACCGATTTTGGTAAATGCGGCAATCGCCTGATCGAGATGGGCTTGTTCATGTGCTGCACTCAATTGCACTCTAATTCTGGCTTGGCCTTTGGCAACCACCGGAAAGAAAAATCCAATTACATAAATGCCTTCATCTAATAATTGGGCTGCAAAATTTTGGGCCAACACGGCGTCGTATAACATGATGGGAACAATGGGGTGGTCGCCGGGTTTGATATCGAAACCTACTGCTGTCATTTTTGTTCTGAAATAATTGGTATTGAATTCGAGCTGATCGCGGAGGTTGGTGGTTTCGCTAATCATATCCAATACTGCAATGGATGCGCCAACAATACTGGGCGCCAAAGTGTTGCTAAACAAATAAGGTCTGCTGCGCTGACGCAACATTTCAATGATTTCTTTTTTTCCAGAGGTGAAGCCGCCGCTAGCACCACCCAATGCTTTTCCAAGTGTTCCGGTAATGATGTCTATCCTGCCCATCACATTTCTGTATTCATGTGTACCTCTTCCGGTTTTACCAATGAAGCCAGAAGAATGACATTCGTCTATCATCACAATGGCATCGTATTTATCTGCTAAATCACAAATCACATCCAATTGCGCAATCGTTCCATCCATGCTGAAAGTACCATCAGTCACAATAATTCTGTTTCTCAATGAAGCAGATTCTTGCAATTTATTTTCTAAATCCTGCATGTTGTTGTGTTCATAACGAAATCGTTGAGCTTTGCACAATCTAACGCCATCGATAATAGAGGCGTGGTTTAAAGCGTCACTGATGATAGCATCTTCTTCATTAAACAAAGGTTCAAAAACACCACCATTCGCATCAAATGCAGCAGCATATAAAATGGTGTCTTCGGTTCCAAGAAATTGTGCTATTTTTTGCTCCAGCGTTTTGTGGATGTCTTGTGTTCCACAAATGAAACGCACACTGCTCATGCCATAACCTCTGTAATCAATATATTTTTTTGCCGCTTCCAATACCGCAGGATGCGAGGACAATCCTAAATAATTATTGGCACAAAAATTTAATACTTGCTTTCCATTTACAACAATAGAAGCACCTTGCTCGCTAGTAATGATTCGTTCGTTCTTAAATAAACCTGCAGCTGAAATTTCATCCAGTTCTGCCGCAATCCGATTTGTAAAATTTGCATTCATATTTTGGTTTTTATTTTCACAAATCTAACAAGACTCACCGACAAAAATCACAGTGTCATTAGAATGAAGAATTTGTTTCCAAGAGATAAGTGTTATTTTAGTGCAATCATGTTTATTTCTGCAGAAAAAAAAGAATGGAATCGCAAAATTCAAGGATTTGAAAAGTTGCTTGACAACATTGGCATAATCTCCATAACAAAAGATTCATATTGCAATCAATATTTACAACACCTGCTTCAACACAAACGCTATTACCTGGAAATGTATGTGGGTTTGTTTGAACAATTGCTTCGTCACATTGAATTGCCGATTGAAAAGATTTCATTAATTGACTATGGTTGTGGCAATGGTTTGATGGGAATATTTGCAAAATATTGCGGGTTTAAAAAACTGGTTTTGATAGATGTGGATGAAGTGTTTGTTCAATCTGCTAAAAACCTATCAATCTGTTTAAATGTCAACCCAGATCAGTTTATTGTTGGCGACATTGAAACCTACTTTGAGCAACTGCAAGGTGAAGGTGCGGATGCGATTGTGGGCACAGATGTAATTGAGCATATTTATGATTTGTCGCATTTTTTTGGAACACTAAGCAGCATCAATTCCAATATGGTTTCTGTATTTTCTACAGCCAGTAATCCCGCCAATCTGCATAAAGTTCGACAACTCCGAAAGTTGCATTATCATGACGAATATGTTGGTGGTATTGCACATACATTAGCGCATTTGGAACAAGCACCACATGCAGCATTTTCTGTGATGAGAAAAAATATCATTCAAGCAATAGCATCTGATTTTGATGAGCAAACATTAACGAATTTGATTTCCGCAACAAGAGGATTGAACAAAGCAGACATCATTGCGTTTGTAAATCAATACAAGGCAACAGGGCAATTCATTTCAAAGCCAACAGATGCAACCAATACCTGCAATCCATTAACCAGTAGCTGGACAGAAAGAATACTGAGCATACAAACCTACCAAACCATTTATTTGCAACATCAATTTGAATTGTCGGTATCGGCTGGATATTACAATACAACTAAAAAAGGCGTTAAAAAATACCTTGCCATTTTTTTAAATGAGCTCATTCGTTTTTTTGGAATAAAATTTGCACCCTACATAATATTAACAGGAAAAAAAATTGCATAAAGCGCAAATTAATTATGCAATTTTTTATATTTGCTAGTCGTTGATTTAACCCATTAGAAATCGTATGAAGTATCCATTATTTGTTATCCTATCTGTCGTTGCGTTTTTATTAGCTTCATTATCTTTTCCTCCTGTAAAACCGATGGTTTATAAAAGAGCGGGACACACAGCCGACAGTGGATATTACATCATTGTTGATAAGAGTGAATATGAATTAAAAGTGTATGACAATGAAGGATGGTATGCTACATATCCGGTTGTTTTTGGAAGCAAAGATCATGGAGATAAATTAAGAGAAGGAGATAAAAAAACCCCTAATGGAAAATATAAAATCATCTTAAAAAAAGTGAATCCAAAATGGGGCAAAGAGTTGCTGTTGAATTATCCCACAAAAGAAAATATAGAATTATTTAAAAAGCGAAAAGCGGAAGGCATCATCCCTTCGAATGCCAGAATTGGCGCAGGCATTGCAATACATGGCACACGCCCTCAAGAAGAGTGGACAGTAGATCAAGAATACAGTTGGACAGACGGTTGTATTTCTTTAAAATATTCAGAGATGCTCGACTTGTTCAGTTACATTCCAACGGGTACAAACATTACGATTCAGCCATAAATATCAAACTGGCATCCCCATAACTCAAGAATCTAAAATCATTCGCTAAAGCATAATCATAACATTTTTTCCATTCGTCGCCGATTGCGGCAGCTACCAGCAAAAGCAATGTGGATTGAGGTTGATGAAAATTGGTGACAAGTGCTTTGGCAATTCTAAATTGATAGCCTGGCGCAATCAACAGTTGTGTGGTTGTAAAGATGCGGTTCTTGTTATGTAACTGCATCCAATTCAGTAAAGCATTCAAAGCGGTTTCACGATCAACGTTATGCTCTGCCAAAAGATAAGCATCCCATTGAAGCAAACTCAGGTTTTCAGATTTGGAGTCGATAATGCATTTTACACCTAGCCAGTACAAAGACTCCAGCGTTCTTAGTGAAGTAGTACCTACTGCAATGGTCAATCCTTTATTCAGCAATATGGACTCAATGGTGTTGAGGTCTACATCAATCCATTCGCTGTGCATTTCATGTTCGCCCATTGTTGCCGATTTTACAGGCTTGAAAGTACCTGCACCAACATGCAAAGTAACTTGCGCTTGCGTGATGTTTTTATTTTTTAAATGATGTAAGATGGATGGCGTAAAATGCAACCCGGCAGTAGGAGCGGCTACAGATCCATCGTGTTTTGCATAAACGGTTTGATACCTTCCGTGGTCTGCTGTTTCAATAGTGCGTTTAATGTATGGAGGGAGCGGAATTTCACCAACAGCCATCAGCAATTCGGCAAAGCTTACAGAAGATGGCGTCCATTCAAATGCAACAATATATGCATCATTTAATTTTTCAACGATACGGGCTTTGAGTTCTACAGACTTGCCATTTATCGTGCAGTTTTTAATCAGGAAATCGGTTTTCCATTTGGCTACACCACCAATAAAACATTTCCAAAGGCATTGGGTATTTTGTTGCATCACTAATCCATAATCAGTAAAATCGCCGGCGGGTTCGAGACAAAAAATTTCGATGACACTTCCAGTCGTTTTTTCAAAACGGATGCGGGCATTGATTACTTTACTGTTGTTAAAAACAAGCAGACTTTCTGAAGGTGAGTAATCGACAATATTTTTAAAATGATCTTCCTGAATTATACCATTTTTCCAAACGAGTAATTTGGATTGGTCGCGTTCTGGAAGCGGGTGAAGGGCAATCCGTTCATCCGGAAGTTGATAGGTATAATCGGTGATTGAAATATTTTTAGGAGAAGGCATAAGATGGATTAGGATGAATAGATGGATAGGCTGGATAAGCTAGATAGGCTAGATAAGCTGGATTTAGCTTTTTTATGTAAAACTATCGGACTCATATCTTGCCATTTTTAATTTCTTCAACCACGCCAGGGTCAAGTAAAGTTGAGGTGTCTCCGAGATTGTTCACTTCTCCTTCTGCTATTTTGCGAAGTAATCTTCTCATGATTTTTCCACTTCTTGTTTTTGGAAGTCCAGTCACAAATTGAATTTTGTCGGGTTTGGCTATTGCACCGATTACTTTTGTTACGGTTTGTAAAATGTCTTTTCGGGTATGTTCCTCATCCGTATGTATACCATTAAAAATGATGTAGGCATAAATACCCTGACCTTTAATATCATGCGGAAAACCAACAACAGCACTTTCCACCACACCGGTATGCATGTTGATGGCATTTTCCACTTCGGCTGTTCCAATGCGATGACCACTCACATTCAATACATCATCAACACGTCCTGTAATTCTATAATTTCCATCAGCATCTCTATAGCAGCCATCTCCGGTGAAATACAAATCTTTATAAGTAGAGAAATAAGTTTGACGACATCTTTCATGATCACCATAGGTAGTTCTCAACATTCCAGGCCACGGAGATCGAATACACAGATTACCACTAACATCATTTCCTTCAATCACTTTTCCATTTTCATCTACCAGCAACGGTTGTACGCCGGGCATAGGAAGTGTTGCAAATGTTGGCTTTGCTGCAGTTATACCCGCCAAATTTGATATCAATATACCGCCCGTTTCTGTTTGCCACCATGTATCTACGATAGGGCAATTCTTTTTTCCAATCTGTTCATCGTACCAATGCCACGCTTCTTCATTAATGGGTTCTCCAACTGTGCCCAGTACTTTTATTGAATGAAGGTCTTTTTCTTGTATGAATGAGGTTCCAAATCCCATCAAACTGCGAATGGCTGTAGGCGCAGTGTATAATATATTTACTTGATGCTTTTCAACAATTTCCCAAAATCTTCCTGCATCAGGCCAGGTAGGCACACCTTCAAACATCAAGGTTGTTGCACCTGCGCTTAATGGTCCATAAATAATATAACTGTGTCCTGTAATCCATCCGATATCTGCAGTACAAAAATGTATTTGTCCGGGTTGGTATTGAAAAACATTTACAAAGGTGTAGTTTGTCCAAACCATGTAACCGGCGCATGTATGTACAACGCCTTTGGGTTTTCCTGTACTTCCGGAAGTGTACAAAATGAACAACATATCTTCTGCCTCCATCACTTCGGCTGCTGTATCAACAATTCCTTGTTGCTCAACAATTTTCATTTCATCTTCCCACCAAACATCTCTGCCTTTTATCATACTAACAGGCTCGCTTGTACGCGTAAGTACGATTACTTTTTCAATCGAAGGACAATCCATTAAAGCATCGTCGAGAACAGATTTAAGTGGTATGGTTTTATTGCCACGAAATCCACCATCAGCGGTAATAACCATTTTACAAGCAGCGTCTTGAATTCTGTCTGAAATACTTTGAGCCGAAAATCCACCAAACACAACCGAATGAATGGCTCCAATTCTGGCGCAAGCAAGGATGGCAATTGTCAACTCTGGCACCATCGGCATATAGATGCAAATTCGATCGCCTTTTTGAGCGCCATTGTTTTTGAGTACTTGTGCAAATTGACAAACTTGATTGTACAATTCTTTGTACGTGATGGTTCTGGATGCTTCTGCAGGGTCATTCGATTCCCATATGATTGCAGGTGTATCGGGTTGTGTTGCAACCCATCGATCCAAACAATTTTCTGTAATATTCAACTTCGCACCTTTAAACCATTCAATGTAAGGGTCATTGAAATTCCATTCCAGCACACTGTCCCATGTTTTGTGCCATTTAAAATGTTGTGCAATATCCGACCAAAATGCTTCTGGATTTTCAATGCTTTGTTGATATGCCAATTGGTAAGCATCTAAAGATTTGATTTGATATGGATAATGCATACAGCAGCTGAATTTGAATCGCTAATTTATATTTTAATTTCAAAAGCGATTAACTTAATTGCGTTTATTTGATAATTATCTATATTTAGACAAACTAAAATAAACTGCTCATGGTTTCAAAAAAAGGCATTGGTAAAATTATTTTTACATCATCGTTGGGTACGCTGATTGAGTGGTATGACTTTTACATCTTTGGCATGTTGGCCAAAACAATTTCAATACAATTTTTTCCTGAAGGAAACGAAGCTACTGCGTTATTGAGTACGTTGGCCATTTTTGCAGCCGGTTTCTTGGTTCGTCCTTTTGGGGCTATGGTCTTCGGCAGATTGGGTGATATGATTGGACGGAAGTCAACTTTTTTGTTGACGCTTGTTTTGATGGGAGGGTCAACCTTTTTAATTGGTTTGGTGCCTAGTTACAAATCTATTGGTTTGTTGGCGCCAATGTTGGTGTTGATGTTGCGTTTGATACAAGGGCTTGCACTGGGTGGTGAGTATGGCGGTGCTGCAACTTATGTAGCAGAATATGCACCTGCAAACAGAAGAGGTTATTATACAAGTTGGATTCAAACTACGGCCACATTGGGTTTGTTTGTTTCCTTAGGCGTGATAATGGCTGTAAAATCCAATTTAACCGATGCTCAATTCAATGCAGAATGGGGCGGTTGGCGTTATCCATTTTGGGTTTCAATCATTTTGGTTGTGGTGTCCATTTATATCAGGTTGAAAATGGAAGAGTCGCCATTGTTTAGCGCATTAAAAAAAGAGGGCAAAACATCCAAGCATCCACTCAAAGAAAGCTTTGGAAAAAAATCGAATTTCAAGATGGTGCTGCTGGCATTATTTGGAGCAGTTATGGGACAAGGGGTTATTTGGTATACCGGACAATTTTATGCGCAATCATTTTTAGAAAATACCGCCAAACTTGATTTCATGCAAAGCCGAGAAATATTATTGTGGGCAATTGCATTGGGTACACCATTTTTTCTTGTGTTTGGTGCATTGAGTGATAAGATTGGACGCAAGTGGATTATGATTATCGGGATGTTGTTGGGTGCAATTTGTTATCGCCCAATCTTTACAAGTTTTCTGCATGATACAGATATAACCGCATTTGTAGCAGATGTGCACAAGCCCGGTGCGCCTTACGAATTGGTGAAGGTAGACCAGATACGTGCTGATACAAATTTTAAGCAGCACATGATCATAAGCCAAAGTAAATCAACATGGAGATTACCCAACAATCTTCAATTGATAGAACAACGGTCGGATACATTATACGATTATCATAAGAACGGGACGGCCCAATTGCATTCGGATCAACATCCGATATTCAATGGATTGGTTTTGCCTGTTGCGACGAAATGGAAGTTTGTTTTTCTAGTATGGTTGATGATTGTTTTTGTAACCATGGCATATGGTCCCATTGCTGCATTTTTAGTTGAATTGTTTCCAACAAAAATCAGGTACACCTCCATGAGTTTGCCATATCACATTGGTAATGGTGTGTTTGGAGGATTGGTTCCATTTATTGCTACATTGCTTTCTGTCACTTACACAAAAGATCCATTGGTTGGGCTGTGGTATCCAATTGGTATAGCAAGTTTGTGTGCAATAATTGGAATACTTTTTTTAAATAACAAGATTGATAAAAACATAAATGATTAATTGTTGTGTAAATTAAAAAGTCAAAATTAAAAATTCAAAAATGAGTATCTATAATTTTTAATTTAAAACCACCACAAGGGGCAAGATTTTGACTTTTAACTTTTAACTTTTTAATTTTTAATAAAAGATGAAAACAATCAAACGAATTATAGGCGCTTTGTTAATGATAGCAGCACCAATCATTTTATTTTTCCTTATTAAAGGGGCTGTAGATAACATTCATGTCGATGGCACAAAAGACATTAACAAGCCAATACCTTGGGTAATCATCATTACCATATTTACCCCAATATCAATAGGATTGGGCATTTTTGGGTACTATGCGTTTAAAGGGGAATATGATGAGTTGTCTGAAATTATGGACTAAGCACATCATTGGCAAATACCAAAACCAAAAGGATATTTTTCGCAAATCGTCACCGGCAATGTGCCTTTGAAAGGTAAATTTCCTTTCAGCATTTCAACCGCTACAGATTGAACAATGGCATCATCTTCATAACATACAACTAAGTTTTTGGCATTGCACCAGTTTTTTGCAGCATATGCATTTCCAAAAAGAAAAGTAATTGAATTTGTTTTTTGTTGGATTGCCGAAATGAAGTTGACAGCTTCTTTAGACATGCTGAAATTGTTTACGGGAGCACGCTGTATTTGATGAACACCAATGATTACTTTTTTTCCGGTAGCAACAATACTATCCAGTTTTGTTTTAATGGAGTCTGCATTTTTTTTGCCAAATGGAAAATAAAAAACTTCCGCATTGTACTCGCTGATTAATTTTTTTGCCATTTCATTTTCGGAGCTCATTCCAACGCATACATACACCAGTTTATTTTTGTTTTTGTGTGGATGTAAAGGGAAGAAATCATGATTTTTATTTGATAATAAGGTTATGGCATTTGATGCGATTAATTTGCGCATGGCCGGAACATCTTTGTTTAGGTCGGTCGTCAATTGCTGTAAATCAATAGTATCGTTGAATGGAACAACAAACTTATATTTTGCCATGAGTACTCTTTTGCAATGCCATTCAATGTCGCTCCAAGACAGCAGCTTGTTTTGGATGGCTGTTTTTATTTTGTCTACCACCATCGGCAAGCTATCAGGGAGGCATAATAAATCATTGCCGGCCATTAATGATCTTACGGAAGCTTCCCCGTTTGGATAGGCTTTTTTTACGCCTTGCATTTCTAGTCCATCCGTTATCGTTAGTCCGGAGTAGGCTAATTTATTTCTCAATAAATCTTGTATTGCATTTGATGAAAGCGACGTGGGTTTGTTTTTTGCAGAATCGATGGCGGGGATAAACAAATGGGCAACCATCACACTTGAAACATGGTTTTTAAAAGCCATTTTAAAAGGGTATAATTCCAATTCGTTTATTTGTTGCATGCTTTTATTGATCACAGGCAAATCGAGGTGAGAATCCACATCTACATCGCCATGGCCAGGAAAATGTTTAGCGCAAGCCATTACGCCATTGTCTTGAAGTCCGTTAATGTATTCCATACCGTAAGCGGCCACTTTGTATTTATTTTCTCCAAAGCTTCTGTCGTTGATGATGGGGTTATTGGGATTATTGTTTACATCCATTACTGGAGCATAATTCATTTGAATACCCATTCTTTTGCATTGTGCTGCAATAATTTTTCCATATTGATAAATCAAATGACTGTCTTTTACAGCGCCGAGCATCATTTGTTTTGGTAGTGGCATCACGCTATCCAGAATTCTTTGTCCTAGTCCCCATTCGCCATCAATTGAAAATAAAATGGGCGTTTTTGCTGTTCTTTTTAAATCGTTCATCATGCGGGCCTGCAAAACGGGACTGCCTTGAAAAATACACACACTGCCGACGTTGTATTTTTTTACGTAATCCATTACTTGATTGTTGAAAAAAGTAATTTTCATGGTTTTCATATCGATTGCCGACAATCGGGTAACAATCAATTGTCCGATTCGTTCATCATCATTCAAACTATTGTAAACGCTATCCGCCCATCTGCGTGCTTTAATAGAATCGGCATGCTGAGAAAAAACCTGTTGGAAGGAAAAAAGCAGTAAAAAAATAAAAGTTAAGCGCATCGGAGCAATAAAATTATTAGTGAATAGGAATGGTTATTTTTGTGCTACAAATTACATTGATTTTGACAGATATCATTCATTTATTACCAGATAACATAGCCAATCAGATTGCGGCAGGGGAAGTTATACAACGTCCAGGAAGTGCAGTAAAAGAACTTTTAGAAAATGCGGTAGATGCGGGAGCGGATGAAATTCGATTGATTGTAAATGATGCGGGAAAGTCTTTGGTTCAAGTAATTGACAATGGAAAAGGAATGAGTGAAACGGATGCAAGAATGGCATTTGAAAGGCATGCAACATCGAAGATCAAGAACATTGATGATTTATTTAGCATTAAAACGATGGGATTTAGAGGGGAAGCGCTGGCTAGTATTGCAGCGGTTGCACAAGTTGAATTGAAGACCAAGCGGGCGGAAGATGCTGCGGGTACATTTATACAGATAGAAAACAGTAAAGTAGTATTGCAAGAACCGGTGGCTGCGAACAAGGGTACTAGTATTGCGATGAAGAATTTGTTTTTCAATGTGCCGGCAAGGAGAAATTTTTTAAAGAGCAATACGGCTGAATTGCGTCATATTTTGGATGAGTTTATTCGGGTTGCGATGTCATTTCCAGATATTTTATTTTCGCTACAATCCAATGGTCAAGAGGTATTTCATTTGGAAAAAGGAAGTTTAAAACAAAGGGTAGTACAGATACTTGGAAATAGCTATAATGCAAAATTGGTAAGTGTACATGAAGAAACAGATTATCTCAATATTATGGGGTTTGTAGGAAAGCCGGAAACAGCAAAGAAAACCAGAGGGGATCAATATTTGTTTGTCAACAATCGATTCATTAAAAGTGCATACTTGAATCATGCAATCATGCATGCATTTTCGGATTTAATACCAAAAGACAGTTTCCCGATGTATGCGTTGTTTATAGATTTGAATCCAGCGAAGTTGGATATCAATGTTCATCCAACCAAGCAAGAAATAAAATTTGAAGATGATAAAATTGTTTATGCGTTTGTGCAATCAGCGGTGAAACACGCATTGGCACAATTTAGCATTACGCCTACGCTTGATTTTGAGTTGGATGCGACTATTCAGCAGCTCGATGCGGTGAGCAAGCCGATTTCGGAAGCGCAGCGTGACGCCACAACTTCATCACATTTATTTAAAACCTTTACACAAAAAGGGCAAGCACATTTTATAGAGAAGAGCAGCGACTTAAGGCATTGGAAAGATTTTTACGAACCGGCATCAGAAAACAAAGATACTTCAGCAATTGAAGCAGTTGTTTCGAAGCCAAATTTGCATCATGGTTATAAGGCAGTGCAGGTGTTGCTTCAAATGCACCTATGCTATATCGTTATGCAAACAGAGGAAGGGTATTTGTTGATACACCAACAAAATGCGCATGAAAGGGTGTTGTATGAAAAATACACGCAAGCCCTAAAGGGGAAGCCAATAGCGACCCAACAAAGTTTATTTCCGACGACAATAACAATATCAGCTTCAGACGCAATGCTGCTGAACGAGTTACTACCTGATATGCAAGACCTAGGCTACCAGATAGAGGTTTTTGGCAGAGATACATTTGTAATTCAGGGAACACCTGCTGATGTTCAGGTAGGGAATGAGAAGGCGGCGATAGAAAAGATAATGGAGCAGTATAAGCATTTTAGTAGTGATATAAAATTTACAAAGAGAGAGAAGCTGCTTCGGTCTTTGGCGATACAAAATGCTATTAAAGCTGGTGTATCCCTTACACAAAAAGAGATGGAGGGGTTGATACAAGATTTATTTGAATGTGAAATTTCTAGTGCTACAGCTACGGGGAGGCCGACCTACATAAGATTTGAAAAAGGGGAGTTGGATGGTATGTTTGGGAGATAGGGGTTTGTTGGGATGGATGTAAAAACAACGATTTTTAAAGTTGAATAGACGGAGATGGTTAGGTTAATTCACAAAATCACAACCATTTAAATGGTGGAAGATGTTCCTGCAGAGAAAATCAACAATTTATTTTGTAGAATTAACAGGGATGTTTACGTCAATTCACAAAATCACAACCATTTAAATGGTGGAAGATGTTCCTGCAGAGAAAATCAACAATTTATTTTGTAGAATTAACAGGGATGTTTGCGTCAATTCACAAAATCACAACCATTTAAATGGTGGAAGATGTTCCTCTAGAGAAAATCAACAATTTATTTTGTAGAATTAACAGGGATGTTTACGTCAATTCACAAAATCACAACCATTTAAATGGTGGAAGCTTTCCCTCCCGTGAAAATCACCCCCTCTTTCCGTCCAAAAAACATCCCAAACCCCGGCTTTTCAACCCCTTAATAACTACCCAACTCATTATTTTGCAGCATGATGTCTCATGCTTTATTTAATGTCTGGATTCACGCCGTCTTTACAACCAAAAATCAACAGCAAATTATCACACTCGAGCTGGAAGAAGCATTATACCCTTTCTTTTATGACGAATTCCAAGCACTAGATTGCAAACTAAAAATTGTAAATGGACTATCCGATCATGTCCATTGTTTGTTTTTAATGAATCCAAAACGATCTTTCTCCGATGTAATCAAACAAATAAAAGGTTCCTCATCTCACTACATCAATCAACACAACCTCATCTTCGAAAAATTTGCCTGGCAAAAAGGGTATGCCGCTTTTTCTGTCGACGATTCCTCCATTGAAAATGTATACAAATTCATTAAAAATCAAAAAATTAAAAACGAAAGCATAGAGGAGGAGGGATATCGATTGTAATACCACGAAAAAAAAACCACCGACTTTCGTCGATGGTTATGATGTTTGTATGCAATTAATCAAACACTATTTTTAGCTGCAACCCAAACTGTTGCCGCAGTTCAAACATTTGTAACATGTACCACTTCTTACCGTAATGTGTCCACATGTATTACATGCTGGCGCATCTCCTTGCATCGATTTATTCGCTGCACTTACCGCATCCATTGAAGTGTTCATTTTTACAGGACTATCTGAGCGGTGTGATCTTGTTCCATCATTCCCATTGCTGGCCAATACTCTAACTTCGCTAAGCTCATGTGTTCTCTCGCCAATCGTTGGTATGGTTTCATCCCATGGTTGATTTCCCAAATTTCCTACCTCTGGCTTATCCAATACATGTACCAAATCTGTTCTGCCCAAATATTCATATGCCAATGATCTGAACATGAAATCGATGATAGATGTTGTTGTTTTGATGTTTGGATGTTCTACCATTCCAGCTGGTTCAAAACGCGTAAATACAAATTTCTCTACATACTCTTCCAATGGAACACCATATTGTAAACCAATAGATATCGCAATCGCAAAGCAGTTCAACATGCTACGCATTGTTGCACCCTCTTTCGCCATATCAATGAAGATTTCCCCTAAAGTACCATCATTGTATTCTCCTGTTCTTAAAAACAACGCTTGTCCGTTGATTTTTGCCTTTTGTGTAAACCCACGACGTTTTGCTGGTAATGCACGACGCTCAACAATCATCGCCAATTGACGCTTCAATGAAGTATCAGCACTGCTTTGTACGCGCTTGTTCATTTCTTCCAACAACTCATCAATGGTCAATTTACCCATATCCACCAATGAACTTTCCATTAATGTACTCTCTGTTTTCTCCTCAGCTTCGTCGGTTGTCTTTTTCTTTTTGTCTGATTTGTTGCTCAATGGCTGACTCAATTTTGAACCATCACGATACAACGCACATGCTTTCAATCCCAATTCCCAACTCAAACGATATGAATCTGCAATCTCTTCAATTGACGCTTCATTTGGTAGGTTGATGGTCTTGCTTATCGCTCCACTTAAAAATGGTTGTGCTGCAGACATCATTCGAATATGACCATGCGCATGAATATAACGTTGTCCGGTTTGTCCGCATTTGTTTGCGCAATCAAACACAGAAAGGTGTTCATCCTTTAAGTATGGCGCACCTTCCACAGTCATTGTACCACACACATAAATATTTGCTGCTTCTATCTCATCGTCTGTAAAGCCCAATCCTTCTAATAAACTCCATCCAAAATCATTGTACTGATTTGGCGTGAATCCCAAACGTTGCAAACAAGCTTCGCCCAATGTGAAAACATTAAACACAAAGCCGATTTCGAAAGCACTCGCCATCGCAGCATTTAATTTTTCGATTTCTGCTGGGAAGAATCCTTTTGCAGCCAATGTTTCTTCATTAATGAATGGCGCTCCTTTTAAAGTAGCATGACCTTTCGCATAATTTACAATCTCTTCAATTTGAGCTTCCGAATATTTTAAATTGCGCAAAGCTTGTGGTACACTTTGATTGATGATTTTAAAATATCCACCACCACTCAATTTTTTAAACTTCACCAATGCAAAATCTGGTTCTACACCTGTGGTATCGCAATCCATCACCAAGCCAATCGTTCCTGTTGGAGCAATTACGGTTGTTTGCGCATTTCTATAACCATATTTCTCACCCATTTGTACGGCATCATCCCATGCTTTTGTCGCAGCTTTTAAAAGATAATCTGGACAATATTTAGCGTTGATACCATTTGGTTTGATTTCTAATCCTTCATATGCATCTGTAGCATCGTATGCTGCTGCACGATGGTTGTGCATTACGCGCAACATGTGCTTTTTATTTTCTTCGTATCTGTCGAATGCACCAAGGAAGCTTGCCATCTCCGCAGAGGTTTTGTAGGCAACACCCGTCATAATTGCAGTTATCGCTCCGGCAATGCCTCTCGCTTGTTCACTGTCGTATGCTATACCACTAACCATCAACATGCTACCCAAGTTGGCGTATCCTAATCCCAATGTTCTGTAATCGTAACTTAATTGTGCTACTTCTTGAGAAGGGAACTGAGCCATCAAAACAGAAATTTCTAACACTACAGTCCACAAACGGCAAGTGTGTTCAAATCCTGCAACATCAAATGTATTGTTGTCTTCATTGAAAAAACGACGAAGATTCACGCTAGCCAAATTACATGCGGTATTGTCTAAGAACATGTACTCACTGCATGGATTTGAAGCTCTGATTGGTCCTCCTTCCGGACAAGTATGCCACTCATTGATGGTGGTGTCGTATTGTGTTCCTGGATCTGCACAACGCCAAGCTGCATAATTGATTTGCTCCCAAAGCTCTGTAGCTTTTACCGTTTTCATTGTTCTGCCATCGCTTCTCGCTTTCAATTCCCAATCGCCATTCGCATCCAAAACCTTAAAGAAAGAATTGGGTATGCGCACAGAATTGTTGCTATTTTGTCCACTCACGGTTCTGTAAGCTTCTCCTTCATAATCACTTGAATATCCTGCTGCAATTAAAGCCGCTACTTTATCTTCTTCTTTCAATTTCCAGGTTACAAACTCCATGATTTCTGGATGATCTAAATCCAAACAAACCATCTTCGCCGCACGACGCGTTGTACCACCACTCTTAATTGCGCCAGCCGCACGATCACCAATTTTCAAGAAACTCATCAAACCACTTGAGGTTCCGCCACCACTTAATTTTTCATTCTCTCCTCTGATGCTGCTATAATTTGTTCCTACACCACTACCGTATTTAAATATTCTTGCTTCTCTAACCCACAAATCCATAATACCACCCTCGTTTACCAAATCATCATCCACACTCAAAATAAAACAAGCATGTGGCTGTGGACGCTCATAAGCTGAGGTTGATTTTTTTAACTGACCATCTTTTCCATCTACATAATAGTGTCCTTGTGGCTTTCCAGTAATGCCATATACTTCATGCAATCCGGTATTAAACCATTGTGGACTATTTGGAACGCAAGCTTGATTTAAAATACTGTACACCAACTCATCATAAAAAATTTGTGCATCATTTGGGGTTGCGAAATAATCGTTTCTTTCACCCCATACGCGCCAGCAATGCGCCATACGATGTGCCACTTGTTTCGAAGTGGTTTCTCTTCCCAAACTTCCATCTTGTTGTGGAACGCCCGCTTTTCTGAAATATTTCTGAGCTAGAATATCTGTAGCAATCTGACTCCATTGTTTTGGAACTTCTACATTGTCCATTTGAAAAACAACTTCGCCACTCGGATTTTTAATTACCGATGTACGATAGTCATATTCAAACATGTCGTAAGGACTTACATTGTCCTTTGTAAATTGACGCTGGAAACTGAGCGCCTTGGAGGTTTGTTTTTTTGATGCCATAAATTCTGCTGTTATGTGGTTGTAAGTTAAAATGATTTTTCCCCTTGCGGCCAACGAAAATATCTGATGTGTGTCATCTTTTCAGACCTTAAATATCAACAATATGTGGACAAAAATGTGCATTGTTTTGTGAGTACTTATGTTTGTTGATTTTCATGAGTTTTGCACCTTTTGTGGAAAGAATAAATTTTTTTTTCGTCTGATTTTGTTGTAAAAATTAACAATACCATTTTTTTCAACGGCACTTCTGTTAATTCTTGTATTTTCAACCTCAAATTTCAGTTTCATTTTATGAGAGTTGTAATTCAAAGAGTAAGCGAAGCTAGCGTCACCATTGACAATCAAATTACCGCAGCAATTGCGCAGGGACTATTGGTTTTGGTAGGTATCGAAGATGAAGACAATAGCGAAGATGTGGAATGGTTGAGTAATAAAATTTCTCAGCTAAGAATTTTTGATGATGCAAATAAAACACCCAATCTTTCATTAAAAGACATTGACGGAGATCTGTTGCTGGTTAGTCAATTTACCTTGCACGCTGCAACCAAAAAAGGAAATAGACCCAGCTACATCAAAGCAAGCAAACCCGATTTCGCCATTCCGCTTTACAATCAGTTTATCAAACAACTCGAAAAAGATCTCAACAAAAAAATTTATACCGGTACTTTTGGCGCTGATATGCAAGTACGTTTGTTGAATGATGGCCCCATCACCATTTTCATTGACACTAAAAACAAATCTTAACTTTTAATTTTTTTCTGATGAATGAATTGAGCATTGCCGAAGCGCAAAAAAAAGTTGACGAATGGATTAAAACCATTGGTGTCAGGTATTTTAACGAACTCACCAACCTTGGTATCTTGATGGAAGAAGTAGGAGAACTCAGTCGTTTGATGGTGAGAACTTACGGCGAACAATCTTTTAAAGAATCCGATAAACATAAAGCGCTTGCCGATGAGATGGCTGACGTTTTATGGGTGCTCATTTGTATAGCCAACCAAACAGGCGTTGATCTTACAGAAGCTTTCCATCAGAACTTGCAAAAAAAATCCATCCGCGATGCCAACAGACATCTTGATAATGAAAAATTAAAATCAGAATAGATAAAAAAAATGGACTTTTACCGAATTGCATTTTCTCTTCTCAACATAACTTTTATCAAATGAAAAAACTTTGCTTCTTAATCATTTTAACCGGTCATTTTTTATTTGCCACCGCTCAGCAAAATACAAAACTCATCAGCGGCCCCTGGGCTGGGAACGTGGAATTAAGAACCGCACAAGTATGGCTGGAAGTTGCAGCCTCAACAAAAAAAGTTGAAATCAAATTTTATCCAATCGGAAACAACAAAAATAGCACTACGCTCACCTATAAAGGCACGCTAGGCAAGGATTTCAATCCCATTCACTTCGACCTCAAC
>Ga0114979_10000499_pt1 | contig 25909 bp, 27 predicted proteins | sample S_140625_EF_Meta_FD_87315 | JGI IMG/M metagenome (GOLD analysis project Ga0114979, IMG submission 87315) | Freshwater microbial communities from Lake Simoncouche, Canada to study carbon cycling - S_140625_EF_MetaG | ecosystem: Environmental > Aquatic > Freshwater > Lake | place: Lake...
ATTACTACTGGGTCACAACATGGACTTGACCTTGTCTCGTCATTATTTCTAGATCCAGGTGATGTTGTCTTGGCCGAAGGTCCTAGCTATGTCGGTGCTCTAGGTGTTTTTCGAGCAAGGCAGGCACACATCGAGCATGTTTATACCGATGACAATGGAATCTCACCAGAAGCTTTGACCGAAACAATCACTAAAGTTCAAGCAGCTGGAAAAACCATCAAGTTTTTATATTTAGTTCCCAACTTTGCTAACCCGAGTGGGGTCACTCTAAGCGCCGAACGCAGAAGTAAAGTATTAGAAATCTGTCGCAAGAACCACATCTTGGTTCTCGAAGACAACGTGTATGGTTTGCTTTATTTTGAAGATAAAGCACCTGAAGCTTTAAGGTCTCTGGATGAAAACGGAGTTATTTACCTCGGCTCTTTCTCTAAAATTCTTGTTCCTGGTTTCAGAGTGGGTTATGTTCTAGCACCTGCACCCATTAAGGAAAAGTTGATTCTCGCTAATGAGTCCGCTGTTCTATGTCCAAGTGCTTTCAGCCAGATGATGATTAGCGAATACCTGAGCAATAATGATTGGCAAGCTCAAATTGCCGTGTTCAGAGGTGAATACCGTATTCGCCGCGATGCCGCACTGTCAGCAATGAATGAATTCCTGCCCGAACTAACCACAACTAGACCTGGCGGTGGTTTTTATCTTTGGGTAGATCTGCCAAAGGGTGTTGATTCTAAGAAAATGTTGCCAAAGGCAGTAGAGAATCTAGTGGCCTACACGCCTGGAACTGCTTTCTATGGGAATGGAACTGGCCAAGAGTTCCTTAGGATCTCATACTCCTATCCAACTCCAGAAAATATTCGCGTTGGTGTTGAAAGATTAGCCAAAACAATCAGAGCAGAACTTCAGAATTTGGGAAATTGAAAGTTATCCACAGGTAATCAACTGAACCTGTGTATAACTATGTAAGAATTGCTGTGGATAACCCTGTGGAAAACTGGTATTTCATCTAAAACTTAGTGTCTTGTCCCAATTCAGCAAGAATTCGTTTCATATCGTCTACGCTGGCGAAATCAATTTCAATGGTTCCCTTTTTGAGCCCCAATTTAATCCGGACAGAGGTGTTGAGCTTGTCCGATATGCTTTCCGCCAGGCTCTTGAGAGCGTCCTGACGGCCACCTACTCTGATCTTCGATTTCTTGCCTGGGTTCTTAACCAATTCCTCGGTAGCTCGCACAGAGAGGCCAAGATTTATGACCTTATCGGCCAGTTCAATCATCTGCTCAGGAGTCGTTGCGGCAAGAATAGCCCTGGCGTGGCCTGCACTGAGCACTCCTGCGGCCACTTTAGTTTGAATTGCGGTAGGGAGTTTTAGAAGTCTCATCGTGTTGGTGATTTGTGGTCTAGATCTGGATAGTTTTTCGGCTAACTGATCCTGTGTGCAGCCATACTCCTCAAGAAGTTGCTGGTAAGCACTTGCTTCTTCAATCGCGTTGAGGTCGCTTCTGTGCAAATTCTCAAGCAGGGCGTCTCTGAGCATGTTCTCATCGCCTGTTTCACGAATAACGGCTGGAATCTGTGTAAGTCCAGCTGCTTTAGACGCTCTCAGACGACGTTCGCCCATAATTAGCTCATACTTGTCCACTCCATTTTGTTTACCAAGTGAACGAACTGAGATTGGCTGAAGTACTCCGAATTCCCCAACGCTGCCAACTAGTTCGGCGAAATCATCTGGGTCAAAATTAGTTCTAGGCTGTTTGGCATTTGGGGTGATGTCTTCGATGTTCAGGTAGCCAAAAGTGGCACCTGGCACTGGAAGAAGATCAACCGGAGCGTTAGTAGAACCCCCGAAGAAGACGCTAATCGGATTTCCGTCAGCCGGACGCTCTCTTCGGTCTTGGGCTGGATTGACTTCAGGGATAAGTGCTCCGATACCCCTACCTAGTCCACCCTTTTTCTCAGCCATTTACGACTCCCTTGTTTGCGATCTCAATTGCAGCTTCCATGTATGAAATAGCCCCGTTAGAGCTTCTGTCGTAGGTAATCACTGTTTGTCCATAACTAGGGGCCTCAGCGACACCGATTTGACGGGGGATAAGAGTATTCAAAGTTTGAGTCGGGAAGTGAGTCCTGACGTCCTCTACAACTGCCTGATTCAACTTAGTTCTTGAGTCATACATCGTCAGCAAGATAGTTGACAGTGCAAGGGTTGGATTTAGAGCACCTCTGATCATGTCGATGCTACGTTTTAGCTGGCTCAAGCCCTCAAGCGCGTAATACTCACACTGAATAGGTATGAGCACTTCTGTTGCTGCCGTGAAGGCATTTACTGTGAGCAGTCCAAGGCTAGGTGGGCAGTCGATGAAGATGTAGTCGGGCTTGATTGAGGCGGTGGATATGTATGCGGCCAAGGCGTTTTTAAGTCTGTGTTCCCTAGCTAAAAGAGAGACAAGTTCTAATTCTGCATCAGCTAAGAGGATGGTGGCTGGGGCGCATCTAAGCCTAGGAGACTCAGGGCTTACCTGAACGACTTCAGCCAAAGGCATATTTTGGGTCATAACTTCATAAATTGACTTGACACCAATTCTGTGTTCTATTCCCAGTGCTGTCGAAGCATTGCCTTGTGGATCAAGGTCTACAACTAAAACTTCCATTCCCTTTTCAGCCAAGGCAACCGCTAGGTTTACCGCGGTGGTTGTCTTACCCACACCACCTTTTTGGTTAGAAACAGTGATGACTCGAGTCTGGGTAGGTCGAGGAAGAACTGTGTTTCTAACGGTGGACATCCTGCGCGAATTGTCGCTGATCTCTTGGGCGAGAGGTGCGTCTTTGAAGCCACCTGCTAACCCAAACTCATCTGGATGTTTCACGTGAAACCTGCTTCTTTATCAAGGTAATTTCTTCTGTGGTCGCCTGCCAACCGGTTGGCGCTGAGCTATTCTCATCGCGGCCATTAGGATATCCGAGCCCGGAGACCACAGTTGCTTTAGTCACCGACGAAGACTCCCATAGCGGACTCACATCCGACGCGTCGCGACTATCTTTACTCAAAATGTCTGCCTTTCCAGATACCTAGAGTAGCCTAACTCGGACCACTGTGGTTGGCTCAGCTAAAACTTTTCCGCCCGCGACGACTATTTCAAAGCTAGCCAATTTTAGTTTTTTAGCCAATCCTTGGGATTCAGATATTTCATCCTGTGCTTTAGAGCCTTTAAGTGCCAGAATCTGTCCACCAGGGACCGATAGTGGCGCTAGCATTCGAAGAAGTTTTGGCAGAGCTGAAACGGCTCGGGCGGTTACAACATCATAATTTCTGAGCGGAGCCTCTTCGGCTCTACCTCGAAGAACCTTCACATTGGTCAAACCTAGAGTTGGCACAACGACATCTGCTAGCCAAGAAGCTCTTCTTTCCATAGGTTCAATGAGTACGAAATTTGCCTTAGGTTTCATTATTGCCATCGGTATTCCTGGGAACCCAGCTCCAGATCCAACATCCGCAACCAGTTGAGAGTCATCCACCAAATCAGCGACAACAGCGGAATTCAAGATGTGGCGAGACCATAGTTTCGGCATTTCCCTAGGACCAACCAGTCCTAGCAAGTCACCGTCACGGACCAATAGATGGAAGAACATCCTTGCTTGGTCAAGTTGCGGGCCAAAGACTTCGGCCGCCTCTCTAGGTTCTGATTCCGGCTGGAATGCGGTGCCTTGATCTATCTCGTTCATAGTCCAATCCAATCATGAACATAAAACAAAAAGCCAGGACGAAGGCCCTGGCTCAATGTTTCACGTGAAACTATTCTGCCGGCTTGGCTACGATGTGGCGCTCTTTGCCTTCGCCTTCGGACTCTGAAATCAGCCCCGCTTCAGCGATGAGGTCGTGTGCAATCTTGCGATCATATGAGCTCATAGGCTTCATGGCAACGGCTGCGTTTGTGTCTTTAACCTTGTCAATTACCTTGTTCACTGACTTGGTCAGAGCATCGAGACGCACCTGTCGAGACCCAGCAATGTCAAGAATCAACCGGCTGAAAGACTGGGTTTTAGTCTGAACCGCAATCCTGGTGAGCTCCTGAAGTGCCTCTACGGTGTCTGGGTGAGAGACAAGTCTGAGGTTGCTTTGCTCATCGGCGGTTACCTCTAGGTACGCCCTGCCTTGACGCACATCGATGTTTATGTCACCGTCTAGGTCGAATATGTCTAGCAATTCCTCTAGATAATCCGCGGCAACTTCGCCTTCTTCTTCCAAGTCTTTGACTGAGGTTTTAGCCTCAGTTGGGGTATCTAATTCTTCAGTTACTTCTGGTTCTTTTACATCATCTGACATCTGTTTTTACTTCTTTCCGTTTGGCTTTTTCTTAGCTCTTGCCTTTGAAACTGGCTGAGCTCTTTGAGTGACTTGTGGGGCTTCAATTTCTTCAACTGGAGCTTCTTTTACTAGCTTCCCTTTTTTGAGAAGGCGAGCTTCTCTTTCGGTGTGTGCAATAGATCCTGGTGTTGGCATACGGCGAATAACTGTGTACTGCTGACCCATAGTCCAGAAGTTGGATACAAGCCAGTAGATCAGAACACCAAGTGGGAAGGAGATACCAGAAATTAGGAAGATTACAGGGAACGCGTAAAGCATGATTTTCTGGGTCTGAGCAAACTGAGAGTTCTGAGTCTCTGGGTTCTGGTTCTTTGCCATGATTTGCTTCTGGGTTATGAACTGAGAGCCAGTCATCAAAACAATCATGATGGCGGCAATAATCTTCACAGAATCACTGGTCGCGGTCAGGAATGTTTCAGAAAGGCTAGCGCCCAAGAACTTAGAGGCAGCGAAAGACTCCGATAATTGCTGAGTGAGTAGTCCAACTCCGGGCTTCTTGTTCTGCGCTTCCTGAAGAGTTGTAAATAGTGAGAAGAATACTGGCATCTGTGCTAGCAATGGTAAACATGAAGCGAATGGGCTAGAGCCGTGCTTTTTGTAGAGCTCCATCTGCTCTTTGGCCATTTTTTCACGAGAATCGCGATCTGTCTTGCCTTTGTACTTCTTCTGAATCTTCTGCAGATCAGGCTGAATAACATACATCGATCTTTGAGAACGAATCTGCTTCACGAACAACGGAATCAGCGCCGCCCTCACAACCAGAACCAGCCCAACGATCGAGGCAACCCAAGTTACGCCGGAGTCGGCCTGCAAGCCTATTGTTGTGAATAGATTATGGAAGGTCACTAGAATCGCTTCGATTACCCACTTGAATGGCCAGAGAATGGCTGCCAAAATGTCCATTTATTTATCCTTACCTTGAGACACAGGACTAGCCTGTGCAAATACAAAACCATGTTTGGACAAGCTCAGCCACTTTGGACCAGGCTTGACCTCGTCAACGCCACCCTTAGCAAATGGGTTGCAACGAAGAATTCTCCAGATCGTCAGTACCGACCCTTTAACAATTCCATGCTGCTGTATAGAGCCTAAACCGTAAGCAGAGCAAGAAGGGTAGAAACGGCAAACATCGCCGTAGATAGAGGAGATAAACTTACGCCAAAAGTTCACGAAAGCTATGGCTAAATTCCTTGGTGCTAACCAGATGTTCAAAGCAAACTGTGTCATTTGTTTACCTTATTAACAGAATTGGGCATTGGCTGCCTCATTTGTTTACTCGGCTCAAGCAATGATCTAGGTCTTCGCAAAACTCCAACCACGTTGAACTTCTTGCAATCGGCAAAGCTCGAACTACTAAAGTTTTTCCTGGGCTAAATGTTGCGAGTCGATCTCTGATAGCTGATCGCAGTCTTCTTTTGACTAGGTTTCGCTCAACTGCTGAGCCAACTGATTTTGATACGACAAAGCCAAATTTAGGATTATCTTCGTTTTCGTTTTGCACGAGATATACAACCATGCTGTTGCCTACAAATTTATGACCAGTTCGCATCGTGGACCGAAAGTCATCGGCTGATCTAAGCCGGTTCTCGCGAGCCAGCAAAAGAAACTACGCAGACAGCTCGGTGCGGCCCTTGCGACGGCGAGCAGACAAGATTGCTCGACCGGCACGTGTCTTCATACGTAGACGGAAACCGTGGGTCTTAGCACGACGACGAGTGTTTGGCTGAAAGGTACGCTTGCTCATGAGGTGTTACTCCAAAACTTTTTGTGGATTCAAGTCAAATTTTTTAATCTATAAGGCGCTCAGCGAACCCAATGCAGAGCAACCTGTTAAACTTACGGCAATACAGCACTGCAGGTCAAGTTTTATCCGAAAATTTATTTTTTCTTTATTTCTAGTTTTGCAATCAATTTTTTCCCTTTTGATAACATTTTGGGAAAAAATCCCTAAAAAGTGGTCTTGGATTTGCAATTTCAATCCTTAAGGCAGTTGAATACTAAGAGATAGTTTTCCACAGTCACTTCACTGAGTTGATTGTGGGTTATCCACAAGTTATGCACAGGTGTTAATATCTGTTGACAGTATTGTGGAAAACTTCCTAAGACCCAGTAATCAATTGAGTTTTGAAAGACACTAATGGCGGAAATGACAGGCATCACCACTGAACAGTGGGAAGAAGTCGTCGCCCACTTAAAAGTTGATGATCGCATTACTCCACAGCTTTTCGGCTTTGTGAAATTGATTTCGGTTCAGGGAATTATCGGGGAAACCCTGTTTTTACAGGTCGCAAACGAGATGACACGCGGCTTTATCGAGCAAAGAGTCAAGCAACCACTTTTGGATGCCGTCAATAAACTCAACCTCAAAGAACACCCAAAAAACATCGGAATCGTTGTAAATCCTGAATTAGCTGGTGTTTTCACAACCAATCAACAACTTGAGGTGGATGTTCAAGATGAACCTCAGCTCGAGCAGCCAAGCGGATCAACTGAAGCAGCCCAACCAGGCGAAGGTTCTTCCAGGCTGAACCCTAGGTACACGTTCGACACCTTCGTAAAAGGAAGCTCTAACAGGTTCGCTCATGCTGCAGCCTTTGCTGTTGCCGAAGTGCCAGCTAACGCATACAACCCGCTATTCATTTATGGAAACTCAGGCCTCGGTAAGACCCACCTTTTGCATGCAATTGGCAACTATGTTCAGCAGTACTGGCCACTCAAAAAGGTTCGTTACGTATCGAGCGAAGTTTTCACCAATGATTTCATCAACGCGATCCAAAACAACAGTAGCTTCAACTTCCAAGCCAAATATCGCCAGGTAGATGTGCTACTGATTGACGACATCCAGTTTTTGCAAGGAAAGAAAGAAACCCAAGAGTCCTTCTTCGCCACATTCAATGCCTTGCACGAGCAAGGAAAACAGGTGGTTATCACTAGCGATGTTTCACCTAAGCTGTTGAACAGTTTCGATGAGCGTATGCGTAGTCGATTCGAGTGGGGTTTGATGACTGACATTCAAGCTCCTGAGTTGGAAACAAGAATAGCCATTCTTCGTAAAAAAGCAGAAAATGACCAGATTCGTGTCAGTGATGAGATCTTGGACTACATGGCTGCTCGCATTTCTTCTAATATTCGTGAACTAGAAGGTGCTTTGATTCGTGTTACAGCGTTTGCTGCCCTAAACCGAACCCAGATAGATATGCCCCTGGTTCAAGCTGTATTGAAGGATGTAGTGCCTTTGGGTGAGGATGGCAACAGCATAGCTCCTATGGAAATAGTTAGAGCAGTCGGTAGCTACTTCAAACTCACTCAAGAAGAACTGTTTGGTAAATCTAGATCACAAGCTATTGTGACCGGTAGGCAGATAGCAATGTATCTGTGCAGGGAAAAGACCAGTATGTCTCTGCCAAAAATTGGTGCTCTATTTGGTGGTAGAGACCACACAACCGTCATGTATGCGATCAAAAAAGTTGGTGACCTAATGAAAGAGCGTCGCTCAATCTACAACAACGTCACCGATATCATGTCTGGATTGAAGTAATACTTATCAACATCACCTGTTGAATTAATGTGCACTAAACCCAATTTTCTGTTAGTAACTACTACCCAGCTGTTAGTTACTTCTTTTAGATTCACAGGCCTATAAGTTATTAACAGGTTTATACACAGATGTGTATACAAGTTTCAATGGTGTTATTTAGGTAATTTATAGGGCCAATAGATAGTTATCCACATTATCCACAGAGGTTAATAAGACTATTAAAGGTTTAAGAATTAAATATATTGAAGCCCATAACTTATACAAATGGGGATATGTTAGATACTCAAGCGATTTGTGCCAAGATTAACCACGTAATCCCACGAAAGGTGAACTGTGAAGTTCCAAGTTAACCGCGATGTACTAGCTGAGGCAGTTGCATTTGCAGCACGCATGCTTCAATCTAAGCCGACATCCCAAGTTTTAGCCGGTATGCGCCTAGTCGCAGATGCAAACTCACTTCAGATTTCAGTATTTGATCATGACGTATCAGCTCAAACAGATGTAGTTGCCAATGTTGACGAAGCCGGAACAGCGCTTGTTTCAGGACGTTTACTGAATGAAATTATTGGTCGACTACCAAACCAACCAGTCACTTTTGTCATCGACGGAACCAAAGCTGTGCTTACCTGTGGAACTTCAAAGTTTGAGTTGGCAACTTTACCTATTGCCCAGTACCCAACTCTTCCCCCTATACCTCCAGTAAATGGAACTATAGATGGCGAAGCTTTTATCTCTGCTATTAGGAGAGTTTCTGTTGCTTCTGCAAAGGATTCAACTAGACCATTCCAAAAAGGTATTCAACTAAAAGCAACAACAACTTCAGTAACTTTCACCGCTGCTGATCCAAACCGTATTGCTCGTTGCCAGGTTCAATGGTTGGGTAAAAACGTTCCTGATGAAACATCAGCTGTTGTCCTGACAAAAACAATGCAAGACATTGAAAAAACTTTCGCAAACCTAGGTGAAATAAGTATCTCAATCGCTGCAGATGGTGAACGCGGGATGGTTGCATTCCAAGCTAAAAACAGAATTGTCACCACAGTAGTTCTAAATATCGAAAACTACCCAGACATAGATCAGTACTTCCCAACTAATTTGGAAGAGTCGGTTGTCATCAACAAGCAAGATCTAATTGATGCCACACGCAGAGTCGAGTTAGTAGTGAATGAATCCGAAGACACCATTCGATACGCATTCGAAGAAGGCCTTGTCAACCTAGAGTCAACTAGTTCTGAAAACAATGCTTCCGAGTCAGTCGAAGCTACTTTGAGTGGTAACCCAACTAGCCTTAGATTCAAACCGTGGCTTTTCCATGACGGCCTAAGTCAGATAACAAGTGAGTTTGTTAAAATAGAATTCACTAAGAACCAAAGAGATCCATCCAGACCTGGACCTATCATCATGTCAAGCCAAACCTCCAAAGATGCAGCTTCGCCTGACACATATCGCTATTTGCTAAACCCAAATATGTTAAAGCGATAATCGACCGCATCAAATTGAAAGGCATCAAATGCACATTGGACTAATTGGACTTGGCAAAATGGGCGGCAACATGCGCACCCGTCTTCGCAATAAAGGAATCGAAGTAACCGGTTACGCGCGTGATCGCAACGTAGCTGATGTTGGCAGCATTGAAGAACTTGTAGCCGCACTTCCGACACCAAGAATTGTCTGGGTGATGGTTCCTCATGGTCAACCAACTGACGATGTAATCAACGAACTGCAAAAGCACATGAGTGCTGGAGATTTGATTATCGAAGGTGGAAACTCTCGATTCAGTGAGGACATCAGACACGCTGCTCAAGTAGCCGATTCTGGCATCGGTTATCTTGACTGTGGTGTTTCCGGAGGAGTTTGGGGTTTACAAAATGGCTATGGCCTAATGGTAGGTGGCGACTCAAAACTAGTCGAGCAAGCTATGCCTATCTTTGATGCACTTAGACCTGAAGGTGAAAGAGCAGAAGGTTTTGTTCACGTGGGTGATGTTGGTGCAGGTCACTACGCCAAGATGGTTCACAACGGAATCGAATACGCAATGATGCAAGCTTTCGCTGAAGGCTATGAACTTTTGGAGAAGAAAGAAATCATCAAAGATGTTCATGGAACTTTCGCCGCCTGGCAGCGAGGAACCGTTGTTCGTTCATGGCTTCTAGATCTTCTTGTTCTTGCATTAGAAGAAGACCCAAGCCTTTCAAAAATCAAGGGTTACGTAGAAGATTCAGGCGAAGGTCGCTGGACCGTCGAAGAAGGAATTGCTAACGCAGTTCCAATGCCAGCAATTACCGCTTCTCTGTTTGCTCGCTTCACAAGCAGACAAGATGACTCACCTGCCATGAAGGCTGTAGCTGCTCTGCGCAATCAATTTGGTGGCCACGCGGTTAAAAAAGCGGATTAGATTTTAGATGCACGTAAAGCATCTGACTCTTTCTAATTTTAGAAACTACTCAACCGTTGAGTTACCGTTGAGCACCGGCATAAATTTATTAGTTGGTCGTAACGGCCAAGGTAAAACAAATTTAGCTGAGGCTATTTTTTATGCAGCGACTTTGAACTCGCATCGGGTTAGCGGCTATCTACCTCTCATTCGTCAAGGCGAGAGCAAAGCCATAGTTAGAATTTTGGCTCGCTTTGAGGATCGCGAAAACCTCATAGAACTAGAGCTAAACACCGAAGGATCTAACCGGGCAAGAATAAATAAATCCGAGACGTCGAGAGTTAGAGACGTTCTCGGATATGTCAACGCCGTTATCTTTTCTCCAGAAGATTTGGACATAGTCAAAAGAGATCCTTCAAATCGTAGAGCATTCATGGATGAACTAATTGTCCAACTGGTTCCTAGAATGGCCGGAGTCTTTAGCGACTACGAGAGAGTTCTAAAACAAAGAAACACACTTCTGCGAAGTGCAAAGAATATGGCTAACTCAATATCGGGTTTGAGCACCTTAGATTCCTGGGATCAGTCCTTGGTAAGAATAGGCAGCGAAATAATTTCAGCCAGATATGAGCTGTCGCAAAAACTAGCACCACACATCAACGCCGCATACTCAGCCATCGCTGACGAGAAAAATGATCCAACAATAATTATTAAAAGCTCTATCCTTTCTGGCGATGTAGCAGCTGAAGATGAGGGTAGTTACCTAAACACCGGCGATCGCAATCAGATTGAAATTATTTTTCTTGAGAGATTAGCGGCACTGCGTTCCAAAGAAATTGAGCGAGGTATAACTCTTGCGGGGCCACATCGCGATGACCTAATTCTTTTACTAGGCGAGCTACCTGCGAAAGGTTTTATCAGTCATGGCGAATCATGGTCATATGCGCTGTCGCTAAAACTTGCCAGTGCTGAGCTGATTAGAAAAGAAGCTCGAGCCGGAGATCCGATTCTTATCCTGGATGATGTTTTCGCTGAGTTAGATTCCACGCGCAGATCTAGATTGGCAGCTTTAGTGTCAGATAATGAACAGGTGATTATTACTGCGGCAGTCGTTGAGGATGTTCCTAGCGAGCTGGCCGCCACACGTTTTCAGGTAACTGCCGGATATCTAGAGGCATTCAATGAGTAATGAGAATAAGCCTGATGTCGCAGTTGAGTTTTATTACCGGATGCGTTCGGCTATAACTGGCAGAAAAGACCGGGACACCAAACGTCGGGAGAAGAGCCAAAGACAAGGTTCTAAGCCTTTCGATGGTGGCAGAGCACCAAAGACCCTAGCCAATACGATGGATGCACTAATTCAAAGCTTTGGCTGGCAGTCCAAGGTGGCCGAGGGTGAACTATTCTCCAATTGGAAAGAGTTGGTAGGAGATCGTGTCGCTGAAAACAGTTTTCCGGAGGACCTAACCAAGGGAGTGCTGACGGTTAGATGCAAAAGCACTGCTTGGGCAACTCAGCTAAGAATCATGGGCAAGGACATACTGGTCAAAATTTCGGACAAATTACCCGACCTGGAAGTCAAAGAAATCCGGTTTATCGGACCTCAAGCACCTAGTTTTAAGACCGGTTTCAGGACTGTGCCGGGACGTGGTCCAAGAGACACCTTCGGATAACTGGTCGAAGAACAGAAAACCCCCATATTTAGCGCCCTTCAGGCGGTTTTCCACAGGCCAGACAATAGTCAAATAACCCCGATTTAGGGCCTGTTTTGGCCTCTTAGAAGCCATTAAAAAGGTAGAATTAGGGGGTTAGTTACCCCGGATTTAAGTCACCTTGTTGAAGGTGCAGTCGTGAGGGCCTGACTCGAAGAAATAGGAGCTACACCCCAGTATGACCGATTCCCAAAAAGGCTATGACGCCTCCAATATTCAAGTTCTAGAAGGCCTAGAGGCGGTCCGTAAACGCCCTGGAATGTATATCGGTTCAACAGGTCCACGGGGCCTTCATCACCTGGTTTACGAGATTGTAGACAACGCTGTGGACGAGGCGCTGGCCGGTCACTGCAAGAACATCGATGTGGTTATCACTAAAGCCGGCTGGATTAAGGTCGCTGATGATGGGCGAGGCATTCCAGTGGATCTGCACCCAGTGGAGAAGAAACCTGCCGTTGAGGTGGTCCTAACCGTCCTCCATGCTGGTGGTAAATTCGGTGGCGGTGGATATGCCGTATCTGGTGGTTTGCACGGTGTTGGTGCTTCTGTCGTTAATGCGCTTTCAACACAACTGAACGTAATTGTGGCAAGGGATGGTTTTCTTTGGACCCAGAGTTATCTAGCTGGAGTTCCAACCGCACCTCTAGCCAAGGGCAAGGCAGCAGATTTCACTGGAACGGTTATTGAGTTTTTACCTAGTCCAGAAATTTTTGAGACAGTTGAGTTCGACTATGAAACTCTGAGATCTAGATTCCAGCAGATGGCCTTTTTGAATAAAGGCTTAAGTATTTCTCTGCACGATGAAAGAAATGAACGTAGCGACAAGTTCATGTATGAGAACGGTTTGAAAGACTATGTTCACTACCTGAACTCTGCAAAGAAGGTTGACCTGGTTCACGATGAGATCATCGCCTTCGAATCTGAAAACTCTGAGAAGTCAATGTCTCTTGAAGTCGCAATGCAGTGGACCAACGGATACAACGAGAGCGTACACACCTACGCAAACACTATCAACACGCACGAAGGTGGAACCCACGAAGAAGGTTTTAGAACTGCTCTTACCTCACTACTCAATAAGTATGCGCGTGACAAGTCGCTGCTTAAAGAAAAAGATGAGAATCTAACCGGTGATGATGTGCGTGAAGGATTAACTGCAGTTATTTCCGTAAAACTTGTTGAACCACAATTCGAAGGTCAGACTAAAACAAAACTAGGTAACACTGAAGTTAAAGCTTTCGTTCAAAAAATCGTCAACGATAAATTGGCTGACTGGTTCGATCGCAATCCAACATTGGCGAAAGAAGTTTGCCGCAAAGCAATCCAGGCAGCAACCGCTCGGTTAGCAGCTCGCAAGGCAAGAGAAGCAACAAGAAGAAAAGGTTTATTGGAATCAACCGGTATGCCTGGTAAGCTCCGTGACTGTTCCTCTAGAGATCCAAGACTCAGTGAAATCTATATCGTTGAGGGAGATTCAGCTGGTGGTTCAGCAATGCGTGGAAGAGATCCAGAAACCCAAGCTATCTTGCCATTACGTGGAAAAGTTTTGAACGTAGAAAAAGCAAGACTCGACAGAGCTCTAGGTAACAGCGAAGTTCAAGCTTTGATAACAGCTTTTGGAACTGGTATCGGTGAAGAGTTCGATGTATCAAAAATTAGATATCACAAGTGTGTGCTGATGGCTGATGCGGATGTTGATGGTCAACATATCCGAACGCTTCTTCTTACTCTCCTATACAGATTTATGCGCCCGTTGATTGAACATGGTTATGTCTATCTAGCTCAGCCTCCGTTGTATCGAATCAAGTGGTCTAACTCCGAACATGAATATGTTTATTCAGATGCTGAGCGCGATGAAAAACTTGCTAGCGGTCAAGCAGCAGGAAGGCGAATCCCTAAAGAGAATTCAATCCAAAGATACAAAGGTTTGGGTGAGATGGATTATGACGAGTTGTGGGCAACCACAATGGATCCAGCACGTAGAACTTTGTTACAGGTAACTCTTGACGATGCAGTTCGTGCCGATGAAATATTCTCCACACTTATGGGTGACGATGTTGAACTACGCAGAACATTTATTCAACAAAACGCAAAGGATGTTCGCTTCCTAGATATCTAGAGCGGGAAAAACTTATGACTGAAAATAATGAACCTATCGTCGACAGAGTCGAACAAATCGATCTCAATGTAGAGATGCAAAGGTCCTACCTCGACTACGCAATGAGCGTTATCGTTGGCCGAGCACTACCTGATGTTAGAGACGGACTAAAGCCAGTTCACCGTCGCGTTATCTACGCGATGTATGACGGTGGATATAGACCTGACAAGCAATTCTCCAAGTGTTCTCGCGTTGTCGGTGACGTAATGGGTCAGTACCATCCACACGGCGATGGCGCTATCTATGACACCTTGGTTCGTCTAGTTCAAGAGTGGAACCTGAGATACCCATTGGTCAATGGCCAGGGTAACTTCGGATCTCCAGGTAATGACGGGGCTGCAGCGCCTCGATATACCGAATGTCGGATGGCTCCCCTTGCTCTTGAAATGGTTCGTGACATCGATGAAGAAACTGTAAATTTTCAAGACAACTACGACGGAAGAACACAGGAACCAACAGTCCTTCCTAGCCGTATTCCAAACCTTCTAATAAACGGCTCTATCGGTATCGCTGTTGCAATGGCGACCAATATCCCGCCGCACAATCTACGTGAAGTGGCCGAAGGAGCTCAATGGGCTCTGGCTAATCCAGGAGCATCACAGGAAGAACTTCTCACTGCGCTAATGCAGCGAATCAAGGGACCAGATTTCCCAACTGCGGCAACTATTTTGGGATCGCAGGGAATCAAGGACCCTTATAGAACAGGTCGTGGTTCTATCACAATGCGAGCAATCGTAAATGTTGAAGAACTTCAAGGCAGAACTTGTTTGGTAGTAACAGAACTTCCGTATCAAGTAAACCCTGACAACCTTGCTTTGAAAATTGCTGAGCTAGTTAAGGAACAACGTCTAACCGGTATCGCCGACATCAGAGATGAGACTTCTGGTAGAACAGGTCAACGTTTAGTAATCGTTCTAAAGAAAGATGCTGTTGCCCAAGTAGTTCTAAACAACCTATACAAGTTCACTCCCCTTCAAGAAAACTTCAGCGCTAACATGCTGGCTCTAGTCGATGGTGTGCCTAGAACTTTAAGTCTTGATGGTTTCATTACTTACTGGATAGCCCATCAGATTGAAGTGATTGTTCGTAGGACTAAATTCCGTTTAAAGAAAGCGGAAGAACGTGCACACATCCTGCGCGGATATCTAAAAGCTCTCGATGCTCTAGATGAAGTAATCAAACTTATTAGAGCGAGCGCAACCGCAGACGATGCTAGAGAAGGTTTGATTAAACTTCTAGAGATCGATGACTTGCAGGCAAGAGCAATCTTGAATATGCAGTTGCGTCAACTAGCCGCTCTAGAGCGACAGAAGATTATTGACGAGGCCGCTGAACTTGAAGCTCTCATCATCGAATACAAAGCAATCATTGCTGATCCAGATCGCCAACGAACAATCGTTAGCGAAGAACTTGAAGAAGTTGTGAAGCGTCACGGCGATGACAGAAGAACTCAAATTCTTCCTGGTGAAGACGGTGTAACCGATCTTGATCTAATTCCTGAAGAGGAAATGGTTATCACCATTACGCGAGGTGGATACATTAAGCGCACTAAGAGCGATAACTATCGCTCACAGCATCGCGGAGGTAAGGGCGTTAAGGGTGCAAGCCTTCGCGCAGACGATGTGGTCGAACATTTCTTTGTTACAACAACTCACCACTACCTACTCTTCTTCACAAACAAGGGAAGAGTTTATAGAACTAAGGCCTATGAAGTTCAAGAAGCTGGACGTGATGCAAAGGGTCAGCATGCAGCTAACCTTCTAGCTTTGCAGCCTGATGAAAAGATTGCGCAAGTTCTAGACATCCGTGATTACCAGCAAGCGGAATATTTAGTCATGACAACCAAATCAGGCTTGGTGAAGAAAACTTCTCTTGAGGCATATGACACAGCTAGATCAGGCGGTGTCATAGCTATCAAGTTGCGTGAAGATGATGAAGTAGTCTCCGCATTGCTGGTTAATCAATCAGATGATTTGCTCCTGGTCTCAAGTAAGGGAATGTCAATTAGATTCTCAGCAAGTGACGAATCGCTTAGACCTATGGGACGAGACACCAGTGGAAACATTGGTATGCACTTCAGAGTTGGGGACCACTTACTTTCTGCCGATGTGATCACAGATCGAGGATATGTCTTTGTTGTCACAGAAGGCGGTTTTGCTAAGCGAACCGCAGTTGAGCAGTATCGTTTGCAGAACCGTGGCGGCATCGGAATCAAGGTTGCCAAGCTAGAGGACCGTAGAGGCGACATCGTAGGCGCCCTCATCGTTGAAGAAGATGATGAGGTTCTTATAGTGCTTTCTAGCGGTAAGGTCGTCAGATCGGCTGTCAGTGAAGTTCCAGCTAGAGGCAGAGACACCATGGGTGTTGTATTTGCCCGTTTCGACGAAGACGATTCAGTCCTAGGATTAGCAAAGAACAGTGAACGGAACTTGGATGGAGCTGATCCAGAGACCAGCGCTGTTGAAGTTGTGTCAGAAGAGACCGGAGAGTAAATGAGCATCTTTTCCAAAACAGTAAGAAGAAGTGAAACAGGCGTAAAGCCAGTGAATCTAAAGCTCGTGAAGATCAACTTCTGGTCTGCGGTTAGATTTGGTTTTGTGGTGACTATTGCCTCCGCTATCGGTCTAGTTATCTCACTGACCTTGGTGTATTTCATCCTGAGTCTTGCAGGCGTCAATGCCATCCTGAAAGACTTCATTGGCCAAGAAGTAACCTTGCCTGCAGTACTGGCAGTGTCGCTGAGTATGGGATTGTTTATAGTTCTAGTGGGCACCATCCTTTCTGGTGTTTGGGCACTGATTTTCAACATTGTTGCCCGAATAACCGGTGGTGTCTCGGTAGGTTTCACGAACAATTAAATCTCAGTTTGAGACAAGTACCGATATCAGATAAGGTTAAGTTCGTTCTATTGGGCCTATAGCTCAGGTGGTTAGAGCGCTTCACTGATAATGAAGAGGTCGGAGGTTCAAGTCCTCCTAGGCCCACCAGGAAGTACTCACTCATCAGAGTGGCCTTCCGAATGGGGACTTAGCTCAGTTGGTAGAGCACCTGCTTTGCAAGCAGGGGGTCAGGGGTTCGACCCCCCTAGTCTCCACGCAAGTGGAAAGCCCGGCCAGAAATGGCCGGGCTTTTATCTTTAAGGGCTATTCTTTTTGTTGAAAGAGGGGAACAAAATGATTCACATTAAATCAACAGCAACCGTAGGGCTTTTGGCGCTCTCACTTTTACTGACAGGTTGCTCTTCTGGAACGCAAGAAAGCACAGCGAAGATTTCAGCAAGCCCAAATTCAACTGATACGGAACTACCCTCTGATACACCTGAAGAATCAGAGAGCCCGGATACAACATCTCCTAAAGGACTCGATTACACCCAACCAATCAAGCTGGCCAAAAACGATCTCGAGTTAGAGTTTCTAAATATTGCTTTCGACAGTTGTGAGAAAGCTCAACAGGACGGACTCATTGTCACCTCGAGTAAGGATAAAACATACTTCCGTCCCATTGAAAGCGATGACTTCCCTAACTGGCCTTATTGGCCTTTCGAGCAAGTAACTGTCACAGATGGCAAAGTGGGTGCGGGTATTTACTTCAACTACCTACCATCATTCTTCGAGCCTTGTGATCTAGAAATCCAAGCTCGTTTAGTGGAGCCAGATGCTGCTGTCCTGGAGCATGAAGTCGACAGGTGGGCAAACAACTCTTATGGATGGAAACAACATCATGGTGGACAGGCATTAGACGAAACCGTTTATCAGGTCACCGACGGTCTCATCACTCGGTACGGCAGATATAACAACCTAGATACCGTCATCTCTTACGGACCCTTTACTGCAGAAGAACAAGCGCTATTTGATGAGGTCTATAAATAGAGCAACCATTCAAGACGTTGGGCTTGTAAGGCGAACATAGACTGAAGAGATGGAATCTTTAGCGTTTGTAGTGGGAGTAATTCTTCTAGCTCTACTTGTCTTATCGTTATCCACCGTGGTGCTCTGCGTGCTGGCTAGATTGGGCAAGGTGCCTCAACTGGTTGGATACATAGCGCTAGGAGTTCAGGGGGTAGAGACAGTGTTTACATATCAACTAACTATTCCGCTGGGCAACCTGGCTCTTACTATTCTGGCTGTTTGTTCAGCGTTAGTCTTCCTGCCAAAGACATCCAAGAACAAATAAATCTTTCACATTAACGAGTCAGTGGTAGTAGCCTGAAACCCTAGTTTCCGAAAGAGGAAGAATGCAAAGCAAATCAGTTTTGACCAAGTTGGCTCTAGTCGGTCTCTTGGTGTTATTGATCACCGGCTGCACTAATTCAAAGCCAAAACCAACAGGTACCCCATCTCCAAGCCAGACACAGACACAGGCAGAGATAGATGCAGAGTTCATCAAGATAGCAAATGATTCCTGTGCGAAGGCTCAGAAGGAGAACATCGTAGAGGAACTAATCGATGATGCTCCTGCCAAGATAATCGCACTAGCTAGATCTAACGCATACAAGGATTACAGTGCTATCTACCTAGATAACAAAGGTGTGCCTACGGTTGTCTATGAACTTGAGCTAACTGTCTGTGGCCCTGGCTACCTACTTTCTATGCAAGAAGAAGCAAACCACGATAACTCGGGTGACTATGAACACTACATAAAAAAGAATTCAGCAACCAGTTACACCTGGACTCAGGCAACATATTCCGAAGAGGGTTCTTATCTAGCGGATACCATCTTTGAAGTTGCAGATGGTGTGATTACCCAGTCGGTTAGCGACAGGGATGCAAGGAAGATGGTCTATGGGCCAGTATCTGACGCTGACATGCAAACGTTCAAAGCAGCTATTGATGCTGAATTGGAAAGACTCGAGTAAGTAGTTTGTTATACCTCCGCGAGGTTGAGCCGATTGACATCAGTGCGTTCTTTGATTTCATGCAGGATAGCGAGGCGCTTTGGCAAGCTGCTTTCACGAGTGAAGAACCTAGCAACAGAGCTAAACACGATCAGCACTGGGAAAAGATTCTTAGCAACCCAACTATCATCAACCGAACTATTTGCTTAGGCGGGGTAGTTGTCGGAAGCATTGGCAGATATTTGATGGATGACATCCCTCAAGTTACCTATTGGATTGGTAGTGAATTCAATGGCCAAGGGATAGCGACTCAGGCCCTGAAACTATTTCTAGAAATCGATCCGACTCGACCGATAGAAGCTAGAACTGCTTTTGATAACACCGCATCAGCAAGGGTTTTATCTAAAAATGGCTTCATTGAAGTAGGGCAAGACGTTTACTTTGCTAATGCCCGTGGAATTGAGATCGTAGAAACTATATGGCGACTGGTGTGACGTTTTTGAAGCGTGATCTAATAATGAAAGCTGCGACGACAAGAATCCCGCCACAAAGAACAATTGTCGGCCTAATACCAACAGCGTCAGCTACAAACCCAATCATCGGTGAACCAATTGGAGTTCCACCCATGAAGATCATCAAGTAGATTCCCATCACTCTGCCACGTAAGGCATTGGTGGTATTTGCTTGAACATAAGTATTTGCAGATATAAGTGTTAGCAATGCCGTTGCACCCATTATTGGCAACATGATTGCGTATAGCAATGGGTTAGGTAGATAAGCAGAGGCCATCAGCATAGCTCCAAAAAGAGAAGCGCCTCTAAGAATATTCTTGGTTGTTCTGTGCTTCTCCAGTCTTGCGGCAATTAGAGCACCGGATAGCGAACCAATTGCAAGTATGCTTCCCAAAGCTCCAAATTGATCAGGGCCCATGTTGAATTCATGAGTAGCCATTAGTGCGATAAAGATTTGAAAGTTTAGGCCAAAAGTTGTCGTGAAAAATACTGTCAACATCACCAGCATGAGATCGGGTCTGGACCTAACATAGACGAATGCTTCGATGAGTTTATTGTCTCTGGCAGGTTTAGTGGTTATGTGTAAATCTTTGTCTCTAATTGCAAGCAAGGTAACCACCATGAAGACGTAGGTGCCTGTGTTGATCAGGAAGGAAGGACCGGTTCCGTAAAGAAAAATCAGATAGCCACTGAGCGCTGGACCCAGCAAGCGACCGACATTGAAGTTAGCCGAGTTCAAACTCACCGCATTGGCTAGATCATCTTTACCAACTAGTTCGCTGGTGAAACTCACTCGAATTGGCGAATCGATTGCAGTAAAGACCCCCAATAGCAAAGCTAGGGCGAATACGTGCCAGAGCTCAACAGATTTAGAAACAACTAGCAAACCTAAAACAACAGAAGATAAGCCAGCGCCGGTGTTGGTGAGTATCAAGAGTTTACGTTTGCTGAAGCGGTCTGCTAGCAGTCCTCCGTAAAGACTTAGCAACATAGCTGGCAAGAACTGAATAGCGGTTACTAGCCCCAGCATGGCGGCATTGTTATTGGTTAGTTCCAGCACTAGCCAGTCTTGGGCTACCCGCTGAGCCCAGGTGCCAATGTTAGACATGGCATTGGCTGGGTAAAGTATGCGAAAATTCCGATGATTGAAAGATCTAAGCGTCGGCGATTCGGGCACTATCCAAATCTACTTGCTCATGGTGATGTATTTTGGCTTTATGAAGATTAGACAGATAGCCCTTGGCTGCAAAGACCTGACAAGAGCCCAAGACTTTTATGAAAAACTGCTGGGTGCAAAACCGCTAGCCGTATTCAACCCACCTGGCTTCGCATTCTTTGATTTAGGTGGAACCAGGCTTTTGTTGGAAGTAGGGGGACCAAGTTCACTTATCTACCTAGAGGTAGGCGATGTCAGATTAGAGACTCAGCGCCTACGAGAACTAGGCGTAGCAATCCATACTGAGCCTCACGTAGTTTTCCCAGATCCTCAAGGGGTATTCGACCGGCCTGGTAACGAGTGGCTATCCTTTATCGAAGACTCTGAAGGTAATCTTCTTGGGCTTATGGGTAGAGAGACTAACTAGTCCTCGGCCCTCTCGGGCATCTCACGCATGTTTCTCAGTGGTGAGAAGAATACGAAACTCGCGCTGAATAGAGCAAGCACAGCACCAATCCAAATGGTAGGTAGCACCCCGAAGGCTGTTCCAAGAACCCCAGAGATTAGCGCACCAATAGGCATGCAACCCCAAACCATAAACCTTATCGAAGCGTTCATTCTGCCCAATAGATACTCTGGACATATTCTTTGGCGGGCAGTTACCTGTGTGATGTTATAGGTCAAAGCAAAGAACGACGTTAGAAAGAACTGTGCACCCAAAAACACCAGAGCTAGTTCACGACTGACATACCAAGACAAAGGAATCAGAAGTTGAACACAACCAGATGAAACAGCTGAGGCAACTACCAGTCTCCCCTCGCCTAACAATTTGATCAGCTTAGGTGTAACCGAAGCTCCAACTAATCCACCAATTGAGCCAATTGAAGCCAGCAAGCCAAAGCTTGCAGTACTAAAGCCAAGGTTCTCTTCTCGGAAAAAGTAGATGGCAAACATGGTGCCGACGATTGTTGAAAACAAGTTGCTAGTTGAAGTGGTAAAAGAAATAGCTCTGATGAGTTTTTGATTCCATACAAATTTCAACCCCTCAGCAATTTCAATCTGAAGAGGTCTTCGATCTGCTTTTGGCTTAGGCACTTCCCTGTCTTTTATGAACCAAAGAGATATAGCAGAGATGAGAAAGCTGAAAGCATCGATAACTAGAATCAGCGGAGCCTTAAGCATTGTTAGTAGCCAGCCGACAATGCTTGGCCCGGATATTCCAGATATTTGAGCCGTGGTTTCCAATCTTGAGTTAGCAATACCTATGTACTCTTTTGGCAAAAGGATTGGAATATAACTTTGGTAGGCAACGTCAAAAAATACGGAAGCAACACTTAGAACCGCCCCAATTGCAATAAGGTGTCCAATATTTAATTCGCCTTGCAACCAAAGCAGGGGAATGATTGCAACAGCAAGCATTCGAACTAGGTCGGCAGTTAGCATGACTCTTCGCTTTACCCAGCGATCAACCCAAGCTCCAGCAAGTAATCCGACAACCAGAAATGCTGATGTGCTAGCGGCATTCAGAAAACCCATTTGCAATTCTGTTGCCGAAAGAAAAGTAACTGCAATTACAGGTATTGCCAGTCCGGATATCTGCGAACCAACAGCACTCACAGATTGGCCAACCCACAGAGCCAGAAAACCTCTTTGTCTGAGAATGCTTTCTTTATTTATCATCAGTAAAAAAGTAACAGGCCCAGTAATAAATTACTGAGCCTGTTATTAGTTCGGAATAATTATTTAGCTTCGCGTTGTCTGCTAATGCCGATGCCTAGTGCACCAAGGGCCGCTACTAGAACACCTAAAGCTGCAAGCATATTTGAGGAGTTGCCACTTGAACCAGCTGCTGGCATAGCAACACCACTTTGATACATAAGAGTTTCATCCACACCATCGCGTAGTAGTGATTCATCTACTTCGCCGTCTAGTGGAGCGATTACTTCACCATCTTCAGAAGTTGTATATGGAACTGCGTCGTAGCATGCTGTTGACTCGTTACCTTCTGCATCAACAGTAATCATGCAATCTGTTGGCTCGATAGGTTCAATAGCAGGCTCATCTATACTCACCGGCATTGGGACAATGCCACCTCTTGCGCAAGAGTTGATGCCGTCTTCGCTTACCCAGCACGAATCGATTGGTCTTGGTTCTTCGCTGTATAGGCTAACTTCTGCATCAAGCTCACATGATGCACTTGTGCCATCTTCGCTGTATACGGCGGAGTATCCTTCGGCACAGTCAATAACTAACTCTGGCTTGTCTTCGGCAAAGCTTGCTGTAGCGGATGCAGAAATGAATCCAGCTGCAAACAAAGCTGCGATTGCTAATTTAGAAATCTTCATAGACGTCTCCTTCTATTTACATTTATAGCCTAGAGGGAATTTGGTAACAATAGGGTTGCGTTAAACTGTGAATTAGCCTTTTACTTCGATGAAAGAAACTATGCCAGAAGACAAATTACTGTGGTCCGAAGAGTTCAACTCTGGTCCAGGATCTGCTCCTAACCCTGATATCTGGGGACGAGATCTTGGCGATGGCACTTCACACGGCATACCTGGTTGGGGAAACAATGAGTTTCAGGTCTATACCGAGCAAAACGCCTTTGTAAATGAAGAGGGCCATCTTGAACTCGAGGCTAAAAAGATAACTGACGGATCTGCAGGAGAGGCCTATTACGGCCCAGTCCAGTGGACTAGTGCGCGTTTGGTGACCAAGAATAAGCTTCATTTCCTTTATGGACGAATAGTTATTAGGGCTAAAGTGCCTGCTGGAGTAGGCCTATGGCCTGCATTCTGGATGCTCGGAGACTCCATGGACAGCCAAGGCTGGCCTCTTGCTGGGGAAATAGACATCATGGAGTGGGTTGGCAAGGCACCTTTGGAGGCACTTGGCACACTGCATGGACCTGGTTACTTTGGTGATAATGGCTGCGGAGGGAAACTGGTATTTGATGAAAGCCTTGCCGGTCAGTGGCATGAGTTCTCGATCAATTGGAAACCAGGCTCTATATCTTGGTTTGTGGATGACAAAGAGTACTTTTCAGCAAACCCTGATAGTGTCAATCCAAACGCATGGGTTTATGACCACCCCTTCTACTTACTGCTAAACATGGCTGTTGGGGGTAATTTGGGTGGGCCAGTAGATCCGGAGCTGCCTGAATCCAACAAATTAGTTGTGGATTACATACGCTTATACGAATATCAAGGATATGGTCAAATTGTTGCAATATAGACTGACAAACTTCGGTGAATTTCTACATGTTCCCGATTATGTGTATAAAGTGTGTATTGGATGCAAGTGCATGGGGCTTCAAAGAGCAGGTAGCAAAAAGTAAATGGCACAGAAACAAACAGCAGAGAACATCGAATCCGCTTGGAAGTGGTTCGTCTCTAAGTACGAAGCTAGAGGCTATAAGTCTCTAAATCAGTTCGCCATAGCCACAGGTATGCAGAAATCAAGCTTGAGCAGATATTTTCACTTAGAGCGTGAGATCCCCTCTGGAACAGTTGGAAGACTTTGTGCAGAGCTAAAGGTCTCTCCAGAAGAGCTTCTGAAGGCAGTTGGCGCACTAGGTTGGCCGGCTAAGCCTAAACGCAACCGCGGATAAGTAGGTTTCTACCTACTGGTAGGACGGTACGGCAGTAATCAGGGTCCGACCAGAGCCGAATTACGTGCTCCAGAACCTCTGGTTTTAGGTGATTTTTACAGTTATCAGTTAATTCGTCTACCCTGAGCCCCATTTGAATCGTGATTCTTGGGCGATCTAACTCGAGTTCAGCCTGATTTTTTGGAGCCTTCTGCGGCACAACCTCTATTTGGACGTCATCCCAAGACCCTACCGGCACAGCTTTACCGACCTTATTTAGCTCGGTAGCCTGAGGCCAGGCGTTTACTAGGTGTTCTAACAGGTCTGAATGCAGAATGTTTTCAAAGTGATTCTTAATAAAGTCTGCCGATTGCCCCAAAGGTACCGAAATGGTCAATTTCTTTGACTCTGGCCAAATAATCTTCACTTGAGCCGCTTCAGGGACCTCAAAAGAGGTAACTGTCTCGCCCCGTGAAAGCAATATTTCAGTGTGCATGCCATCCCGTAAAACTAGAGGTGTCAATATCCCCGATTGGAAACATCGCTTTTATTGTAAGGTAGCCCACCGACATTTAGTCCCTAATCGGTGTTTATCCGAGCAAATAGAGTCGTGAGAGAATAGTCACATGACTACACATACACATATCGCAACCCTACACACCAACCACGGAGCCATTAAAGTAAATCTTTTTGGCTTAGACGCCCCTGTTACAGTAGCCAACTTCGTTGGTTTGGCTGATGGCAGCAAAGAGTGGACCCACCCGCGGACCGGAGCTAAGAACACTAACACTCCCCTATACAGCGGAGTCATATTCCACCGCATCATCCCGGGTTTCATGATCCAAGGAGGAGACCCTACAGGAACTGGAATGGGTGGACCTGGCTATAACTTTAATGATGAAATTAGCGAACAGAACTTCAATGAGCCATACAAGTTAGCTATGGCTAATGCAGGCCCTGGTACCAATGGGTCCCAATTCTTTATCACCGTTGCCCCAACAACCTGGTTGTATGGAAAGCACACCGTTTTTGGTGAAGTAGCCGATGAGGTTTCAATAGCAGTTGTAGAAAAAATAGCAGCGGTTGAAACTGGAGCTCAAGATAAGCCAAAGAGCGATGTAGTCATCGAGAGCATCACCGTAGAGGCTGTGCAGGCTTAGTGTCTGAACTAAGCACTTATTGTTACAGACACCCCGATCGTGAGACCGGGGTGTCTTGTCAACGGTGCGAAAGATATATCTGCATTGATTGCTCAACACCTGGTGCCATTGGCTATCTATGTCCTGAAGATTCAAAAGACAGAGTTAAAGTAAGCAAAGCTAATTTTCAAAAATCTATGATTAGCGCAGCCCCAATTACTTTTGCACTGATTGCCATAAATGTCGTTATATACATCGCAGAACAAATATTCCCTGGCCTAGCAATGTACTTGTTCTATGCGAATGTTGGCAGCGATACAGAATATGGAAACATACTCAGAGTTTTCACTTCTGGTTTTGCTCACTCGCAAACTCAAATTACACACATTCTCTTTAACATGTATTCCCTGTTTGTTCTGGGTACCTTGCTCGAACCCATGCTAGGTAGATTGCGCTTTTTAGCCCTTTATCTACTTTCTATATTTGGTGGCGGGTTGGGCTTTCTGCTGCTCTCAACTCAATTCGGTTCAGTGGTCG
>Ga0114979_10000502_pt1 | contig 25741 bp, 25 predicted proteins | sample S_140625_EF_Meta_FD_87315 | JGI IMG/M metagenome (GOLD analysis project Ga0114979, IMG submission 87315) | Freshwater microbial communities from Lake Simoncouche, Canada to study carbon cycling - S_140625_EF_MetaG | ecosystem: Environmental > Aquatic > Freshwater > Lake | place: Lake...
CGCCAAGTCGCTCAATCTTCCTGGCTTGAATTGTCTGCAGTTGCAGAGGTCGACGCCCATGTCAGGTCAGACATGGCAACTGACGCAGTTCTGGCTGGGGCTGCGATTTGCGAATCACCTGAACAACTGATGGCGCAAGCTGGCCTAGAGGCCGTTATTTTGTGCACCCCTCACCAGCAACATGCCGAACAAATGATGGCTGCGGCCCAGGCTGGACTCCACATATTTTGCGAAAAACCCTTGTGTCTCACGCTGGCAGATGCACAACGTGCTGTCGCCCAGTGCCAAACGCATGGCTTGGTGTTGGGCATTGGCCATGAACGACGCTTTGAGCCCGAAATCATCGCGATGCGCCAACTCATTGCAGACGGCACTCTAGGAGAGGTCTTACAAATTGAAGCCAACTTCAGCCAAGACAAGTTTTTTGCCCTACCCAAAGACAACTGGCGACTCTCCAACCAATTCGCCCCTGTCGGCCCTTTGACCGCTACGGGTATCCACCTGGTTGATTTGAGCATTGCCGTTCTCGGTCCTTGCGAGTCGCTGTGGGCTCGCTTAGCCACGCTAGGCTCAGACTTTGAAAATGGCGATACGCTAGGCATCATGATGGGCTTTCCAAATGGTGCCAATGCCATGATCAGCGCGGTATTGGCCACGCCATTTGAAGGACGCTTTGCGGTTTACGGCTCCAAAGGCTGGATTGAAATTCGCGATCGCACACACCCCGAAAACCCAACCGGTTGGGACATCACAACCGTGCTTCGCGGCCAAGAACCTCAGACCCGATTTGCATCCCCCCACCCGACTGTGTTGGCTAATTTAGAAGCGTTTGCAAAAGCCATTCGCCAAGTTGCGCCTTACCCCGTGACGACACAAGAAATGTTAGCCAACGTGGCCGCCCTCGAAGCCATCATGACCTCCGTTCAAACACGAGGCTTGGTTCAAGTAGCTCCTGCAGATCTATAAATTGAATGGCGACGAAAAAAGCAACCACACAAAAATCATCCACCCCCGCAGTCGTCAGGCTCAGCGGCGCTGAGCGTGAAAAACACATTGCTCAAGAAGCAGTTCGTTTTTTTGCAGAGGTGGGCTTTGGCGGCGATACCCGCGAACTCGCGAAGCGCTTGGGTGTCACGCAATCACTGCTGTACAAATATTTCCCAAGCAAAGAAGCGCTCATTAACCGGGTCTACGAAGAGGTCTATATTGGCAGGTGGAACCCATTTTGGGAGAGCGTTGTGCGCGACCGAAGTATTCCGCTTCAGGAGCGCCTAACGCGGCATTACATTGAATATGCAAAGGCTGCGCTCACCCGAGACTGGGTCAGAATATTTATGTTTTCCGGACTGCGCGGTGAGGATATCAATCGAAAGTACCTCGACATTTTGCGGGAACGAATTTTGATTCCGATTGCCATCGAGCTTCGCCACGAATTTGGGCTACCGACGCTTGAAGAAGTTCCTCTCAAAAGCAATGAAATTGAATTAGTGTGGAGCATTAACGCGCGAGTTTTTTATTTCGGTCAACGTCAATGGATTTTTGACGTGCCCATTGAAGACAACCTCGAAGACCTGATTCGCATGACCATTGAGCATTTCATGGCCGGTGCGCGCGTTGTGATGCCAGGGTTACTGGGGAAAACGACAGTTACCCAGAGTCGCGCGCGCAGCTCATCCAAGGGAAAACACTGATTGCTCTAGATCAAGCGATCACAATAAAGTGATCACATGAACACCAAACATATTTTTGATCGCTTAGATCTCCGAAAAGCCCTGGGTTGCTTTGGAACCGGCGTCACAGTCGTCACCACAAAAGCATCGGATCATCGCTTGGTGGGCGTGACAGCCAACTCCTTTAGCTCGGTCTCGCTAGAGCCTGCTATTGTGCTGTGGAGCTTGCAAAAAACATCCCCTAATCTATCGGCCTTTGACGAGTGCGGCCGCTTTGTGATTAACGTCTTAGCCCTGTCGCAAATAGAGCACTCCAAACGCTTTTCTAGCCCTGTGCCCGACAAATTTAATGGGGTCGACTACGCCCTCGGTATCGAAGGCCTGCCCGTACTCGAGGGTTGTGCTGCCATATTTGAGTGCCGCACCGTCCAACGCTTGGATGTGGGGGATCACATTTTGTATTTGGGGGAAGTCGAAGCCTACCGACACCAAGACCAAGCGACCTTGCTCTACGTGCAAGGTCGCTACGCACAAAGTGCAAGCGTTGAAATGCACCCCGCTTAACAGATCGCAACAATTAGTTCAAAGGAATCGTATGACGATGAAATACAGCACTTTCATGATGCCCTTGCATCCACCTGGGCGTAACGTGACAGAGTCTTTGCAAGAAGACCGAGAAGCCGTTCTCTTGGCTGACCGCTTGGGCTTTAGCGAAGCCTACGTGGGCGAGCACGTGACGGATGCCGCTGAAACAGTCACTTCCAGCATGATGTTTCTGGCATCCCTTGCTTCAGAAACAAAAAATATCAAGTTGGGCACAGGCACCATCAACTTGCCAAACTCGCATCCTGCAGCCGTCGCAGCGCAAGCCGCCATGTTGGATCATCTGCTCAAAGGGCGTTTCATCATGGGCATCAGTCCGGGTGGTTTGATGTCGGATGTGGAAGTGTTTGGCAACCTTGGCAAAGATCGCAACGCGATGTTTGTAGAGGCCATCAACATGGTCTTGAAGATTTGGGACTCCGAACCACCCTACGACATCGAAGGCCAGTTCTGGAACATCTCCGTGGGAAAAACCATGATCCCTGACATTGGTCAGGGCTTCATCATGAAGCCTTTCCAAAAGCCTTACCCACCGATCGTGGGCACAGCAGTGGCCCCTTTCTCGCAAGGCGTCACAGAAATGGCCAAACGCGGATGGGGACCTATCTCGGCAAACTTCTTGATGCCTGAGTGGGTCAAAACACATTGGCCCAAATATGTCGAAGGCCGCGAGGCAGTGGGCGCCGTCGCCCATCCTTCAGAGTGGCGCGTAGCGAAAAGCATTTTTGTAGCGGACGATGAAGCGACAGCGAAGCGTTATGCACTGCAAGAAGGCGGTCCTTATCATTTTTATTTCAAGCAATTGGTTCGCAAATTGGTCACGGGTGGTGGTCGCAGCAACTTATTCAAAACTGATCAAAATATGCCCGACAGCGAACTCACGCCAGACTATGTGACCAACCGCTTGGTGCTGGCTGGCACCGTCAATTCAGTGGTCGATCAAATTCTGGCATTCCGTGAGCACGTGGGTGACTTTGGTAACTTGGTCTACGCCTGCCATGACTGGATGGACCCCGCCCTGGGCAAACGCTCGATGGAGCTGTTTGCCACGGAAGTCATGCCACGTGTGAATGCCGCCATCGGCGGTGATGCTCGCAGTGAGCCCCTTTTGCGAGCGTTGGCGTGAGTGAATGCTTAACTGCCAAAAATTTATAAACGTTTTTTAAACAAAGGTTTTTATGTTCTTCACTTGTTCACCCGCTTGCGTCGACCCAACACATCACCACCAAGCAGCCGAGCGCCTGTCGCGTACAAGTGCGGCAACCAGTCAAGCTGCGACCAAAGCGCCCACCAAAAGCCGGACTCAAGTCGCCGCCAAACCCGCCGCGCAAAAAACGGTTCGCAACGCCAAAGGCAAACTCAAAATTGTGGACGTGCATTGCCATTATTTGAATCCTGTTGTGAATCAAAAAACAGCGCATTTGAATGCTGCGCAATATGACCCTACGGTCATCTTTGCGAACGAACTGACCAATCAAACCAACGTCAAACAAATGAAAGACCGTGCGCCCAAGTTGATGGGCATAGACGTTCGCTTGAAAGACATGGACCGCATGGGTGTAGACATTCAAGTGGTTGCGCCAGCGCCTTATCACTACTTCTATTTCACCGAGGCAGGCTATGGTGCGGAACTCGCCCGTGAGGTCAACGAAGGCATCGCTAATGTGGTTGCCCAACATCCTGACCGTTTTGTAGGCATGGGTTCTGTACCACTGCAGAATGCTGAATTGGCCGTGCAAGAGTTGGAATATTGCGTGAAAAAATTGGGGCTGCGTGGTGTTGAAATCAACACCAACGTCAATGGCTTGAATCTGACTGACCCCAGTCTCGGATTAGAGAAATTTTTCGCCAAAGCCAATGAGTTAGGCATTGTGGTGTTCATGCACCCCTTGGGCTACACGCAAGGTGAACGACTGCGCAATCACTACTTCAACAACGTCATTGGCAATCCACTAGACACCACCGTGGCAATCAGCCACTTGATTTTTGACGGTGTCGTCGCACGCTATCCAAAAATAAAATTCTTAGCCGCACATGGTGGCGGTTTCTTAGCGCACTACTGGGCACGAATGGACCACGCATGGCGGGCACGTCCAGACACGCGCACAGTCATCAAGAAAAAACCATCCAGTTATTTAGAGAAGTTTTACTTTGACTCGATCACCTTTGACCCCCGTATGCTGAAACAATTGATCGACCGTTATGGCGCAGAACACGTGATGCTCGGCACAGACTACCCCTATGACATGGGGGAAGACGATCCTCGCGGTTTGATTGCTGGGGTTAATCGACTCAGCGCCGCAGACCGTCGACTGATTGAAGGTGGCAACGCGATGAAGTTGTTCAAAATCAAGTGATGGTGAATGACTCAGCTGCATGCGTTTGATGACCCACAAGACCACTAGGACAATTTAATGAAAGCAACTATTAACGGCGTAGTCATGCACTACGAAGTCACAGGGAGCGGCCCATGGTTAACTCTGTCGCATTCATTGGCCGCCAATCTAGGCATGTGGGACCCACAACTCGACTTACTGAGCCAACATTTCACAGTGTTGCGCTATGACATTCGAGGCCATGGCCAAACGCCAGGCACAGAAGGTCCTTACACGCTTGAGCAATTGGCGGATGACGTGCATGGCTTGCTCCAGCATTTGGGGGCCACGCGCACGCATTGGATCGGTCTGTCTTTGGGCGGCATGATTGGTCAAGTGCTCGCGATCAGACACCCAAATATTTTGGATCATGTGGTCATTGCCGACAGCACGGGTAAGGGTGCCCCTAATGCGGCAACCATGTGGGGTGATCGTGCAAACTTAGCGCGGACACAGGGCTTGGCTGCATTGGTGCAACCCACTTTGTCACGATGGTTCACAGACCCTTACCGTGAACGCAATCCAGATGAGATGGCGCGCATTGCACAGATGATTGAATCCACATCTGTCTATGGCTATGCGGGTTGCTGCGCTGCAATTTCGATGATTGACACGCACGATGGGCTCAAACAACTGGCCCATCCTGGCTTGGTCATCGTGGGTGCCCAAGATCAAGCCACGCCGCCGGCTATGTCAGAGGCCATCCACTCTCATTGGCCTAATTCACAGTTTGTGGTTCTCCAAGATGCTGCGCATCTGTCAAACATTGAACAAGCTCAGGCATTCAACGACGCGGTCATGAATTTCATGCCTAATCCGTAGCATGTTCTAGACCGGAACCAAAACTAAATACACCCTGGCGCATCAAACGTGAAAATTCAGCCTCCACCAGTTCTTGCACCAAGGTCAAGGCAAGGTTGGGGCGTGGATCCAAACGCGTGGCCAAGACCAATAAGCGATTGAGTTGAACCCCTGAAATTTCGGACAAGATAATTTCAGGATGCAAATCAATGTCCTTAAAAACAGACACGGGCATGATCGTTGCCCATCGTCCGCGCATAAGCAACTCACGAATTGAATCAACCGAATCAATTTCTGCTTGGACATTCAACTGCTTACCCAACGCCAACATTTGGCGATCAATGATGCCCCGGTGCAAACTGGTCATGAGCAACGGAATTCGTGTCAATTGATTGACGGACACCACCGGACCCACCCTCATCGTCACATGCGACACCAAGGCAAAAGGCTCACCCAGCAAAGGTTGCAATGAAAGTGCGCGTCCCGTCCCAGGGTTGGTCACGATGGCCATGTCGATCACACCTTTTTCAAGCCAATCCATCAACGCGGGGGTGAACGCTTCTCGCGCACTCAACTCGATGCTCTCCAAGGTGTTGAAACAGTTCTCCAACAATCCTGGCAGTAAGACGCGCGCCAATGTGGGCGAGGCCCCCAATGTCACTTTCGATTGCCCTGGTTTTTGTTCATGCGACAAGCGCTGTCGCAATCGGTTTGACTCAGCCAGGATGCGTTGCGCCGACTCATAAAAAGTGACGCCCGCCTGCGTCAAACGGACACCTCGCGGCATCCGCTGAAGCAATGGCACACCCATTTCCGATTCAAGCTCACGCATTTGACGTGTCAAAGCAGGTTGCGCAATCGGAATGGCCGCCGCCGCCGCTGTCAAACTGCCAGCATCCGCGATGGCAATGAAGTAGCGCAAGGTACGTAAATTCATGCAGATTACCTGTTTGATCAATCACACAATGATATGGCAGAGTAAAAATCTAGCATTGGACAGCACCCTGATGTCCTTTTAAGCTGAGACGCTTTTCCATCGCATACACGCATAGACAGCACCTTCAAATGACCAGCCCCATGACACTGAAAAAACCAATTCCCGCTCGACCTGCGCGCCATATTCTGGTCACGGCCATGTTGTGCATCTCGGCTATCTGTTCTGCCCAAACCGCGTATCCGCAAAAACCCGTCAAGATGATCATTCCTTTGGCTGCAGGCAGTGCTGTTGACAATGCAGCGCGCGTGTTGACGGTGAAGATGGGGGAGAACATGGGTCAAGCGTTTGTCATTGAGAACATCGCGGGTTCCTCCGGCCTGATTGGCGCCGAGCGGGTGGCGCGTGCCGCACCTGACGGCTACACCATCGGCGGCTACAACGACAGCATTTTGACCATGGTGCCGCACATGATGGCCAAAATGCCCTGGAATGCACTGACTGATTTCGAGCCCATTTCTCTGGTGGGAACCGTTGAGTGGGGCATTGTTGTCAAAGCCGATGGCCCTTACAAGACCTTGTCCGACTTTATCAATGCGGCAAAAGCCAACCCTGGCAAACTCAACTACAGCTCTGGCGGCAATGGCAGCCCACAACACATCGGCATGGCCTTACTCATGAATCGAGCCAACTTAGACATCAGCCACGTGCCCTACAAGGGCGCCACACCGGCGGCCGTTGCCGTTGCCGCGGGTGAAGTCGATGCCGCCATGCAAGGTCTAGGCACGGTCACCGCGCTGCTGCAAGCGGGCAAACTGCGATTACTTGCCGTGTCGACACAAGCGCGACTCCCGCAATATCCTGCTGTCCCAACCTTCAGCGAAGCAGGCATGAAAGACTTCACCTTCAACTCATGGTTTGCCATGGTGGCACCTGCGGGGACACCTAAGCCCATCATTGACAAGCTCAACGACGAAGTTCGTAAAGCACTCAACGACCCCGCCACGCGTGAAAAACTTCAAGCCATAGGTGTCACGCCCCGCGGTACAACCCCAGGTGACTTTGGTGCGGCAACCCGAACCCAATATGAGTTGTACCGAAAACTGATTCAAGAAAAAGGGATTCGCGCTGACTAAACAAGTGCTTTAACTCGATGACTACTCCTACCACTTACGCCTTCTCTGAACTCCAACAGTTCATTCAAAATGCGCTCACCAGCCAAGGGCTTCCCCAAGAGGATGCCCACAAAGTGTCGCAACTCATGGCGGAGGCTGACTTGCAAGGCTCTGATGGCCACGGCATTATTCGGCTGCCCCAATACATCAAACGCATCAAAGCGGGTGGCATCAACAAACACCCCAAGATTCGCGTCGTTCACGAGAGAGCCGCCATGGCCGTTGTCGATGGCGACAACGGCATGGGCCATCTGGTGGTGTCACATGCGGTAGATTTGGCGATTGAAAAAGCCAGCGAATCAGGTGTGGCTTGGGTCAGCACGCGCTTTAGCAACCATGCTGGGCCTGCCTCGCTTTACTCACGCCTTCCTCTCCAGCACAACATGCTTGGGTTGTACTTTGCTGTCGGCAACGCCAATCATTTGCCACCCTGGGGTGGCATGGACATGTTGCTGTCAACCAATCCCATTTCAGCGGGCATACCGACTTCGCAAGAGCCACCCGTTGTGCTTGACATGGCCACCACAGTGGCGGCCTATGGCAAAGTCAAAGCCAAAGCCAAACGCGGTGAGATGACGCCGCCTGGCTGGATGATTGACCGCCAAGGTCAACCCTTGCTGGATCCCAACAAAGCCAATGAGGGCTTTTTGTTACCCATTGGCGAGCACAAAGGCTATGGCTTGGCGCTGATCGTGGGCTTGCTGGCTGGCACCTTGGGTGGTGCCGCCATGGGGCGCGATGTGATTGACTTCAACGCCGACCACGTGAGCGTGACCAACACCGGTCAAGCCATTTTGGTGATCGACTTAGCCGCATTTGGCGACCCTGAACACTTCAAACACGAGGTGGATCGCTTGGTGCGTGACATTCGCACCAGCGAGCGTCTGCCAGGGGTTGAACGCATTTGGTTACCCGGCGAGCAAAGCCACGAAAAACGAGAACGCTACGCCACCTCAGGTATTCCCATCGCGCCCACATTGATCACCGAGCTCAATGCTTTAGCGACCGAGTTGGGCATTGCCCCGCTCACTCACACATCAAACTGAACACATGATTACTTCCTTCAACCCCGCAACCGGTGAAACCCTCGCCACCTTCAACGCGCACGATGATGCGCACATTGAACTCACTTTGGCACAAGCCGATCGTGCGCAAAAACAATGGGCGGCTTTGTCGCTGTCTGAGCGTCTGCCTTTCTTGCTCAATGTCGCCAAAACATTGCGGCGCAACAAAGAGTCGCTGGCTCGTCTCATCACGCTTGAGATGGGCAAGCCTTTGGCCGAGGCGATGGGCGAGGTCGAAAAATGTGCCTGGAACTTTGAGTACTACGCCGAAAGTGCGCCAAGCTACTTAGACGACTTGGTCATTGCCAGTGGTGCCACGGACAGCCGTGTGGTGTACGACCCGTTGGGCTTGATCTTGGCGGTCATGCCCTGGAATTACCCATTTTGGCAAGTCATGCGCGCAGCTGCACCGGTACTCGTGAGCGGCAATGGCTTGGTGCTCAAGCACGCCAGCAATGTGCCGCAATGTGCCTTGGCCTTGGCGGATGTTTTCAAAGAAGCGGGCCTGCCCAACGGTTTGTTCAGCACACTCTTGGTAGGGGCAGACAAAGTACCCGCACTGATCAATGACCTACGAATTTCGGCCGTTACCTTCACTGGATCAACACCCGCTGGACGACAAATTGCCAGCACTGCGGCTCAAGCGCTCAAGAAGCAAGTCCTGGAATTAGGCGGCTCTGACCCCTTCATTGTTTTGGCAGATGCCGATGTGCAAGCTGCGGCCACCATGGCCGTTAAAGCGCGCTTTCAAAACACGGGGCAAAGCTGCATTGCTGCCAAGCGTTTCATTGTCGAAGCCGCCGTCGCAGACGCGTTTGTAGAAGCCTTTTGTGCCATCACTCGCCAACTGATCGTGGGCGATCCCTTGGCTGCCAACTCAACACAGGGTTCCATGGCTCGTTTGAACTTGCGTGACGAACTTCACGCCCAAGTGCAAGCTTCGGTCAAGGAAGGTGCGCGACTCTTGATCGGTGGAAACCCTATTGCTGGTTCGGGTGCTTTCTACGAGCCTACGGTTTTCGATCATGTTTTACCTGCCATGACGGTTGCGCGTGAAGAAACCTTTGGCCCCGCAGCTGCTATTTTGCGTGTCCCCAATGCGCACGAAGCCATCCGCATCGCCAATGACAGCCCGTTTGGGTTAGGGGCAGCAGTGTGGACCCAAGATATTGATTTGGGCCATCGCTTAGCTCATCAAATTCAAGCCGGTGCCGTCTTCATCAATGGCATGGTGGCTTCTGACCCGCGTCTGCCATTTGGCGGCACCAAAGCCTCAGGCTATGGCCGCGAATTAGGCATGTTGGGACTGCACGAATTCACCAATATCAAAACTGTTTGGCGCGGGCCCGCTCGCACTTGAAAGGAAAATTATGAAACACGCTGTTCTTCGACCTGATCAAATTAAAAGCCACGACCGTGGGGGTGGCGCTCGCACCACGCCTTTGGTCTTGCCCTCCATGGGAGCAAGTACTTTCATCAATGGCATCACCGAGTTTGCGCCTAGCACCGCGATTCCATTTCATAGCCACAACTGTGAAGAAAGCGTGATGCTGCTCACAGGCCATGCGTTTTTAGACATCGATGGCGAAGTGCATGAACTCAAACCCTATGACACCACCTTTATTCCGCCCAACGTGTCACACCGCTTTCGCAACCGTTCGGACACTGAGCCCATGAAAATTTTGTGGACTTACGCCTCTGTCCACGCCACACGCACCTTGACTGACTCTGGCGAAACCCGTCCGATCACGGCAGAACACAACAAGTAACCCCCATACCAAGGAGCAGATCATGGGACTTCGTTTTCTTGAGCACTTACTTATCCTGACCCACGACCCCGATGGCACGCGCGATTGGTTTTGTGACAACCTTGGCTTCAAAAATGGCTATCACCCAGAATTCGGCTTTCCCGTCTACTGGCTCTATATCGGTGACCAAGATGTGATTCACATTGGCAAAGCGCGTCACTCCACCCACCAAGACACTTACCTCAAAACCCCATCCGACATTGCTGGCATGGATTACTCTGCCGCAGGCGCACCAGGCTCGGGTCGTATTGACCACCTGTGCCTCAACTGCGATGGGATGGAAGAGTTTGTCGAACGCTTGACCAAAAACGGGGTGGAATTCAGTGAGCGCAAGGCTCACAACTCCAATTTGTATCAACTCTTCATGCGTGAACCTATCAATGGCATCAAAGTAGAACTCAACTTTGCTTGGCATGAGGCCGTGCGCATGGGCCGTGTTCCTGAATGGACGGACGGCGGAGCTAACACCAAGACTGTTGACGATGTGATGGTCGCGAAAGACGCACCCGTCAAAGTTTCTACCTTCAACTAAAGAGAAAAGATTTCCCATGAAAGCAGTCCGCATATACAGCGCAGGTGGCCCCGAAGTTTTAAAAATCGAAAACCTTGAACTACCTGATCCAGCAGCAGGCGAAGTGCGCATTCGTCACACGGCGATTGGTTTGAATTTCCAAGATATTTATGCACGCTCAGGTCAATACCCCGCCCCCATGCCAACTGGCTTGGGCACAGAGGCGGTAGGCGTGGTGGAGGGAGTGGGCCCAGGCGTGACGGACTTTAAAGTGGGAGACCGGGTTTGCTACGCCAGTGGCCCCGTGTTGGCTGCCTGTGCCACACATCGCAACTACCCTGCCGCGCGTTTGCTGCATTCGCCAGCCCATATGCAAGATGAACAAATCGCAGCCTCATTGCTCAAGGGCATGACGGTCGAGTATTTGATGCAACGCTGCTACCCCGTGCAAAAAGGTCAGTTCGTGTTGATGCACGCGGCCGCAGGCGGCGTGGGCTTGATGGCAGGTCAATGGGGTCGGCATTTAGGTGCGCACATGATTGGCGTGGCTGCGGGCCCAGAAAAAGTCAAACTCGCCCTGGCCAACGGCTATGCCTATTGTTTGGACCGTCTCACAGAGGACATTCCAGCCCGCGTGAAAGAGATCACGGGTGGCGTGGGCGTGCCCGTGGTTTTCGACTCGGTGGGTAAAAATTCATTCGAACAGTCAATCAACAGCTTGGCACCTCGCGGCTACTTTGTGTCCTTTGGCACCACCACCGGCGCACCACCACCCGTGGCAGCTAGCACCTTGCAAAAAATGGGGTCCTTGTATTTCACCCGCCCCACACTGGTGACCTACACCGCGTCCACAGAAGATCTGCGCCACTCTGCGGCCGCCGTATTTGACATGTTTGCCAAAGGTGTTCTAACGATCAACATCAACCAGCGCTATGCGCTGGACGATGTGGCCAAAGCGCATGCCGACCTCGAGTCGGGTCGCACCAGTGGATCGAGCGTGTTAATCCCCTGAGAGCCGCCTCACGCCCCAGAGTGAAAACCCTAGGGCGTCGTTTTTTGTCTCCAAGGTTACAAAAAGTAAAGAGCGATGCGCGTTAAAGTTAACTGAGATCAACTGATCACTTAAGGGACATCACATGACTGCTTACTGGTTATCGCGCTGCATCATTCATGATCCGGTCGAATACAAAAAATACACCGACCGTGTCCCCGCCATCATTCAAAAACACGGAGGCAAAGTGCTCGCGCGAGGCGGTCGATACCAAGTCAATGAGGGGCCTGACACCTTCAAGCGCTATGTCGTGATCGAATTTCCCACCCTGGAAGCAGGTGTGAATTGTTTTCACTCCCCCGAATACGCCGAAGCTGCAGCGTTTCGTCGCAACGGGGGTGGAATCGTTGAAAACGTGGTCGTCGAAAGCGGCGACGCAACCCATTGAGTCTGTAAATTTCGGTTAGTTCATTTGGCCACTACAAGGAGACATCCACCATGAAAAAACTTCTCTCAACCCTCACCTTGGCGCTTTGCAGCGTTCTAGGGAGTCAGGCCTACGCGGCCGATAAAGTCAAAGTCGGCATCTTGCTGCCGCTCACGGGCACCTTCGCTGCTGTGGCCGAGACACAAAAAGAAGGCGCCTTGCTGGCGATTGACACCATCAACAAACGAGGTGGCTTGAACATGCCAGGCGGCAAAGTCTTGGTTGAAGGCGAAGTGGCCGATGACGAAGCCAAGCAAGACGTGGGCGTTCGACGCTACCGCTATATGCGCGATGAAGGCATCAAAGGCTTGGGTGGCCAAACATTTGCCCCTCTCGCCTACGCGATCAATGCCTTGGTGGGCAAAGACCCACTGCCATATTTTCCCGTTTGTGTGATGTCGAAAGAAGCCTTCCAAAAAGGCAAACTCTCCGACTCCACGTACGCCACCGCTTACAGCCCTTGGACTGTTGGCTACATGGCCGGTCAATCTGCCATCAAAACCTTGGGCAAGAAAAAAATCTTTTTCTTGGCACGCTCCGACAGTTTTGGTTGGGACATCCGTGACGGCGTCTACGCTGCCGCCAAAGAATATGGCGCTGAGATTGTTGGCTACGACGAAGTCTCTTTAGGCACATCCGACTTCACCTCGGTGTTGCAAAAAGTTCGTGCTGCCAAACCCGATGTGTTCATCGCTGCGCAATTTGCTGCCGATGCCGTGGCATTGCTCAAGCAAGTGCAGCAAATGGGCTTGAACAAAGAAACCACCATTTTCAATGCGTTCATCACCAACGTGGTAGCCAAAGGTCTGCCGCCTGAAGCCTTGGAGAACGTCTATGCCATGCATTACTTCTATTACGACCTAGCCACCTTTGCAGACAAAGAAGTGGCCAAGTCCGCCAAAGAGTTCACTGACCTGTACCGCGCCAAATATGGCCGTCCACCTGATGCTTATGCAGCCATTGCTTACATCGCTTACATGGAAATGTTCCGCGGCTTTGAAGAAGCCAAGAGCTTTGACCCTGTCAAAGTCTCTGCGGTAATGCGCAACAACAACGGCAACTTCAACACCCTCAAGGGACCCGCTCGCTGGCGTGAAGACCATGCAGCTGAATACAAATACGCGGCATTCTTGGTCAAAGGCAAAGGCGCTAAAGATCAAAAGAATGAGTGGGATTTGTTCACTGTGATCAACGCTGTCGGTGGCGATCAAGTCATGCCCTCCCTCAAGTCATTGGGCTATTGATAGACCCCCCACAATGAACCCAAAGCACACTGCAACTCCAGTGCTCCAAGCCCAAGGCGTGTCCAAACGCTTTGGGGCCTTGGTGGCTGTCGACCATGTGGATTTCCAAATGGCCGAACATGAGGTCGTGGCAATCCTTGGCTCCAACGGGGCTGGCAAAACCACTTTTTTCAATTTACTCACCGGCATGTATGCCCCCAGTGAAGGCACCATTCACTACAAGGGTGAAAACATCACCTCATTGAGTCCTGCAGAGCGTGTGGCCAAAGGTTTAACGCGCTCCTTTCAGTTGACCTCCACGTTTGACACGCTCACCGTGCGCGATAACTTGGTATTGGCTTATTTCCGTTCGCACTGCAAAACAACGGTGTGGAGTTTGCTCACCACTCGCACTGCCAGTTTGCACCATGAACCCAAAATCATGGAAGCCATTGAGACCTTTGACCTGCAAGACATCCAGTCGCGTTTCGTACGCAGTTTGAGTTTGGGTGAAAAACGCCGTCTTGAAATTGCCATGGCCATCTTGGCAGACCCTGAAGTACTTCTCTTGGACGAGCCCTTGGCAGGCCTGGCCGAATCGGAAATCAAAGGCGTTCTCAAAGTCTTGCGCAACCAAATTGGTCGGCAAACGATTTTGATCGTCGAGCACAAAATTTCTCACATCCAAGATTTTGCGCAGCGGCTGGTCGTCATGCACGATGGTCGCGTGATTGCCGAAGGCGGCTACGAAGAATGCTTGAATCATCCTGAAGTCAGGCGTAGCTATTGGCAAATTGAAGCAACGGAAGACGCGAATGCTTGACACCCAAGATCACCTCATCGTCAGTAACTTGAACGTCTCTCGAGGAGAGGCGCGTGTGTTATTTGACATCCAACTTCATCTGGCACCCAATGAAATCGTGGCTTGCGTCGGACGCAACGGCGCTGGCAAGTCGACTCTGCTGAAAAGCATTTCTGGCTTTTTGCCCGCCGACAGTGGTGAAGTGAAAAGCCATGGTCAAGTCCTCACAGGGTTGCGACCCTATGAGATTGCCCGCTTGGGCGTGAAATATGTGCCCCAAGACAAACGCGTGTTTTCAGACTTAACGGTCCGTGAAAACCTCGAGCTCGGAAGCTACGCCAGTGGCGACTACAACTGGGATCCCGTCATCACCTATTTCCCAAAATTGCAAATCTTGATGGACCGCAAGGCGGGCCACTTAAGTGGCGGCGAGCGACAAATGCTCATGATTGGCCGTGCCATTTTGGGACAACCCAAAGTGCTGCTCATCGACGAGCCCACGGAGGGTTTGGCCCCTAGCATCGTGACGCACTTGAAATATGTGTTCACCGAACTCAGCAAGAGCGCATCCGTGTTGATCGTTGAGCAAAACCTACCCTTGGTTTGCGCCATCTCCAAGCGTGTCTACGCTTTGAAGGAAGGGCGCTTCGTTGCCGAGTTAAAAGATGATCAGATTCGCACCGACGTGTGTGAACATTACCTCTAGGAATTGCCATGTTGAATTCACTTCATTGGTGGCGTGGTATTTTGATCACGTTCACCGCACTTTGGTTAGCCAAATTTGTCCTGCCCTTGCCTTTCATGAATGAGGTATTGGTTTTTTCAATCTACACCATTGGTTGCAACTTTTTACTCGGTCGCGTTGGCTTCATTTCGTTTGGGCAACCTGCGTATTTGGCTGTCGGCGCCTACGCCACGGCTTTCTACTTGTTTTACTTCGGCACCAACCCCTACATCGGTCTCTTGATTGGTTTGGTCGCGGGCTTGGTATTTGCTTTCATTGTGGGGTTGCTGTTTGTTCGCCTGCGCAGTGACTACTTTGCCTTGGTGAACTTGGCTCTTTCGGTGATCGTCTTTTACATGTTGCAAAAGGTGCTGGCTGACATCACCAAAGGCGACAACGGACTTTGGTTCTTAACCAATATCGATGCCACCCCCGTTTTCAACCTCACCAAACCCTCCGAGTTCTTCTTGTTTTGCATTTTTGTCGGCGCCGCTGTATGGGCCCTTTACAAGTACCTCGATGACACGGTGTTTGGCGCGTGTTGCTTGGCCACCAAAATCAATGAAACCAAGCTTGAATTCATTGGCTACGACAACTTCAAAATTCGCCTCACCGCGTTCGTGATTGCCAACACCACCACCGCTTTTGCGGGGAGTTTGTACGCCATCTACCTAGGCTTTGTGAGCCCTGAGATGACCGGTCACTCCCGCACGGCAGACCCAGTGGTGGTCACCATCTTGGGTGGGGTTGGTTCATTGTGGGGCCCCATTGTCGGCACCTTGGCCTACACAGGCTTGCGCGATGTGGCCAGTAAATTCATCGGCAATTGGGAGTTGATCGTGGGGTTTATCTTGGTCTTCATCATGATGACCAATTCGGTGGGCCTCTACGGAACGCTTGAAAATTGGAGTAAAAGTTTGTGGCGCCGCGTGTCGGGTCAGAAAGGTACGGCATGACCGCACAATTGTTATTTTCTGGCGTTGTTTTCGGTCTCAGCCTTGCCAGCATCTATTTCTTAATTTCCATCGGCTTGTCTTTGTGCTTTGGTTTGATGCGCATCATCAGCTTGGATCAACTGCTTTACTACACCGTGGGTGCCTACATCACCTACAGCATCAGCACACTCACTGGCAACTTATGGGTCGGTGTGTTGGGCGGCATCGCAGTTGGGGCACTCTTGGCGTTGGCGGTCGAGCGCTTGGTGTTTAAACGCATCTACGAACGTGAACTCACCTTCAGCATGATCACCTCATTTGGTATTTTGCTGGGTGGCATTGGCGTAGTCAAAGCTCTGTGGGGCGTGGTGCCTCGTCCTGTGCGCATGCCCTTGGATGAGCAAATGAATTTGTTCGGCACCGACATTCCTCTGTACCGCCTGTCTGTGATCGTGGTGGCTGCGTTGGTTTATGCGGGCATTTGGCTGTTCTTGAATCGCACCATCATTGGCAAAGCCATCCGCGCTGGCATCGAGGACATGGAACACGTCGAAGGTTTAGGTATCAATGCTGCAAGATTGTTCACCATCACCTTCGTCTTGGCGGGGGCCTTGTCAGCGCTTGCGGGTGGCATTTATGCCCCTCTCATCATGGTCGACCCTCACATGGGACTTGAGATTCTGGCTTTTGTCTTCATGGTGGTCATCATTGGTGGCCTAGGCAGCATCAAAGGCACGCTGTACTCATCATTACTGGTGGGACAAGTGGTCTCATTGGGCTCGCTGATTTACGCACCACTGGCGGTGATGGCGCCCTTTGCGATGATGCTGCTGATCTTGTTGGTCAAACCGACAGGCTTATTTGGAACGCCCTTGTCCAAATAAGATTTTCAAATCTCAACAAGGTACTTGCTGACGGTACCAATTTGAGATTTGTTCACCCGTTTGTATCTCGACGCCAGTGCGTGACTGGATGTGGTCAAGCAGTTTTTCAAAATACCCGATACGATGCGCCACCCCCGTCACATAGGGGTGAACGCTGATGGCCATGACACGTGGAATGGTTTCACTTTCTTGCCAAAGTCGCTCAAACTGGTCAATGCCACGCAAAAGCATTTCTTCCGATCGGTTTTGCTGCAACAACATCATCGGAATGTCATTGAGTTCCACGGTATAAGGCACAGACAGCACAGGTTTGGGTTGCGCTTGCAACCAGACTGGTTGGTCATCCAACACCCAGTCGGCCACGTACTCAATGCCCGACTGAGACAAACAGTCCAAGGTGTGGTCGTCTTCGGTCAGTCCTGGGCTCTCCCAACCCACAGGTGCTTTTCCTGAAAAACGTTTGATGGTGTCCACCGTCGTTTGAATCGCCTCTTGTTGGTTCTCAAGTTTGTGCATGGGACCCTGCACAAAACCATGCCCCATGATTTCCCATTCTTTCTTGAGGGCTGACTCCACAATGCGGGGATACGACTCACACACAATACCGTTGGTCGCCATGGTCGGCACAATGCCACGCTGATTGAGGGCGTCGTAAATGCGCCAAAAACCCACGCGCATGCCGTACTCATGCCACGCCCAATTGGGCACATCGGGCAACAAGGGTTGCCCCATAGGCGGGCTCAACACGGTGCGTGGCATCGCTCTTTCAATGCTCCAATGCTCCACATTCACGATCAACCACACCAACATGCGCGCGTTGTTTGGCAACTGCAACTTGGGACGATCCACGATGGCTGAAAAAGGGGCGCGCGCGCTGATCAAAGACTTCATGCTGGACTCCTGAATGAGATGAGGTTCATGCTACCGAGGCTGTGATGAAAGACCTGCCACCTGTGCGACTTTCTGCGCCAATCCAACCAACAGGGCATCGCTATGCGCCACACCCAGCAATGAAATGCCAATTGGCGCACCTTGATGATGCGTCAAAGGCAGGTTGATTTGTGGAAAACCGCACACACCCGCGAGGCTGAGTAATTTCAAACTTGCAGCACGGTAAGTTTCTAAATCCGATTCAGGCTGATCGATCAGCGGTGCACAGTCTGGCATGGTGGGCAAGACCAAAATACCATCTGCCCCCAATGCTTGCGTCACATGAAGCTTCATCTTCTCTCGCACGGCTTGTGCGTTGTCATATTGCGCAGGCGTGACTTGGCTTGACCACTCAAAACGTTGCGCCACGCCTGGGCCGAGCATGGGTTGATGGCGCCGAATAAATTCGCCATTCACTTGCCAAGCCTCCTTGCCCTGCGTGTGCCGAAATGCCAAGGTCAGATCATCAAAAGAAGTGTTCAAGACGTTTGAGGTTTCAATCTTTCCCAATGCAAGCTCTAGCGCATCAAGCGCCGGCTGGAGTGCAGCTTGAACTTCAGGGGCCAACAACGCCCAAAACTCTTGCCCCAACATCAATCGCACGGCTTGGGTCTTGCTGGGTTCAGACAGCAGCACCTCGGACACACGGGCAAACGTCGCCACATCTCGCGCAAACCAGCCCAGCGTATCTAAGCTCGGGGCTAAGGCATGACTGCCTGACATATCAATGCGCCCGTGCGTCGGGCGCAAGCCAAACAAACCGTTATGGCTCGCAGGTGCACGAATGGAGCCCCCTGTGTCCGAGCCCAACGCAAAATCACACAAGGCATTCGCCACCGCAGAGGCGGAACCCGAGGAAGATCCCCCGCTCAAACGCCGCGGGTCAGCACCATTCACAGGGGCACCAAAGTGTGCGTTTTGGCCATTGAGTGAAAAAGCCAACTCATCCGTCACCGTCTTACCTACAAATTGTGCCCCCGCATCTAAACAGCGCTGAACACAAGGGGCGGTGGTGGACTTGATGCCAGACAGGGCCAACATATGCGGTTGACCTGCACTGGTGGGATAGCCCGCCACATCAAACAAATCTTTGACGGCAAAAGTCAATCCATGCAACACACCCTGCGCGGCGTGCGCAACAGGACTCGGCGGATAGGGCATGAAGGCTTGAAATGGATCTTGTTGAATTGTCATGACGACACATCCTCAAAAATGAATCACGTCGCGCGCACTCCAAATGAGCTTGAGTGAAATTGCAAATAAACCGATTTGAATTAAGCGGAAAAACAAAACATCCGGAATTTTCTTGGTTAACACGGCACCTAAAAAAGTGCCCCCAATGGCAAAAGGGATGAGCACCAAGACATCCATCATGTCCGCCATGTTGTAGGGTCGCAAGTTTTGGTAGGGCAAGACTTTGGCCAAATTGATCGCTGCAAACACCAAGGTGGCGGTGCCAGCAAAAACAGTTTTGGGCAATTGCTGGGGCAACACGTACACCTGATAGGGTGGCGCGCCCGCATGAGAAATAAAGCTGGTGAATCCCGACAAGGTGCCCCAAAACAAACCCGGCAACAAGGTGGGAGGTTTGGGCACTCCTGTAGGTTTTTTGCGCAGCCAGGTGTTGAGGCAAAACGCCACCCCAATCACACCAATTAACAGGGTCACCATCTGCTCAGGAATGATGGATGCGGTAAGCCAACCGACCACCACGCCAAACACACCCGCCGGAATCAGCACCTTCAAATTCCAAGGGCTGAAGTTTTTTCGATACAACCAAACGCCCACCACATCTGAAATCACATAAATGGGCAACAACAAAGTTGCTGCCTTGATGGGTGACATGACCAATGACAAAATGGGGACGGCCAAGGTTCCCGTCGAGGGCAACCCCCCTTTGGACAAGCCCACCAAAAGTGCGCCTAGCGCGGCATAAGGCAAATAGGCAGAGCCCAAAAATAATTCAAAACTCAATGCATACCTTCAAGCAAGGGCCCAATCGTTTGAACGATCAATCCGCCTTGATGTTGTTGTCTTTCACCACTTTGGCCCAAATGGTCATTTGCTTGTCAATAAAGGCGCCTGCTTGCGCGGGCGAGCCGCCCATGATGTCAATGCCTTGTGCATCCAACTTCTTGGCAATTTCAGGGTTCTTCAGCACTTTATTGAGTTCTTCGTTCATGCGTTTGACGATCTCGGGTGGGGTTTTGGCGGGTGCCAACACCGCCCACCACGCTGGCGCTTCAAAGCCTGGGTAGCCGATCTCTGAAACCGTGGGCACGTTGGGCAAATCAGCCGCACGTTTGCTAGTAGTCACGGCGAGTGGACGCATACGACCGCTATCGATATGGGGCTTGGTCACAAACACCGACGCAATCGACAAAGGCACGTGACCAGAAATGGCGTCACTCATCAAGGGGCCGCCCCCTTTGTAAGGCACATGTGTCCATTCCAAGTTGGCATCTTTGCCCATCAAGGCCATGGCCAAGTGACCCAAACTGCCGTTGCCAATGGTGCCAAAGCTCACGTTCTTCTTCGCCTTGGCGGCATCCACCACGTCTTTGAAAGTTTTGTATTCTGAGTTGACATGCGTGGCCAACACCATGGGCGATGTGCCCACCAACACCAACGGTGTCAGGTCTTTTTGGGAGTCGTAAGGCAAGTTGGGATTGAGGGCAGGGTTCACGCCATGCGTGTCAAACACCACTGCGAAGGTGTAGCCATCGGGAGCAGACTGCACGACTGCCGCCGTGCCAATGGCGCCGGATGCACCGCCTCGGTTTTCGACAATCACGCTCTGCCCCAGTTGCTGAGACAGGGGCTGCGCAATGATGCGCGCCACTTGGTCCACCGACCCCCCTGGGGGAAACACCGCGACCAACTTGATGGGCTGCCTGGTAGGCCAGGCTTGCGCTGTCGCCAGTTGTGGTGCGCAGAGGGCGGCCAAAGTCAGCACTAAACCGAAGGCTTTTTTAAATGTGCATCGTTGCATGCAGGTCACTCCAAATAGAAAATTGTCTTAGGCAAATTGTGAGCAAAAGTCGATGGCGTGCATCTGTGGCTTTTACGCAAGGGTAAACACCCATAATCACGCAAAGGGCCGCGTATCTCCATAATGCGTGAATGCCTCGCTCTACCCAACTCCTTCACCCCCACAAAGAACCCGCGCGCGTCTTGCCCGCTGCCACCGTGTTGTTGCTGCGCGATGGCCCGCAAGGCTTAGAAGTGCTGATGACGCGCCGCGCCATGACAGCCAGCTTCGCCCCAGGCGCCTATGTATTTCCTGGCGGCGGCATAGATGCCACTGACGCGCAAGCACACCCACAAGCCAAACGCCGATCCACACAAAGTGATCTGCACTTGACCCAAGCCATTGCCGCCATTCGCGAAAGCTTTGAAGAATTGGGCATCTTGCTGGCACGCCACGCCAATGGGCAAATGGCCAACGCAGCAGACATTGCCGCACTGGACCGCCAAGCGTCGGGAGGCAACTTTGCACAGCAATGCGCTGCACGTGGCCTCACCCTCGCAGCAGACGAAGTATTTGTGCTGGCCCACTGGATCACCGACCGCGACCTGCCTCGCCGCTTTGATGTGCCCTTCCTCGTGGCCCGTATGCCCGACGCGCAAATCCCAGTGGCTGACGAACACGAACAATTTGCACCGGAGTGGGTCCGCCCCGCCGAGGCATTAAGTCGCCACTCGCAGGGTCACTTTTTCATCATCTATCCCACCATCAAAACGCTAGAGCGTTTGCAAAGCTACACATCGGTTGACAGCGTGTTAGCCGACTGCGCAAGCGAGCAACCGTGGTTCACCAGTTGCCCACGTGCAGGCTGGCTAGGCGGCAAAGAAGCCCGCTACATGGAGCACGAAGCGCCCTTTGGCGAACTCGCCCTCACCTGCCCCGATGGGCAAATGCTGCACCACCTCGATTGGGTGACCGACCAGCCAACGCTGTTGCTGAAAAACGTCCAGCGCCTCACCGCCCCCAACCCTGGGGTGATGACGGGCCCTGGCACCAACAGCTACTTGGTGGGCGACCCCGACACCGGCTACACCGCCATCGACCCAGGCCCTGCAGACCTCGAACACCTAGACCGCCTATGGCGCGCCGCAGGCGGCCACATCCGCTACATCGTGTGTACCCACTCGCACCCTGATCACTCGCCGGGTGCGGCACCCCTGCAAGCCCTGTGTGGGCAGCACGGGCCCACACCGCCTATTCTTGGCTTAGCGTCTTACCCCACCGCGCGAGCCGCCAGTGCATTCACGCCTGACCGCGAACTTGAAGAGGGTGAACGCTTGGTGATGCAAGGCCACGGGGTGACACACACCTTGCGCGTGGTGCACACCCCTGGCCATGCGGCCAACCACCTGTGTTTGGTGTTGGAAGAAGACGGACTGTTGTTCAGCGGCGACCATGTGCTCAATGGCAGCACCACCGTCATCGATCCGCCCGATGGCAATATGCACGACTACATGCAGTCACTCGACAAATTGCTAGCGGCTTGCGAGCAACACCGCATCGCTTTCATCTTGCCCGCCCATGGCTATGTGCTGGGCAACCTATGGGACGATCCGCACGATGCACGGGCTTGTATCCAACACCTCAAAGCGCATCGCCTCAAACGCGAAGCCAAAATATGGAAGGTGATGCAGCAGCACCCAGACGCCAGCATGGACGACTGGGTCAAACTGGCCTATGACGATGTGCCACCACGTTTGTGGCCCGTGGCCATGCGCTCGTTACTGGCACATGTAGAACGCATTCAGCAGATCGCGCATTGATGACATCTGCGTCACACAAACACAGAATGATGCCATCGTCACCCAAGCACTGAGGCTCACACATTAACGTTGGCGCATGCCAGCGATCAACCAAAGAAACTGTCAACCCTGCACAGCGTGTTGTGAAGGCTGGCTAGACATTGAAAATCCTATTGCCAATGCCCATCTGGGCAAAGCCTGCACCCATTGCAAAAGCCAAGGCTGCAGTATCTACGAGGATCGGCCCCAAGACCCCTGCCAAAGTTTTCACTGCGCTTGGCGACAAGAAGGATCTTTGCTTCCTCATCATATGCGCCCCGACTTGGCCGGTGCCATCGTCATGACGGACCAAATCCAATGGCAGGGCGAAGATGTCATCGTGGCCGTGGCCACTGGCTCGCGAATTCCTGCGCTCACCTTCCATTGGTTGTGCAGCTTGGCACACCTCACATCGCGGCAGTTGGCAGCCGTCGAGTTCAAAAAAGATGCCCGAGGCTTCAACGGCGAATTCAACCTGCGCACCATCGGGCCTGAAGCATTTCGTCAGGCCATGGTGACTTACTTTTCACAAAAAGGTTTCGCCAGCACCCACGTGACGCATGAATCGCGCGTCATCCACATGGCGACAAACTAAGCCCTCTGTATGTCTTGCGTTGCCAAAAAAGTGCGCGCCACGCTGGGCGCAACTTGCACCCATGCTTCATCGCTCATGTAGGCGGGTTTTTGTTTGCTGAAGCTGAGTTTGACCTCTTGAGAGACACCATGCATGGCAAACACCACGCAATTGGTCGTCCCTGGCGCGTTGACCACCCACAATGCGCCGTTAAACGCGGCGTCGAGGCGATCCACATACACATCGCGGTAAGCACTGAGGCGGTGCAGATTCACAACCACCACGCCACCTGCATGCAACACGCGACGGCAGTCTGAATAAAACTGCGGTGAACACAGTTGCTCGGGCTGGCCCTGGGGGTCAAAGCCATCGACCAACACCACGTCAAAATTTTGGTCCGTCTGCGCCATGAAATCGGCAGCGTCCATTTGCAGCACTTGAAACCGTGCATCGTCATCGGGAATATGAAAGCTTTGACGCAGCGCAATCACGTGTGGGTTGATCTCCACCACCGTGATGTGCGCATCGGGCAAATATTTGTAACAAAACTTGGCAAGTGAACCACCGCCCAAGCCCACCATCAACATGCGTTTGGGCTGCGGCTGAAAAAGCAGCACCCCCATCATCAAACGCGTGTATTCAAACTGCAGCTCGTCTGGTCGCTCAACGCTCATGCGGCTTTGAATGTCGATGTCTGAAAACATCATCGACTTGACTGATGCAGTTTCTTGAACGATGGGTTTTTCGAAATCATCATGTGACATCGGTCGAGACATTTCGGTCTTTCAAAGTGGGGCAAGTGTCGGCCAAGGAAACCACAAAATTTGCGAAAAAAGTGTGAAGCTCGCCGATACGCCGGATTCTGTGCACCGTGGTTGCCCACGGCGTGACCGTCATTAATCTGGGCCGAGGGTCACCCACTCGGCTCGGTGCTACCTACCCGCCAACTCAGCGAACCGCCTCAACGTTGGCCTACTTGGTATTGCTGCGCGTAGAGATTGCCCGTTTCACCCGAACTCAATCGGCTCGTCTCTGTTGCTCTAATCCTCACCTCACGGTGGAGAGGTGTTACCTCTTACGCTGTTCTACGCAGTCCGGACGTTCCTCCAGTGCCTGGTTTCCCAGATCGCACCAGCGACGGCCTAGCGAACTTCACGGTTGGATTATCAACGGATAATCAAGGTCCTCGACATAACTTGCCCGATCACCACGGGCCACACGCTTGTGATTCGACTCTCAGAACTCAAACTCCCTCTGTCTGCCCTTCCCATCGAAGCTCGTCGCGCCGCCGATGCGCCTGCAGAAACCGAAGCAGACCGACAACTCCCCCCGCACCCCATTGACGCGCTTCGCGCTCTTGCGGCCGATGTGTTGGGCCTCGCAGCTGAGACCATTGCCACGCTCGCGGTGTTCAAACGCAGCTTTGATGCACGCAAACAGAACTTGTTGGTGGTCTACATTGTGGACATCACACTGGTCAATGCCGCGCAAGAAGCCGCCCTGTTGGCCAAGTTCGCCAAGAACTCGCACATCCAACCCACACCCGACATGTCATGGCACGCGCCCGTCCATGCATCGGGCGATTGGGGCACGTCAGCGGCAACGGGTGTGGGCGAGCGTCCCGTCGTGGTGGGCTTTGGCCCCTGCGGTATTTTTGCCGCCTTGGTGTTGGCGCAAATGGGCTTCAAGCCCATCGTGATTGAGCGTGGCACCTCCGTGCGTCAACGCACCAAAGACACCTGGGGCCTGTGGCGCAAGAATATTTTGAATGTCGAGAGCAATGTGCAGTTTGGTGAAGGCGGCGCAGGCACATTCTCGGATGGCAAGCTCTACAGCCAAATCAAGGATCCGCGCCACTTGGGCCGCAAGGTGATGAACGAGTTTGTGCGCTTTGGCGCGCCCGAAGAAATTTTGTTTGCGGCACACCCGCATATCGGCACCTTCAAACTGGTGAAAGTGGTGGAAGGCTTGCGCGAAGAAATCATCCGCTTAGGGGGCGAGGTGCGCTTTGAGCAACGCGTGGTGGATATCGACTACGAAACAACCGCTAGCACCGCATCCAATCCATCGCATGCGACATCGCCCCGCGCCATTCAAGCCCTGCGCATTCACAACTTAGCCACAGGCGACGCCTACACCCTACCCGCACATCATGTGGTGATGGCCTTGGGTCACAGCGCACGCGACACCTTCACCATGCTGCACCGTCATGCAGTGGCGATGGAGGCTAAACCGTTTTCCGTGGGTGTGCGCATCGAGCATCCCCAAAGCGTGATTGACCGCGCACGCTGGGGTCAACACGCCGGCCACTCACTGCTCGGTCCTGCCGATTACAAGCTGGTGCACCACGCCGACAACGGCCGCGCTGTGTATAGCTTTTGCATGTGCCCCGGCGGCACGGTGGTGGCCGCCACCAGCGAAGCAGGTCGCGTGGTGACCAA
>Ga0114979_10000505_pt1 | contig 25713 bp, 48 predicted proteins | sample S_140625_EF_Meta_FD_87315 | JGI IMG/M metagenome (GOLD analysis project Ga0114979, IMG submission 87315) | Freshwater microbial communities from Lake Simoncouche, Canada to study carbon cycling - S_140625_EF_MetaG | ecosystem: Environmental > Aquatic > Freshwater > Lake | place: Lake...
GGTATGCACCTGAGTACTGTTTTAAATATTAGAATGATCCACCAGTGATAGGGTTTCTCATAACAATCTTCAATACTTTCGTAGGATCTTTCACCCAGATAGCAGGCATTGTTTGAGTCATGAATACACGGTATCCGTTAAAGTTTCCAGAAGACTGGAATCCTTGTGTACGTCCCATGTAATCCATAGTACCATTTTGATAGAACCACTTCAATTGATTATCCCAAGATAATTTCAACAAATAAATGTTGTCATTTGTGTTATCTGTGATATCAAAGATAATGAAATTGTAAGAAGATAATGGGAAACCATCAATGATTGGATTCTCAATATCATTTGTGTGAACGTTATCAAAAGCTGGGTTTAACACAAACTGAACATTAGCCAAGAATGGAATAATGTATTGAGTGTATGCATAACCAAAGTTTAAGTCCATTCCTTTACCAGTGATAGCTCCAATCTCATGAGCATTAATGATTAAACCAGAATTAACTGCTTCTTTCTTAATTGCTTCATTTACCATTTTCATACCACCCATACCTGTTTGTACAACAAGCTTACGCTTAGGATCAGGACCTTGGAATTCAACCTTACCATTGAAGAAGTTGAAGATTTCAGATTTAAACAAGTCTAAGTTGAAAGAAGCTTTGTTGTAGATTCTCTTGTAAGAGTTATCTAATTGCTTCCAAAGACCCACTGATAAACGAATATCATCTGGACCATCTTGTTTAACCTTACCACCTTGACCCCACATTAAGTAAGTCTCAATATCATTTGCAATTTTAGTCAAATGAGCAGCTTCTAATGTAGTTAAGAATGAACGAGTTAATTGACCTGATTGATAAGCAGCTTTGATTTTATCCTTACCCATTTGCTCTAAGCTAGTGATAGAAGGATCAATACTCTTATCAAAGTTTCTCCATAATTCTACTACTGGAACTGTACCATCAGCTTTCATACCACCCTTCAACATCAAGTCAGCACGACTAGAGATTGAATAATGTACGTGAGCTTCAGCACCACCTACGTAGTTGTAGAATTCACGGAAACCAGCAGACACTGAACCAAGATCAGAGAATCTCTCTCCATACTCTCCACGTGCAGAACCTTTACGGAAGATCTTAGTACCAATAGTTAAATACTTATTGTCTAAGTATTTGTTATTGTCATTGTTTACTAATTGTACAGTGTAGATGAAGCTATCTCCTGTAGGGATGATATCATCTGCAGTGATGTACATTTCCACACCATTGTACTTGTCATAAGTGATGATATCACCATGTCCAAATGTACGTTTGTTCAACTTGATTTTGAAGGTCTGACCATCAATACCTTTTGTTGAGTTACCTGATTCAATATCTTCTACTATATAAGGAAGATCTTGGGCCACGGGAATTTGCCATTTGTATTCACCACGTGCATTATCTACCATGATGACGTTTTTACCACCAAAACTTGACATTTGGTACAAAGGCATTTCTACCTTTTGAGCCATTGCCCACAAATCAACTGGACCTAAGTCAGTTGGTTCTGCAGATTTTAATAAGTTTGATAAATGGTAAGAGTCAACATGGGAGCTAGTGTGATACTGATTATCACGTAGGAATATCCCATTGTTTAAAACTGGAGTTGCCATAGGGCTTTTGAAATTTAAGGGTTAATAATAAATTATCTTTTAAAAATATTTTGTGGTCTAGATACTCTCTTAGACTTAGTTTCTTCTTCTTCCTGATATGTAGAAGCTGTTCTTCTACTTTGTTCAGTTTTCAATTGTCTCACTGTTTGTTCTACAGCTTGATTTTTACCTTGTTTGGTTAATGTACTTCTATATCCTTCAGGATCAGAAAGTAACCAAAGAGCTTCAGCTATTAAAGGGTAGTTAGGTTCCACAAACTGATACTTTTCTAAAAGATGTCCCAACTGATTAGTTGGTCTACCTGATATAGAAGGATATTGTGGTTGAACTAAGCCTGTATATAATTGAGCTTGAGTTTTTTTATCCAATCTAAGACCATTAATTTCAGCTGGTCTTAAAGCTTCAAATACATTTTGAGTGTATGCCTGTGCTGCTTGTTCTTGTTGAGCTCTTTTTTGTTCTTGTTCAGCTACATGGTATTGAACAATCTCTTCTTGCATTGCATCCAGTTTAGGTTTAAACTGTTTAGCTTTTCTTTCAAGAACTCCAAGATCTTTCCATGTTGTAACTTCTTCTTCTATTTCGTCAGCATCACCAAAATTGGTAGCTTGTAAATAAGATCTTACAATATGTTCTTGGTCGTAGTCATCTGTAGGATCAAGTTCTCTCACTTGTTCTACAGCTGCTAAAGCTTGGAAAAGACCTTTCATATCTTGACCTCCATCCATTGCATACTTAGCTGCATACTTCAACTCTTCTGGTAAACTATCAAGGAACTGTGCTGGAGTTTGGTTAGCCACTTCTTGTTTCAAATTAGAAACATTGGCTTGCCAAAGCTCTTCTATATCTTTTTCTCCAAGACCACCTAAGTAATCTTCAAGAGATTGTTTCTTTTCATCATAGTCATCAAATGCAAACATTTCATTTGATTCTATTCTTTTCTTTAAGAACTCTACTAATCCTGATTTATCAGTTTTAGGTCTTCCCACTGATTTTTTTAATGGATCTTCTCCATTTTCATCAGCTAACAAATCTTTATCAAGATCTGTAAGAACTTCAATAGTTTCACGTGAAACTTCTTTTTCTTCTTCTGTTTCTTTTGGCTCATCTAAAAAAGCAAGATCACTTTTATTAGAAGGAGAGAAAAAGTTTGGTTTAGATTCTTCCTTAGTAGGAGTGGTAGTTGGTGTAACTATACTCTCTGCTCCCGGAGCACCTAACCAGCTGTCAATGTCAAGATCTACTTCTTGTACAGATGTCTGTACGTTTTGATTATCAGTCATATGTGTTGGTTTTATTTATTAGTTCTACATTTATAATATACAACTTAAACTCTAAAAATTTATATAGTATTAGCTAAGCTATGGATTATAGAGCTATAATTACTTTTCTTTTTTATTATCAGCTGCTTTAGCATCATATTTATTCTTATTTTCCCTAGCAATTTGAAGTTGTTTCTCTGCTATTTGTTGTTGTGTTTGTAATTTTTCACGTTCTATACCCATCTTTTGTTGCTCTGTTGAGTTCTTGTGAACCTGTTGTTCTCTCTTAAAACTCATACTGTCTTGATATTGTTGATCTTTTCTAATATCAGACATTGCATCAAGATAGTCAGATTGTTGATTCTGATTAATATCAGACGATGCACCAAATCCAGCAGATCTAATTTCAGCTTCAGTGATTCTAGCAGCTCTATCTTTCTCAGCTTCATCAGCTTTAAATTGTTGAGCCATTTGTAATTGTTTCTCTTGTGCAGCCAATTGTTCTTGTTGCATTTTTTGTTGTTGTTCCATCTCAGCATCTTTTTGAGCTTTAACTTTTTCTTCAGCTCCTTTAAGAACACTTGTAAGTTCAGCTATACTTTCAGCTTTGATAACGTTTCCAAGATCATATATACTAGCACCAGTGGTATTGTTATTAAGAGCCAATTGTTTAAGTTGCTCCATTACAGCACGTGAGTTAGTCTTAGTGGTACAGAATATATTTATATCTCTCATTAAAAGATCTATACCATTCATTTGGAAATTAACTTTCTCATCTGCTCCTGTAACATATTGCAAACGAAGACTAGGCTTTTTAGAGTTGTAATACTGAGCCAAGTCAGTTCTCATCTGATGTACCCTAGGCATTAAGTTATCACTATGTTGTATAAAGTATTGTTCTGTCTGTGCATAGGAAGCATTTGCAGCCTGTTCTACAGCTGTAGCTGTTTGTTGCTGAGCTATCTGCATACCCATACGTTGTTGATTAAGACCAATCACTTCAAAAGCTTGTGTCTTAAAATATGTTCCCAACTGTATCCTTGACATCAAACGTTGAGTTTGTTCTAAGTTTAACACTTGGTAGTGTTGGAAGTTAAGAGCATTCTCAGTGTTAGTGATAGATGTATCCAATGGTAACATTTGGAAATTCTTCATGGCCACGTAAGCCTTAGCTAGATTATTCTTTCCCCAGTCTTCTCCTAATGAGTGACGTGGTAGGGCATTCTGATCTAACATGATAACAGTACCAAGCTCATCCACTAATATATCAGCTATCTGATTATTTACAATGTTATAACCAATTTGATATGGCTTCATTAAATCTACAAGACTAACAGATCTAGTGTTTCTGTCTCCAAATATTGATCCCTCTACAGGAAGTTTACATCCATATATTGTAGCATCTCCTTTAAACTGGAAAGGCAACCTTCCAGGTTTACCACCATGCATTCCTAAATATATAGGGTTTATACCTCCAGGATTATTCATACCCCAGAATGTAGGTCTGTTAGGACCAATCTTAATTCCACCCCAAGTTTCATTAATCCATATCCAATCTATATGTTCACCAAATATAAGATTGTCTTTGGTTTTTTGTTTATATACAGAAGTGTCATATTGAGGTTTGTCTACTAATTTATAATCTTCACTAATAACGTCTTGAATAGTTTCCCCATCTTCTGTAATTTTAGTGAGATGGCCCACTTTCCTTTGGCTCTTCCAATAGATTGTTGATACACGAAGCATATAGCTTTTACCAAAGTCTTGTAAATCTTCTGAATCAGATAGGATCCATTGTACAATATCACCAGTTCCAAGCTTACTGTCGTACAAAGAAGTAAATTGTCTATAAGCCAATGACGGCATTTGAGTGTTCCACTCATGAGATCTTGTAGGGTCATAGTATGTTCCATCATTTTGATATCCTTGAACAGCATATCCTGCTGATCTCACTGGATAAATAACTTCTAATGCTTCTAATTGCTCCTGTGTCATCATCCAACCATACTTGTCTATTACATCAGATACACTCATCATATCTGTCTTACCTATCCAGTTACCATCTGATACATAACGTACATCAGGACTTTTATGATAGAATGTAAGTAGGGGATTCCATAATTCCACTTCATAATCTTCTTCTCCCATATTAAAATGCCAAAACTCTCTATCTGTAATAAGCATATCACGGAAAGCTCTTTCTTCTAGTTCTTGCATTTTAAATCTTTCTTCATCTACAGCCATTTGGTGGGAAGCCCACTCTTCAATCATTGATCTATAACTCTTTTTAAAGAACCCTTCTATTTCAGGAAGTGTTTTAAGTGCTTCAGGATTTAATGCTTGTTGAGCTTCTTCTCCTTCCATATCAGCTCCGGCTTCCATCATTGCTATCATTTGTTTTTCCTGAGCTTTTTGTATAAGCACATCTTCTAACATCTGACGTTTTACTTCTAACATTTCATTATATGAGGTGTCATCCACTGATCTAAACATAATTCTAGAACTACGTTTAGAAAACTCATTACAAAGAACATTAATAACATTAGGGATAATAGGATAGAACTTAAGCTCAAATGCTGATACATCCTCTTGTGTAAGTACATCTATAAGATCAGCCATCTCATTATCTTCCTCTACAATATAATCTTGCTTGTCTATGATACCTTTAGAAAGTTTGTAGTTTTTACTTAACCTTCTAGCATTACGTCTAAGCTGACGCATACCCTGCCACTCTAACCAATCAAGGTTCCAAGCTCTCCATTCATCATCTTTTTCTTTATCTGATAAAAACTGAATAGGTTGGGTGAGGGTACCCATCTTATTATACTCAGCTTTTTTACCGTTTTTGAGGTCTAGTGCGTTATATATTTGCATAATTAATTTGTTAAAGAAGAATCTATTGTAATATAAGTGATGCCTATAGTTATTGTTGCATCAGTAACGGTAAACGTACCAGCATTAATATCAGATATACTTTGATTGTTTGTTGTCATTATCTTATATTTTTAAAAGCATTTCTACTAGGAGCCATGTTCATTTTACTATTGCTGGAACCACCCATGTGTCTGAATGGACTCCAATTTAATTTACTAAATTTTTGGGAGTTAACCAAATTATCCTTAGTAACTTCTATACGTTTAGCCAAGCCCCTATTGGATTGTTGCACTTTAGCAAATGCTACAAGAGCACAGAATGCTACAATTCTATCTACGTTCAATCCATCCCTGTAAGCTGCCATTTCTCTAAGTAGCATGGGATCAGGTATTCTTTCCACCCCATATATAGTCTTAACTATAGTGCCATCAGGTAGAGTTTCATGATCAAGCTCCTCCTGTAAGAACTCAATACCATATGATAGAATAGTTCCTTTAAATAGTGTACCCACGTTTTTCCACCCATATTCTTGGAATACATTTCTATTGGCACCTATGTCTTTTAAGAATAATATCATGTCTTTAGGGACAAGGTATCTTTGTCTCTTTCTAGAAATCATGTATTGTATAAACAAAGCCACGTTATTCTCTACTACAGTCCAGGCATTATACCACTCTATAAGAAGTTCCAAACGTTCATGAGTTTTCTTAAGATCATCAAACCTACCACACCAACTTGCTACTATTCCATCTCTTTCTATGGTATTCTTTACTTGTCCATCCCCCTCATCTACAATAACTTCCACGGGACTTTTATAAACATATATAGAACAAAGAGAATCTGATGTAGTGGTTTTACCTTCTGACACAGGATCTATTGAAGCATAATAGTTACCAAACACTGGATCTTTACACGGTCTTTCATAAATACATATCACTCCTTCCTTATCTTCTGTCTTTTTAGAAATGGGAAACTCCATTATAGGAAGCTTGTTAGATGCTTTAGCTACTATTTTACCCTCCTCATTTCTTGATAAATCTATATACTCTACCGGATATTCTTTATCAGATATCCTTTGTAACTGCTTGGAAACCAGGTGAGTAGGAAAAACAGAAGCCTTTCTTGTAGCAAATGCTTCTTCTATAGATCGTGGTTGCTGAGATATTGTAAGCTGGTAAGCAGCAGGATCAAGATCCTTTTTCATTTTCTCAAACTCTATATCAAGAGCTGCCAATGCTTCTTCCACTTTAGAGTTACCATAAGAGTCTATATATGGAGGCATGCTCCACTGCTCAGGTATAAACAATCCAGTGATTCCAACAGTGCCATCTTTATCTATAAGATTGGAGGGTACACCGTAGAATCCGTTCTCTTCTGGGTGTAGTATGTAATTTTTAAGAGGTTCACATTGATCAAGATCACCCACAGATCCAGCAGCTATAAACTGTCCTGTAATAATATGACCTGATTTAAGGGCTGGTTTCATGAAGCCATATGTATCATCCATCTTAGGAGCAATACCTCCCTCTTCATGAAAGAAATAAGTCACAGGACCACCGACACCATTTGTAGGATCTTTCTCAAAAGAATAAGAGTTGATTGTAGATTTCAACCCTCTATAAGTGTCACGGTTATTAATCCTCACTTTAATTTGCTGTTGCCAAGCTCCCACCTTATCCGGTTCACTAGGTCTATACCAAGCAGTGTGTTCATTTAAGAAGTTCTTATATTCATTAAGAAACTTCCAAGAGCCTTTCTCATTGATGTAATCTTTAAGACTAGCACCTATTTTTAATACAGCACCTTGCTCAAACCAGTATTGGTTAATGAGCTTTCCCATATGAAAATATGAGGATGCTATCTGACGTTTCTTAAGGATGATTACATGTTTGTAATGTAGTTCTGCTAATATCTCATATAGAGCCATGTGATATTGTGCATCTCTCACCTTAGCAAAGTCAAATCTTTTCTCTTCCTTATCATAAATAGGAAGAAAGTTAAGCCACATATAATAGTCTCTAGATAGATACCAGGTTTTATCTCCTGATATGACTATGATTCCTACACGACATTTATATTTTTGATCATCCCAGTAGGCTATAAAATCTTTAGTCTTCACTGGAGCATCACAATAATATCCTTGCTTTTGAAACTTACGTCCTTCAACATTAAATATAAGACTCACCTCATCAAACTCATATTGACCAGGTTCTTTAAATAATGGGACAAGGAAATCCCTAAACTCTTCTCTTGTAGAAAAGTCTGTAGTGGTCCATGCACCATTATTATACGTGGGAACAGATGTATAATTATTCTGCACCTTCTCCATTTATAATATGTTCTATTACATCAGCATCACCTTTTGCTCTATGTAATAGGTCTAACAAAGTGTTCAAATTTTTACTTCTAAGAACACTTGCATTCTTATAATCATTCCAATACTCACTATATGTTTCACGTGGAATAGCTGCCCACTGTTTCATATAAGGATTAAAATGAAATACCCAATCAGTGAGGTATTCTAAAGAATTGTTTGGGTAGTCTTGTTCGTAGTCTTGGTAAACTTCTTGTGGCATAGTATTAGGGGTTTTAAATGTTCCATTTTGGTGTTCCATAATTTCTTAAATCGTCTATATTTTTAAAAGGTTTTCCAAGATCCATTCCAAAGAAAGGCATCTTTGTTCCTTTCTTATATAGATCTTCATCATGTATAAGGTTGATGTCTGTAAAGTCATCATTATACAAAAGACTTGGTGGAAATAGTCCTAGTATATAAAAAGTCTTAGGACACACATCATCCATTGTAATTATAATCTGAGGATATCTATATTCTTTTTGTTTATCCTCTGGCATTTTATTATACATCTCATTAGGTATGTAATTAATCAATGGAGGATTACACATACGATGAGTCTTGGTGCCGTAATGTAAATTCAAAGGTTCTAAGTCTGGACGGTTTTTATCAAATCCAAAATTAGGATCTAGATTTACAAATTGCTCTCCTAACAAATGTCCTAAAGCAGCTTCTCCTAAATGACCATGCTTACTTCTGCAGTTAAGCTGATTAATATCTTTAGTAAAATGTTCTATAGATCTTTTATCTTTAGTCCATTTATCAGAAAATTCTATAATAAAATTATACAAATTATCAGGCAAGATAACTTTAATAGCTTTTTCTAAAGCTAATGTAAGTCTTCTCTGGTATTCTTTTTTAGTATTTATTTCTTTCATTATTGGTCGTAAGCTAAATTTTGTCCTCCTCTAACAGAAGATTGTTGTTCATCCATTAAATCTCTATACACTCCTTTGAATGATTGACGTACACCATCAAACTCTTTAGCTATTTTTAAAAGAGATGTAGCTGATCCATCCCTACCAAACGTAGGTTGTTCTGTAGCCAACACTCTAGCTAAATTATCCAAGGTGATTTTGATTCCCATATAAGCTCTGTATGTAGGAGTTTGGTACATCTTCTCACATTGTTTCATGGCCACCATTAATAGTTCTTCATCTGTACTAAACTCAGCATCTATTTCTTTTAGAATTATATCTTCCTTGTCTGTCTCCGGTACATCAAAGAATGGATTGAGATCAGGATTAGGACATGTCATATAAAACAAATAGGCATACATCTTAAGATGATCTTCTGGAAATTCATCCATTATATCCTTAAGAAACTTAAGGGTGTAACAGTGTTCACTTGGAATCACCTTACCATTCAACACATCAAACAGTCTTATCATCGTCATCTAGTTTTATATATATACCATCAATTATTTGCAAAGCAAGTGAACCATGATGGTATAAAAAGTTTTTCTTTTCTGAAAATCCTGTTATTACAATCACTTCACCCACCTCTATAGTACCAAAAGTTCTGTCACCCAGTTTATTATTAGTTATTAAAAGTCTATCACCTATTTTTAAATCAGTCATTTTTTTAAATCTAATGTTTCGTTATGATGCATTCTTATTTGATCACTTCTATAATGTCTTATAATTCCACCCTCACATAATACAACACACCATATGTCATTTTCAAATGTACCACCAGTTGCTACATATATAGCATACCCTTCTTTATTGGCTTCTACTATTACAGGTATTGGGTTTTTAAATTCTAACATCATTTCTTATTAGTTTTCCAGTTAGATTTATCCACCCCACTCATGTGATCTGGAGCTGTTTTAGTTCCTATTAATTTATCTTGGTGCATTGTACTATATATTCCTGATACAATAGCTTCTCTTTGAAGTTCATCTCTATGTACAAGTCCTGTTTTATCTTTAGATTGATATTTAAATACAACAACATCTTTAGGAAGAGTGCCTTCTCTAAACTTTTCTACAAGTTCAATCATTGTATAAATTTTTTCTTCTTGTTTTTCCATTAGTATTTAGCTTTTAATTTATGTCTATTGTCTTCTAACCAATGTATCATTGCAATAGATTCTGCCTTTAAATAAGGAAGATCATATGGCATAATATCTTTTAATATAGGATTACCCTGATTGTCTAATGCCGTGATAGGATTGTCAAACTTATCTCTATCAGCTTCTTCAAACATAATATGATGAATCGTAAGGGTGCCAGGCTTAAGCTTAGGATTATGTTTAAGAATAATGTACATGTACATACTAAGTTGTAAAGCATAATGCATTAAATGACAGTCATCTAAATGAGCTACAGGAGGTGCCATCTTTTGAGAGATGCCATCCCAACTTGTAAATCCTTCAGTTTTAATTTCTTTGTTAGTTTTATAATCTGTAATGTGTACCACCCCATCTATCACTTCCACTAAATCAGATTGACCACACACCCCTGCTGATTTCAAATACACCATGTGTTCTGGATAGACACCATCTTTAAGTTTTTGCTCAGGAGAATATTTAATTCCTTCTATCTCAATAGGTTTAAGAACAGGCACTGTAAATCCATGTCTTTCTATTGTATCTAGTCCACATATATCAGCTTCACGTTGGTTGTGATACCATGTGCCTAAATCTGTAGCTCTTTTAGCTTCAGCTTTCCAAGCAAGCTTAATATCTTCTGGTGTCATGCCATACCACTTGCTTTTCTTATTTTTAGCAGACTTAATAGCAATGCTGTCAGCATCAAATGGTTTTTTAAAGTTTGATATAAAGCTGGTTACACTCAACCAATCTATGTCATCTTCACTACGATATTTATGGTCATGTGCTGTAAATTTTAATATACTCATAGTCCTAATTTTTGATTTAATAAATCCTCTTCCTCTTCTGTTAGCTCTGCTTTCCATTTACCTTTAGGACAATCAGAACTAAGTGCTCTTGTCTTTAGAGACAAGCTACATCCACATCCTCCTAGATTTTCATTACAACAAGGCTGGGTGATGGGCACTGTACATCCTACACCTTTGTCATCATAAAGCTTACAACTTTTACATATAGTTAGTCTTTGTTCAGCTATTGCTTCTACATCTTCTTTCTTAAATATACTATTCGTTATCCCCTCCACTATCTGACCCTTGTTTTTCCAAATTTTTATTATGTTTTCTTTCAGATTCATTTTTATGGAATTTTATAAAATCTTTACGTTGGTTTTCTTCCCCTATAAGTTTCTTAATATTCTTTAAATCATACAATGTCTCAGCTGTTTTAAATCTAGCTGTCATTTGTTGCATTCCTTTTTGTTTATTACTTTCTTCCCATCTTTCTAATCCATCAATTTTTTCATCCACCTTCCAATGTTTAATAGTAAAATCTCCAAGGTTGGTGAGATGAATTCTTTGATGTTTTAATCCGGAAAGACTTTTCCTAATTTCTTGCCAATATGTTAATACAACATCTGTTACAAGTTCTTCTGACATATTTAAATCAGAGGCCACTTTAGGAATAAAATCTTTTGCTTTTTTAGGATGCAACAGAAAGTATTTTAATATTTAAAAGAATGTTTCCTGAAGATTGAATCTTCATGTTAGGATTTAACACAATCTTTTTCTTATTCTTTCCTTCTTTTATAATAAGACTTTTCTTTTCAGCTTTAGTGATGGAGTTACGAGCACTCTGAGGTGAAGAAAAAATCTTACGGTCATGAACTTTAGAACAAAAAGATGTTAATTCCTGTTCTCCTTCTAAAGCCAAGAAGGTGAGGCAGTTTAAGTCTGCCTCACTCACTTGTATTTTAGAGATGTAACAGTGTGTAACTATCTGGTATTTTATAATATCCCAGGTGTTCATCACTGCTTTTTTTTCAATTTGGTTAACAGCAGCCATAATTAAGCTTGATCTTTTTTAAGTTTTCTAGACTTTGGAGTTTCTTCATTTGGCATTTCTACACCAGCAGGAATTAACACTTCATCTCCTACAGCAACACCTGCTTCCACCAATTCAGGATTGGCATCAAGGTCTTCTTGTGTTACAGTGTGAGGTTGGGTGTTTTGTTGTGATGGGTTGGTCATTTGACCAATAAAGCCAAGTGCTTTTAACTCTTCAGCTCTTGCTACAGCTAACTTAGTGTTAAGTTCTTGTAACTCAAACTGCACTTTCTTTACATCAATTTGTTCTTGAAAAAACTTAATAAGTTCTTCTTTACTTGGAGCTTTTTGCTCGTTGGTTTGGTCTGGCATTTTATTTGTTTTTTGGTTTATAATTCAAGATCATCATCATCTATGATGTCTATTTGATTTTTATAGTCTTTCCAGATTTTTAAAAAATCTCTATACTTAGTGTCTATTACATAAGTATCTCCACTAGACATAAATAGTGTAGTGCACTTATATGTAAATGAATCTGATTCATCTGATGACATTTTGATGGCATCTATAAGGGAAACATCTACAGCAAATGGAAGCCACTTACCATCATCATCAGCAGACTTACCTAAAATGTTTTCTAAATCTGGAGCAATACTGTGACAGTATACATTACATTCGTAGATCATTAGATTTGTTGGTTTTTGGTGTATGATATTCGTTATAAGTAATATACTTACTTCTGTTATTAGATTTAAGTATTCTTTCAGCAATCATTCTTTCTACAATTCCATCTCTAACGTCAATAACAGGAACTTTTGATTCCTGCCCCCATCTGTTAATAGATGTTCTGTAATGAGAAAACTTTTCTTGTTGTTCAGTAGTTGGTTGGTTCATAATATAATATACTTAATAAGTTTAAACTTACCAAATTTATAACTATATTATTTATGTTATAAAAAAAGATATTCACATAATGTGGATGTGTCATCCCTTATATTCGTAGTCTAAAATTTTACCCACTAAGTCTGACCTATGATTGTGCTTAAGCTTCACCCATTTAATTTCTTCTGTAAACTTCTTAGCTAAGTCTATTGCATAAGACAGTCCATTGTATGGATCTTTAATATCCTTCTGTTCATTGTCTCCATTAACAATAATCTTACCTGTCTTACCCAGTCTAGTAAGAATAGCCAACATTTGATGCTTGGTCATGTTCTGTGCTTCCTCTACAATAAGAACATCATCAATAGTCTTACCCCTAATAAACTGAATAGTGCATCCTATAATTTTACCATTATTCACCATGTCTGTAGTCTTAGCAGTTTCTTGACATTTATTAAGATTGTCCACTAAGGCTTCTATATAAGGATTGAATTTTTCATCAAGCCCCCCTGGTAAAAACCCTAGAGATTGCCCCACCTCTACAGTGGCTCTAGTAACAAATATCTTCTCACATTCTTTCTTATTAAGAAAGTCAAGAGCAGCTACTGCAGAGACAAGACTCTTACCACAACCTGCCCTACCTGTAATAACCACAATCTGGTTTTCTCTAATAAGTCTTTTAGTTTCCTTCTGCTCTTCATTTAAAGTGATTTTATATTTAATTTCTTGTTTACGTTCTCTATTGGTTTCTTTCATAAAATTATATATAGTTTACAATACAATATACAAAATACCCCCCACATTTCCTAAGACAGAATTTACCCCCTCCTACAAAATGTTCCGTGTTAGACGGTGTAATGGGGTCCTAATCAACTTCTCCCCCACTTACTTTCAGGGCACTAAAACCCCCTATATTCAACATGGTATACTTCGTAAAGACAACAGACAACGGCATCATCGTAGCCGAAAAGCAAATTGGTACAAAGACAGTAACAATTGCAGGTGTAACCAAAGAGGTGAACACCCAAGGTGGAAAACTTGGATTCGTGGCATGGGAAAATGCCAAGGCTGAATTAGAAGTAGAGAGAGGTGATAAATTACCATTCTCTATCACTGATAAGGCAGTAACAAGAAAGGATAGAACTGTAGTACCAAACTTGTATTGGTGCAACCCTGATTAATTCAGGGAAAACATTGCTGGGACCTGCATCTTACTTGCAGGTTCCACATGTTACATGTTACCTACAACCTACTTATCACTGAGTATGTGCAGCTGTTGGACATCGGAGACCAACTTTATCTACACCAACCTGTTAGGTGAGCTGCATAACTCATTGATAATGTGTGTGTTACTGTGGTTGACAGACAACATCAGTCCTTTTCTTCATTCATTCAAATTCCCTTGATGCACACAAAAAGTTGCGGATAGGATGGCTATAACTAATTCACACACAAAAACCATTTACACATGGAAACAGTATTTTTAGTTTATTACGACAATGGATTAACTTATGAAGACCATTACGTATCTGTAGACAAAATCTTTAGTTCTAAAGAATCTGCACATAAGTATGCAGAAGAGAAGAATGCACCACTGCAAAAGTATACACCTTCTGTTACAGAAGAGAGATATATTTCTGAAAACTGGAGTGAAACTACTGGTTACACTTATGCAGACTTCATAGAGAATGAGCATTATGAGTGGAGTACTAATGTAGATTCTAGATATTATGTATCCGTAATGGAGGTAAATCCATAGATTCTTGACAGCTCACCAGTGAGCTCCATAACATACCAAGACTATTATAGTATTAGTATAGTTAGGGGGTCATCAGTGAGCTGTCACAATTCCTTAATGCAACAGGTGTACACAAATTTGTTAGAGATACACTTACAAGATAGTAATAGGCTTGTAAGAGCAAAGCAGGTATCTCATTAGACAATCAGGTTTACTTGAGCGTCTTAGTGTACATCTGTATGCATATAGGAACAAATTAATTTAAAACTAAAGGTAAGGCTACCTACAGCCATTAATGAAGCATGAAAACATTCTTCAACTTTACAACCGGTAAAAGTATTAATCCATTAGAGAACATTAAATACTTCTACACCAACCCTTATATGCCTGAGAATATGAGGTTGTTGAACTTAGTTGAGAAACTAGGTGAACTTGAATCAGGAGACGTTATCACCAGCAATGATGAGAAAGGTCACATTGTTACACTATTTCCTATTGATATGTTAATCAAGGGGGATGTAATGATAGAGTGGAGAACACAAGATTCTTTCTGTATTAACGGAAAGATGTGGTGTAAGATAACTGGAGAAGACAAAGATTGTGTTCGTGTAGATACAATCAGATTCTAATAGACCTTTGTGACCTGAGCATGTCCATAAACTGCTCATATTTTATAACCAAATTCATTTAAAAAATCATGAAGCAAGTACATCTTACAATTAGAGAGTGGTACACTTTCAAAAACATTGCAACATTCTTCTATGATGTTGTAATAACCAAAGACATCATAACAGTAGAAGCCGACCGTTTTGATTTAGAACTATTAGGCTATTAATCAACATTTAAATTTAAACACACATGAAAAAGTTTACAGCATTCATCATCCTATCTATGGTAGTGATGACATTCATTGCTCTATTTTGTTCCTGCAACTATCCTGAACGACAACCAACATTTGTTACAAAGAGAGTCACTGTATTAGAAAACAACACCACTTCATTTGTACGTATTCCTTCAGGACTTGACAGTATATACAGGGTAAATGACACTGTATGGTTAAACACAATCACTCACCAAATAGATGATTGTGACAGCTTCACAATGATGTCTGTTATAAAACCTTAATATGAAGAGTCTTATTCTATTTTTCATCTATCTCAGCACATTTGTGCTGGGATTTTTAACAATAAGCCTTATTGGTTTATTGTGGGCTGATAGTTACCACAATGTAATATCCAACCCAAACTGGTTTATAGCATATTCTCTTTTTATAGGATGGTGGTTAGCTGCCTTCCCTGCAAGAGAATACTATTTACATAACGAACAATATTTTGATGACTACATTTAAATTTTAAACCATGGCAAACAAAAAGAGTTTTTTACTATTTATGACAATCTTCATGACTATTAGTACAATAGTGATGATGTTTTTAGGCTTTGCATACCTACCTGTAAGCAGAGAAAGTTTTATTGCAGTTACAGTTATTAGTGTATTAGGATATCTAACAGCAGGTTGCTACTATGATTCCTACCGTAAAATCAAAATGGAGGAGGCTGACTATGAATAAAGATATAGTAAAACTAATAATAGCAAATGCACTTGTATTAGTTGCAACAATGTTATTCATATGGGGATGGCAATCTTATAAGAATCAGCCTCATCCATGTCAATATCAGTTCATAGTTACAGACGATAGTGTCACTGTATACGATTCTAAGGAGATTGTAGGCACTATAAAGCTGGACGGTAGCCTTGACAGCCTAATAACAGAAGATAACAAATAATTAGTGTGTGAAAGCCTGGAGATAACGTCAAAGGGCTTCACATACATTAAATCATTAAAAACTAACAAACATGAGTAGAGCAAATCAAAATGCTAAAGAAGAATTTCTATCATCTATCAGCACTAGACCTGTTAAATGTGCTGAAATAGTTTACACAGCATCTAGTCTGTGGGCTATGAATGAAGAAGATGGTCCTGCACCTAAGAAAATATTTCTCAAAGTGGGGTATAATGAAACTGCTTGGGAAGAGTTTCTTGAACAGCTTGACTTTGATTATGATGCAGGATATGGTGGTCAAGAGTTGTTCGGTACTATATGGTTTAGTGCAAGTGATGAATGGATGACCAGAGGAGAATATGATGGTTCAGAATGGTGGCAAGTACACTCTAAACCTAGAATACCGGAAGAACTTTTTTAAACCCTTAAACTTTAAAACTTGAACAAGTACACATTTATTAAGGTTGCATTAATTGCAATCACATTAGGAACATTGGCATTAATTACAATGTCTAGTTGTAGAACAGGATATGGTTGCAGAGGCAACCAGTCCTGGAACAAAATGGTGAGACGTATAAACTCACCAAAATAATAAATTAACCTAAAACTTATAAAAATGGAAACAATCCAATTAGTACAACCACAGCAAGAATTTAAAGATTTTATGGCTTTACCAGACGGTTTAGCAAAGAATATAAGTTATTACAATAACTTTCAAAGCAGAAACTTCACTGATGCATCTATCACCAGAAAAGATGGACATATTTATTATGCAGCCAACACTTTTAAAGTGGTAAAATCAACCAAAAGTAGTTACTATATCAAAAGAGTGACTAAAGACGGTTTTACTATTAATGAAAAAGGTAAACTATCTATATGGTTTGGCAAAAGTGTTTTTCAACTACCTCATATAAGTCAGGTATTTATGCATTTTAATTTTAATTGGTTAGATGTTAAGCTGTATCCTTTTGTAACTAAAGGTATATTTGAAAAAATGATTGCAGGTAAGCTTACAAACAACACAGATGTTTGTAAAGCATATATTAAAGCAATGAGACTTAACTGTAGTCCAAGTTTGTTCTTGCAGTTATTTCAGACAGGAAGTATATCCAAACAAGATTTTCTTCGTAGAGCATCAGTTGCTAAAGATATTAATCATTTCATTGAACATTTATTATTACCAAATGACAACAGAAGTCTTTTGGTTTATGAAGATATGGTGAAAGAAGCATTGATTCTTGAGAAGAAAATAGACTACAAGTGGTCTTCTAAAAGATTAACAGAAGAACATAAGGCTTGGACGGAACAAATTATGCAGATAGAGATTGATGCTCTTGAAGATAAAGTGATTCCATTTATAGATAAATTTGATAGGTATACACCTGATGGATTTAAACTTCTAAAAACACAAAAAGAAGTTTTTTATGAGGGTAAGACAATGAAGCATTGTTTGTATACAGCATATTGGAGTTCTATAAAGAACAATAATTATATTGCCTATCACATTACATCAGGAGATGAAGAAGTCACTCTTGGTATCAATATTTATGATGATAAATTAAGATACAACCAATGTTATAGTAGATTTAACGGACCTGTTAGTTCTAAAATGCATGTTATAGTTACAAATTTTGTAGAACAGTTGAATGAACAAGTGGAACGTGATGGTATCCTAAAGGAAACAAAGATTGAATATAAAGTAAACCCCATTTTTAACGAACTTCCATTTTAAACCATGATTAATTTAAGTAAAAACGAAGTTGAAAACCTCTATCCAAAAAACCAATTAGAACCACCACCTAATCAAATAAACACAGAATCAGGACTATGTATGTGGGAAATTAAAAGCATTAAAGATGACTGTATCTATAGGATATGGGCAAACACGTATAAAGAAGCACTTGAAATGCTACCACAGATTGAATCATTCTAAAACTAGTTTTATGAAGATGATTAAACAATTACTATTCGGAGAACCGATAAAGGGGGAAAAACTACCTAAAGTAGTTCCCCCTAAAGAACGACCAATGAACACTAAAGACTTTGCACAATGGTGTAAAGAGTTCAACGTTTCTATGTTACATGACAAAAAAATAATCCACATTAACTAAAATTTAAAACTAAAAACATGTCAAAAAGAAATCCAATCAAATGGACTAGTCCAGAAGTAATGCAAATTGTATCTGAAGAAATACAAAAGTCTCCAGGAAATTTATCAAGTGCCTTTAGACAAATTAGTGTAAAAATGAATAGCACAGAAAGTGCCATTACACAAGCATGGTACAAAACATTAAGAAACAAATTTTCACAGTTTCACACAGGAAGTAATCAAGTGGTGTTATCTAACACCAAGAATGTACCTAGGAAAGCAAATAATGCTCCTATTCACGAAAAAATATTAAGTTCAGCTGTATATGATGGTATGAGAGTAGTTACCATCAAACAATATTATGCTGTATAAAGATGGTGAAGCTTGCAATAACAAGCACGTTCTGTTTATGACATTTAAGGGCTTAGGCTAATAAAATTTGTCATTTTAAGATGGAACAAGGGGTATGTCCTTACCCTAACCTAATGAACTTAGGAGTGATCAACCATGGACGTGTGCTTTGACAAGATTCTTAGCTAATCAGGGATGAAAACATAACCTGTAATGATGCCTAACCAAGTATTCCCTGTCGGACTTTAAACTACCTTATGTGGGTTCATAGAACGCTGCAAAGAATAGTACACCGGCTCATTCAAGGTGGGAGAAGCCTTGTTTTTATAACCATTAAAAAATAAACAATGGAAACATTTAACTTTAATCATGATAATGAAACAATAATCAAAGCTCTTGGTGTAACAGAAGAGATTGATATGAAATGTAGAGAAATATTATTTTTCTCTATGATTAGTAACCATTTTATGGCAAGAGAACTGTTTGATAATGTAGAAGATGCACCTAAAGCATTAACTACACTAACAGGAGATCTTGAAAAGTGTATTAAACTATGTAGTAATACCGTAGAAAGCAGTTACATACTACTTACATTTAAAGACTTTCATAGAATGGGAATGGATGCAATTGCAAAATATACTATTTTTACAAAATCTAAAGATGAACGTAAGAAAGAAATAGAACTAATGTTAAAAATATTTGAGTTGGATATTATGAAAGAGGCATCAAAAAGTAATGGTGACTGTATGATACCAACAGATATATTTAAGAAGATAGATCTTGTAAAGAAATCAAGATATAATTTTGATAGATATTTACAGTTGTGTAACGGAGAATCAGAAGTGGACACTATTTTAAACAACATCTTTAAAGATGGAGAATCAACGAACTAAAAACGGATTTGGACTGGTGAGCTGTACAGTGATGCGTGACCCTGAAGTTTCTTTAGGGGAGAAAGCTGTATATGCTCATCTATCCACTTACGCTGACAGTTCAAACAGTCTTTTTGTAAGCATAGACAGAATTGCTACAGAATGTGGCATATCAACATCCACTGTTAAAAGACAACTATTTCTTTTAGAAAAGAAAGGAATAATATCACGTGTGTCTAGAGGACATAAACTAACTAAAATCACAATCTTAATCAAATAAAATGAAAGAATCATTCAAATTAGAAATTAATGCTACATCAATAGATGGTGAAAGCATAGAATGTAAAATAGAAGCTGCCGTGTCATGTTCAAGTGAAATGGCCATTGGTGTATTAGTACAGCTTATTAAAGGAGACAATAACATAAAAAGATTGTTGATGAGAGCTATGATGCAAGAATTAACATCCTCAGTAGATTCATCTAAAGATAATTCTGAACCAGAATTGTAAAATATTAGTATGATTGAGGGAGCCATGGTAGCTTAACTTGAGAGGCAAGTACGTACTGTTTATAAGAAACTGTTTCCTGCACTGCTAGAACTCTTCTCTTATAACTTAAGGTCAGAGCACTGTCTAAATTAGATGCTATGTCCCTTCAATATACTATTTTGTAAACTGATTTACTGTATATTTGTAAAATATTAGCCAAGTAGCTCCAACTAGCAGAGCCCCATCATTGTAGGTGGGAGGGTATGGGTGAGAATCCCATCTTGGCTAATTTTTTAAATCTTACATTATGGTAGAATGCATCTGTATCAATGATTCCAATCGTCCTAAAGAAATTCCTGTTAATAAATGGGTTAAACAAGGTGAGCCTTATACAGTGATATACACTGTCACTGTGCTACCACAAAAGCAATTAGCTTTCCATTTAGCAGAAATAGACCTGGACGAGTCCAATCTTCCATATGAATACTTCTTGGCAAACAGATTTGCATTTACAGAAGAAAACTTACAGAAGTTAATAGAACTTATTAAAGATTGTAACGATACAGACTTCAGTATGGACGAACTATTAAAACAAACAGAATTAGAACAAGCTTAAAATTAAATTATGAATCAAAAAATGTACAGAGTGACAAACACTCACGACTATAAAAGTGAAAATAAAATTGTTCATGAGTATACTATTATGCAGTATAGGAACAATAATGGACATGAAGTGACAGCTCTTCACAGAAGCCACGATGAAGTGTGGGCTGAAGAAGTGAGAGGACAAGAAATTATAAAACTTATAGACACAGGAGATATGATTATGTATCCTAAAAAGATGTTTGTGGGTGATGTAGACTATGCAATGCATGCAGAGTTATTTATTGTTCTTGGATTTCTGAATAAAACAGATAGAATGCCTTTATATCAAGGTGTAATAGAAGAAATAGTTGAAAACAATACAATCACCATATAAATTTCACCAAATGACTCCAGAAACTCACAAAGAACTAGTAGATAACTATCTAGATCATATACAAAGGTATATGAAAGATACCGGTGGATTGTTTCCACATATTGTAATATTTGCAGAACATAAAACTCCTGAAGAAAATCAACCAGCAAATTCTATTATTCACATTCCTATTCCTTCACAGTATATGGATACCGAGAATGATAAAAATGAGCTTGTAGATGAGATATTTCCATCAATATTTAAAAAGGTGAATGAAACATTTATACCTTCTGCCATAGGATGGGCATCAGAAGCTTGGATGAGAACTGCAGGAGCTGACTTTGATATAGACAAAGAAGATTACAAAACACTTCCTATACAAAAAGAAGTGTTGTTTATATGTATTGAGACAGCCAATGATTCTAAAACTTATGTTTATGAGATAAAAAGAAACGGCCAACAAATTAATTCTGATGGAGAATTAACAGATAGTATTGATTTAATAGAAATACCTGAAATGAAAAATGTTGATAAAACAGAAGGTAGATTTTCAGGATTGTACAAAAAACTTAAAGTATGCTAAAATTTATAAAATCTTTATTTAACAAAGGTAAAATTACAGAATTAGAACTTGAGAATAAAGAGTTGAAAGACAAACTTGCAAAAAGACAAGAGGTGATAAATGAAACTAATGCCTATTGGAAGAAGAAATTACATGCATTAGAGGCAAAAAAGAAGAAAACAAAAGGTGTTTCTCACGACTTATAGCCCTATACTCCAACATTTATATATACAATTGGATATTTGATGTTAATATGTTCTAGCTTTATATTATATAAAGCAACACAATGTTATATCAACTACCCAACGGAAAGGTTATAGAGATGAGTACTGAACAGTACTTAGAGATGACAGATGAAGATTTTGAATATCTAATAGCCTATAATTATGGAGAAATGCAAGAAAATCCGTGGTTTGGATCTGTTATAACAAAGAATCCTCCACCGGACATCATTCTAGATGAAATAACACCAGAGCTAACAGATATGTCACAAGATGAAAAACTTCTTGATCTTGATCTTGATAAAGACTTATTAGAAGAATAAGACTAGCCCCCAAATTAAATTCAAACAAAAACTGTCCTCAGAATATTCTGGGGATTTTTATTTAACAAAAAAAACAAAAACTATGTCAAAAGCAATTGTAACTGCAGACAAAACCGGAAATGTAATTGGAGTATCTCAAAACAATCCAGAGTATGGATACATTAGAGTGGAACAAGAAACAACTCAAATTAATGACCAAGGATGGTTAAGAAAAGTAAAAAGAGGAGCCCTTATAAAAGGTAAGGTGCAAGATCTTATTGATTGTGCATATAAAGCAGGTGATGAAATTACAGGTAAAATTGTAGTGAGAGAATCCCTAACTCCTTTTAATCCAAATAATCCAGACCGTGATTTGAAAGTTGCAGGTAACACTGGTGTTATTTGTCGTTTAGATGATCAACCAATCTATCGTCAAACATTTTTTACTAATGATTTAGAAGCTGGTGATCAGTTTATTATGCATACTAACACTGATGAAATCAGAGATGTTCAAAGTGCACAGAGAGCATTGGTAAGTATGACACTTAACAATAAATCTGCTAATGAGACAATAAATATGTAATTATAGAAATTAATAGCCTGGGATACTATTTCCCAGGCTTTTTAAACAAACAAAAAATAAGATTATGCAAAACAATCAAAACAAAACAATCACGGTAAACAACAAGGGTATGATAATTTATTATACCGACACAAACAAACACCAATTCATAAAGTTTGAAAACCAAGATTTTCCTAAAAGAAAAACTACCAATTACCAAGAGATTGAAAAGCCTGTGTTTAATCAAAAACAACAGAAAATGTATTCAGAGGCTTTATATGGACTTAGCATCTATCCAGAAAGTATGGTGTCTAAAATGCCTAAAAAGATATTAATGAAGATAATCACCCGTTGTGAAACAGTTCAAAGAGTGATTAACAGATGGAAACAAGAAATTGTAAACGATAAAGTGGATTTATTTCTAACCACTACATTCCCTAAATCTCCTATTGTAAAACAGATGATAGGAATTGAAGCCGATGACACAATAAGATGTAACTTTTCTCTAAAAGAACTTGACTTAAATCAAGAAAAAATTGCTAGAAAGTTAGTATCTTTAAACTTATTACCAGTAAACTTTTTTAATTTAGCTTAATGATAACACCTAAACTTAAAAAATGCAGTGGTTGCAATCAACAGAAACACATATGGAAGTCTGATAAAAAAGACAAATATTGTAAAGAATGTTGGTATACCATTGAAAAACCCAAATCTATTTCCCCTGTCTCTACAAAGAGACGGGGTGAGATGGATGAATATGCTAGACTAAGAGATGCATTTCTTACAGCTAAACCAAGATGTGAAGCTAAACTAGTAGGTTGTACAGGTGTGTCAACAGAGATACACCACAAAGCTGGTAGAGTGGGAGATAAATATCTTAGGATAGGTACATGGCTAGCAGTATGTAGAAACTGTCACACATGGATAGAGATTAATCCTGCTGAAGCTAAAGAACTAGGGTTCTCAGAGTCTAGACTTAATGAGTCATAAGACACTCAAAATGTAGCATAAAACCATCATTAATGACACATTATGCCCTTAATGTTGGTTATATTGTGCAAAAATAACAATATTGTAAATAATAAACAACAGTCACCAATTAAAACCAAATAAATATGGTCCATTTAGAAAATCCACCATTAGAACAAGCAGTAAGACCAATGCCTGAAGCAATGGATGCACCAAAAGAGTACAGACCAAGTAATTCAGAACTTCTTAAAGAGTATGAGATTAGATTACAGTTCTTAAGTAGAGGCTGCATTGTACAAGTAGGCTGTAAAAACATAGCATTTGAAACAGTAGAGTCTGCTATGAAAGAAGTGAATGAGTATGTAAACAATCCTTTTGAGTGTCAGCAGAAGTGGAGAAAGATTTTAAGCTAACTAGCCCACAGGCCATGGGATCGTAAGTTCAGGAACACCTCTCAGAATAGACTACATGTCTTGCACAGGTGCAACAGTCCTCTAAATCGTTAGTTAGCTGTATTGGCAACTTATACAGGGAAGTTAAAGTTGCAACATAGTCAGGTGGTGGAATTGGTAGTTTATCCAATAAAAAGTAAGTGAGGATGAGTAGTTACTTCTATCAATCCTATCTGCATTACTAACTAAAACTAAATATTATGAAAAATTATTGGTCATGTGAAATTGGACCTATAGAAAGAAGTAAAGTACCATATGGTGGTGATGGTCCTTTAAGAAGTGCAGTACAAAATAGATTTATAGAAATGTTTGGTGAGCAAGCAAAAGTCTGTTCATCAGGCTGGGGTTTAACTAAAGAAATGAAAACTAGATTGGATATTATTTCTTTTTTACCCAGTACTGACCCAAGTGGAAAAATACTCAAAAAGATTGACAAGATACTAAAACAAAGATTATAAAGTATTAAAAACTAAATAACATGACATCAATAGAATGGTTAATTAACCAAATATACAAAAAGCAGTATGGAGATTATCCAAATCTTACTTTTGAAAATATCTTTAAAGAGGCAGAAAAAATGCACAAGCAAGAGATAATAGATGCTTATCATATTAATCCACAAGAAGCAAAATGGAAAAATATAGGTGTTAATTATTACAATGAAACATTTGGTAGTAAGGGAAATGCTACATCTGAATTTGACAAACCTTTTATGGATTTTACTAAACAATATTTTAAACCTAAAAAATGAGAAGCAGACGAAAATGAACTTCCTGCTGTGATGTTAACTTAATCAGCATATTCAAAAGTAGAAACATTGGGGAGTGGTAGCTCCACTCCCCTCTCATTTAAAAAAACTAAAAAATAAATTATGGAAAATAAACTAATTGCAAAAGGTATAACAACAGACCTTAACTCTTTCATCTTTAGTATTAAAGATGAACCTATTATAATAATAACTGAAAATGGGTTTAAATACAAAGGAGAACTTATTGAAGACAAAGGAGAAATATATCAACTATTCAAAAATTATCTTACTTCTTGTCAAAAAGAAATGTCAGAGAACCACAAGAAAGATATGAAAAAAACTTGGTTTGATTCTACTATGCAGTTTGATAACTCAGCAGAAATGACTAATAAAAAGTCATTTGATGATTATTATGAAGAAACTTTTAAACAACCTAAAAAAGATTAATTATGACATCAATAGAATGGTTAGTTAGCAAATTAGAATGGACATATTCAGATATTGATGCTTATAGTCAATATGTTTTACAAGCCAAAGAAATGCACAAAGAAGAAATACAAGATGCTTATTCGAGTGGAAGATTTGATTATGAAGATTATGTCAAAGGAATAAAATTAAAAGTAAAACAATCAAAAGAATACTATCAACAAGTTTATGATAAAAAAAACGGATAGCAACCACGCGGAAATTATTAAAGCACTTCGCAAAATTCCAAACTTAAGCGTATTTAGTAC
>Ga0114979_10000506_pt1 | contig 25652 bp, 20 predicted proteins | sample S_140625_EF_Meta_FD_87315 | JGI IMG/M metagenome (GOLD analysis project Ga0114979, IMG submission 87315) | Freshwater microbial communities from Lake Simoncouche, Canada to study carbon cycling - S_140625_EF_MetaG | ecosystem: Environmental > Aquatic > Freshwater > Lake | place: Lake...
CGGAAGGGCCCAACCCCGAGTGATTTGCGGTATGAAAAACCCATAGAAAACGCGTTACCCTACTCACACCGTAAATCCACTAATATCGCAAGCGCCATACCACATGCGCCCCCAAAAAATTACGTGCATAAGCTTATTTAATTTAAAGGGGTCAAACCCCGCTCCGTTGCACCCAGCCGCTGAACCGCTCTTGTCGGTGGGTGGAACGTTCTTGCGCGCCGCTAGAACGTTCTAGCTGGCGGGTGAACCGTTCTTATTGCCGGGTAGAACGTTCCTGTCGCCCAGTGAAACGTTCCAGCCAGCGGGTAGATCGTTCTACCCGTCGGGTGCATCGTTCTATCCGGCCGGTGCATCGTTCTATTTGGCGGGTGGAACGTTCTAGCCGCCCGGTAGATCGTTCCACCCAGCCGCTGCAACGTTCTAGTTGGCGGGTGCAACGTTCTAGCCAGCGGGTGGAACACTCCAGCGGGCGGGTAGAACGTTCTAGTCGCCCGGTGCATCGTTTCAGCTGGCGGCCGCACCGTTGGCTACGCGGGTTTGAGGCTTTTCTGCGATTTTAAGAAACCGCGAAGGGCGTGGCGGGCGGCGTAGGGCGGAAACTTGAGACCTGAGGGGCGGAGCGGCGGAACGGCGGACGGCGGTCTTTAAGCGGTCGCATACATCTCGCCGAGGAGGTCGCGGAGGCGGGCGGCTTCGGGCGGGGAGAGCGTATCGATTTTTTTCACCAATCGCTGAGTGCGGAGGATGCGAATCTGATCGGCGGCAATCTCGGCCGACTGGCCAGCACAGGTGACCGGAAGGCGGGTGCGCCAAGTGGGGTGCAGACTAGTGGTGAGCGGGCAAACGACCACGGTTTCGACGTGGCGATTCAGGGCATCGAGGCTAACAACGACCACGGGGCGAGTCTTGGCAATCTCGCGTCCGATTGTCGGATCGAGCGCGGCCAGATAAATGCCGTAACGTAACGGGGTGCCTTTGCTCATCGGTCGAGGGAATCGAGGCCATCCGTCGCGACTACATCCATATCGGCGAACTCATCGCCTTGGGCGTGATTCTCGGCCGCTATCGCCTGGGCGGTCGCTTCCCACGACAAGGCCCCATCATCGGCCGCGGGGCGGAGGAGGCGAGGGGATGAGCCGTAAGGCGGGAGCCGGAGCGGAGGAGCGATGCGTTGCTTCACCTCTCCGAGCTAAACTTAGAAGGTATCAGGAGCAGGCGGCGCGACGGCGATCGTGGAGAGCTGTTTGGCTTTGCTCATGGGTGCCAGCGGCCGAGGCTCATTTTGGTATCGGCCTTTTTGCTGCGAATTTGGCCCCCAACAAAAACATCGAAGAATCTGTTTATTCGGCCAGCCACAGGATTTTGATCTCTTTTTCGAGCGGCTTGAATTCGGGGTCGCCGGTGACGAGTTCGGCTTTTTTTTCTTTGGCGAGGGCGGCGGCAAAGGCGTCGGCCAGACTCAGGCGGTGGGTGGCTTTGTAGGTAGCGGCAAGATCTGCCAATTCGCTCGTAGCGGGGTGAAACTTGATCGGGAGACCCTTCATAAGAGCCTCCACTTCCCGCCATTTCTTGGGGCCCTCTTTCTTGAGCAGGATGTATTTCAACTCGGCATAGTTGACCTCGGTCATATGCAACGGCTGGTGCTGGCGGGCGGCATCGTGCAGCATTTTCTCCACCACCCGCGCACTGGGTTCGCCTCGGAAAAACGCCAGCAGCGCGTAGGAATCGAGGACGGCACCGGCCACTTGCTAGTCCTCCAGTTCGTGTTCCTCGCGCTTATGGTCGGCCCACCTTTGCGCAAAGGACTTTTCACCGGGTTCACGTTTCAGGACGCCGAACCCGCGGGAGATGGATTGGTTTGTGATGGGCCGAAGCAGGATGCCTTCCGGGGTGATGGTGACCGAGGCCTTGGTGCCATCCTCGATCTGGAACTCCCGCCGGACGCGCGCGGGGATCACAATCTGCCCCTTGGTCGTGAATTGGACCGTTGCGGTTTGAAGGTTGGATCGCATGACCAATAGAGGATTTTTCTAGAAAGTAAGTCAAAAATGAAACGTAAGACTTTTTGAGATTGTCGTGCGCGCGGCGGCTCGGCGCCGCCGGCGCAGTTCAAGTGGAGAGTTCAAGTCGAAGCATGCGTGAGGCGGGGAGCGGAAAGCGGAAAACGGATAGTCGGGGGCTGATGCCGGCGCGGGGCCTACTTTTTCGCGGCGGCGGCGGTGAGGCCGCCGGGCAGGCAGGCGCCGCAGCCTTGGGCGAAGAAGTCGTTGCCCTTGTCGTCCACCAGAATGAAGGCGGGGAAATCCTCCACCTCGATCTTCCAGACTGCCTCCATGCCGAGTTCGGGGTATTCGAGCACCTCGACTTTTTTGATGTTCTCCTTGGCGAGGATGGCGGCGGGGCCGCCGATGCTGCCGAGGTAGAAGCCGCCGTGTTTGTGGCAGGCGTCGGTCACGGCCTTGGAGCGATTGCCCTTGGCGAGCATGATCAGGCTGCCGCCCAGGGATTGAAAGAGGTCGACGTAGCTATCCATGCGGCCGGCGGTGGTGGGGCCGAAGCTGCCGGAGGCGTAGCCGGCGGGGGTCTTGGCGGGGCCGGCGTAGTAGACGGGGTGGTTTTTCAGGTAGTCGGGCAGACCGAGGCCGGCGTCGATGCGTTCCTTCAGCTTGGCGTGGGCGATATCGCGGGCGACGACCAGCGGGCCGGTGAGAAGCACGCGGGTGGTGACGGGGTGTCTGGAGAGCTCCGCGAGGATGGCAGGCATCGGCTGGTTCAGGTCGATGCGCACGGACTTGTCGTCCTTGATCTGGCGTTGGGCGGGGGCGAGGAAGCGGCCGGGGTTGGTCTCGAGTTTTTCTAGCCAGATGCCATCCTGGTTAATCTTCGCCTTGAGGTTGCGATCGGCGGAGCAGGAGACGCCCATGCCGATGGGAAGGGAGGCGCCGTGGCGGGGCAGGCGGATGACGCGCACGTCGAGGGCGAAGTATTTACCGCCGAACTGGGCGCCGATGCCGGTGCGGCGGGCGAGATCGAGGATTTTGCCCTCCCATTCGAGATCGCGGAAGGCGCGGCCGTGCTCGTCGCCGGTGACGGGCAGGTCGTCGTAGTATTTGGTCGAGGCGAGTTTGAGCGTCTTCATGGTGGCCTCGGCGGAGGTGCCGCCGATCACGAAGGCGAGGTGGTAGGGCGGGCAGGCGGAGGTGCCGAGGTAGCCGAGTTTATCGGCGACGAATTTTTCGAGGCCGGCGGGCGTGAGCACGGCGCGGGTTTCCTGAAACAGGAACATCTTGTTGGCCGAGCCGCCGCCCTTGGAGACGAAGAGGAATTTGTAGTAATCGCCGGGGGCGGCCATCAGGTCGATCTGGGCGGGGAGGTTGGTGCCGGTGTTGACCTCGCGCCACATATCGAGCGGGGCGTTCTGGGAGTAGCGGAGATTTTCCTGGGTATAGGCCTCGTAGACGCCGCGGGAGAGGGCCTCGGCGTCGTTGGCGCCGGTCCAGACTTGCTGCCCCTTATAGCCGAGGATGGCGGCGGTGCCGGTGTCTTGGCAGAGCGGCAGGATACCTTGGGCAGCGACCTCGGCGTTGCGCAGGAGGGTGAGGGCAACGTAGCGGTCGTTGTCGGAGGCCTCGGGGTCGGTGAGAATGGCGGCGACCTGAGCGAGGTGGGCGGGGCGGAGGTAGAAATTGGCGTCGTGGTAGGCCTCGCGGGCGAGGTGGGTAAGGGCCTCGGGGGTGACTTTCAGGATGGTTTTGCCCTCGAAGCTGGCGGTGCTGACGCCCTCGCTGGATAGCAGGCGGTATTCGGTGGGGTCGGCGCCGAGGGGGAAGGGCTCGGAGTAATGGAAGGCGGGCGTGGGCATGGGCTGACTGTAGTCACTTTTCGGCAAAACGGGACGATGAAAATAATCGCCTTGGTGACGATTCGCCAAAAAGCGCCGGGGGCGGGGCGCGGGCGGCGCTAGACGATCTTTAGCTTCGGCAGGTCCTGGCCGTCGACGAGGCCGACGGGTTTGCCCTTGGCGTCGACCACGATGAGATCGTCGATCTTGTGGGCTTCAAAAAGGCGCAGGGCATCGACTCCGAGGGCGTCGGCGGCGATGGTCTTGGGACCGCGGGTCATGAAGCTGGCGGCGGGTTTTTGCAGGAAATCGGGTCCGGTGAGGGCGCTGCGGCGGAAATCGCCATCGGTGAGGATGCCGGTGAGCTTACCGGTGCGGGGGTGCACGAGGGCGATGCTGCCGCTGCGGGCCTTGGTCATGCGCAAGATGGCTTCCTGCACGGTGATGTTCTCGGGGGCGACGGGCAGGCGGTCGCCGGCGCGCATGATATCTCCGACCTTCAGGAGGAGCACGCGGCCAAGGTTGCCGGCGGGGTGGTAGCGGGCGAAGTCATCGCGGGTGAGGCCGCGGGCCTCGAGCAGGACCATGGCGAGGGCATCGCCGAGGGCGAGGGCGGCGGTGGTGCTGGCGGTGGGGGCGAGGGCGAGCGGGCAGGCCTCCTTCGGCACGGTGTAGACGAGGCGCAGGTCGCAGCCTGTGGCCAGGTCGGATTCAGGGCGGGCGGTAAAGGCCACCAGGCGCACGCCGAAGCGGCGCAGCACGGGGACGAGTTTTAGCACTTCGTCGGTCTGGCCGCTGTTTGAAAGGATCAGGGCGAGATCGCCCTCCGATACCATGCCGAGGTCGCCGTGCAGCGCCTGGGTGGCGTCGAGAAAGCTGGAGGGGGCGCCGGTGCTGTTGAAGGTGCCGGCGAGTTTCTGGGCGATGTGGGCGGACTTGCCGACGCCGGTGAAGACGAGTTTGCGGCCGGCGACGAGGGTCTCGTGCACGGCGCGGGCCGTGGCGACGAACTCCGCCCCGAGCGCCTCGCGGGTAGCCGCGAGGGCCTCCTGCTCGATGCGAAGGACTTGGCGGGCGCGCCGGAGGACGAAGGTAGAGTCGAGGGCCATTTCGGGTTTGTGTCCGTGGAAGAGTCGCAAGACTTGGTTTGTCGGTTTTTTCATTCAACTCCCTTTTCCCTTCGGTTTCCTTTCTGTATCCTATTCCCGCGTCATGCGTCGTCCGTCGTTCCTGTTGCTCCTCCCTGTCTTGGCCCTTGCGCCGCTCCTGCACACGGGGTGTGTGCCGCAGGTGGTCATGCCCTTTACGGCGGAGGCAGACGATCCCGACTACCGTCGAGGCAAGGAATTGCTGCGCATGGGGCGGGAGCAGGAGGCTTTGGCCCAGTTTCTACGCCTGATCGACCAGCGGGGCGGGGCGGCGGCGGAGTCCCACCTCGAGGTGGGCATCCTCTACCACAAACACATCAAAGATCCGATCGCGGCCATCTACCACTACCGGCGCTACCGTGAGCTGCGCCCGGGCACGGAGCAGGCGCGGTTGGTTTTGCAGAGCATCGAGGCCTGCGTGCGCGATTTTGCCCGCACTCTGCCGGCTCAACCGCTGGACAATCAGGTGGAACGCACGGACCTGATGGAAGCGATTGACCGGTTGCAGCGTGAGAACCTGCAACTCAAGGAACAGCTCGCGGGCGCACGGGCGGCGGTGCTCGACACCACGCGCCAGGCGGCGGCGGGCGAGGGCCTCGCCGTCACGCCGGGCTTCGGGATCGAGCCTTCGCAGGGTGGCTATGTCGCCGACGCGCCTTCGACCGGGCTGGCGACGCGCGGCACCGGGCCGGAATATGCGGTGCCGGTCGAGGTCACGCCGGTCCCGGTCGTCCCCGTGCCTTTGCCCGCGCCCGCCCCGGCGGTGCAGGCGGTGACGCCGCCAGCGGCCTCCGCCCCCGCGGCCGGGGTGCGCCGGCATGTCGTGGCCAAGGGTGATACCCTCCAGTTAATTTCCCTGCGCTACTACGGCACACGTTCGCGTTTCCGCGATATTTACGCGGCGAACCGCGATGTCATGCCCAACGAGGGCACGCTCCGCATCGGCATGGAGTTGAAGATTCCACAGTGATCCGTCGTGCCGTTTTGCACCCGAGACGTTCTGCCTGAAACTTTTCCCGATGCCCACCACCTCCCGGCGCACATCCATCTTCACTGAATCGCAGATCCGCGAGATGTCGCGTGTGGCCGCCCGCCACGGCGCGATCAACCTCGCGCAGGGGTTTCCCGACGGGGATCCCGCGCCGGCCCTCATCGAGGCGGCGCGCGCGGCGATGGATGCCGGCCGGCACCAATACGCGGTCACGTGGGGTTCGCCCGAGCTGCGCGAGGCCCTTGCGGCCAAGATCGCGCGTTTCTCCGGACGGCCGGTCGATGCCACGGGCGAGCTCGTCGTCACCTGTGGCGGCACCGAGGCGATGATGGTCGCGATGATGACTGTCTGCGATCCCGGCGACCGCGTGGGCATGTTCTCGCCCTTCTACGAAAACTACAACGCCGACGCCATCCTCACCGGGGCGACGGCGGTGCACGTGCCGCTGCATCCGCCCGGCTACGGCTTTGATCCGGCCGAGCTGCGGGCGGCCTTCGCCACCGGCGGCGGGTTGAAGGCCTTCATCCTCTGCAATCCGAGTAACCCGAGCGGACGCGTTTTCACCCGGGCCGAGCTGCTGCAGATCGCGGCCCTCGCGGAGGAATTTGATACCTTCGTCATCACCGACGAAGTCTACGAACACTTGGTCTACGATGGCCGCGAACACGTCTACTTCGCGACGCTCCCCGGTATGGCGGAGCGCACGCTCACCTGCTCTTCGCTTTCCAAGACTTTTTCTATCACCGGCTGGCGGTTGGGCTACGTGCAGGCGCCGGCGGCGGTCATCGCCCAAGCGCGCAAGGTCCACGATTTCCTCACCATCGGCGCGGCGGCGCCGCTCCAGCATGCGGTGGTGACGGCGCTCGGCTGGGGGCCAGACTACTATGCCGGGCTTTGCGCGGAGTATCAGGCTCGTCGCGACTTGCTGCTCTCTTATCTGGATCGCACCGGGCTCGGTTACTCGCGACCGGAGGGGGCGTATTTCGTGATGCTCGATGTCACGCCGCTGGGTTTCGCGAGTGACGTCGAGTGTTCGCACTGGATGGCGCGCGAGATCGGGGTGGCGCCGGTGCCGGGCTCCTCTTTTTTCCCGGGTTCGGAGAACCGCTACGTGCGTCTGCATTTTGCCAAGGGTCGTGAGGTGATCGCGGCGGCGGGGGAGCGTTTGGTGCGGCTGCGCGAGGGGCGTTCGTGAGTGGCGTGGCCCCGGAGCGGTCCGGACGGCAGACGGTCGAGGCGCCGGGTGCGGTGGCGCCCGGCTTTCGCGAGGCGCTGCGGTTTTGGCTCAAGCTCGGTTTCATCAGCTTTGGCGGGCCGGCGGGGCAAATCGCCATCATGCAGCGCGAGCTGGTGGAAAAAAAGCGCTGGATCGGGCAGGAGCGGTTTCTACATGCGTTAAACTTCTGTATGCTCCTGCCCGGGCCCGAGGCGCAGCAACTCGCGATCTACTGCGGGTGGCTGCTGCATCGGACGCGGGGCGGGCTGGCGGCGGGCCTGCTCTTCGTGCTGCCCTCGGCCTGCATTCTCTGGGGGCTGAGCTATGTCTATGTCTTGCACGGCGAGGCCCTGTGGCTGGCGGGCATCTTAAAGGGCCTGCAACCGGCGGTGGCGGGGGTGGTTCTGGCGGCGGTGCCGCGGCTCGCGGCGAAGTCGCTAACGACGCCGGCGCTAGCGGGCATCGCGCTGGCGGCGTTTGGGTTGATTTACGGTCTGGGCGTCGGTTTTCCGTGGGTCGTGGCCGGCGCGGCGCTTATTGGCTGGACGGTCTGGCGGTTCGCGCCGAGGTGGTTTCAAGCCAAGGCGACTCCGCCGGCTGGCGGCGGGGTGCCGGACCCGGTGGCGGCGAGGCACGAAGCCACTGCGCCGGGCCTGGGGCGGGCGCTGCGGGTGTCCGCGCTCGGGGCCGGCCTGTGGGCGGCGCCTGTGGTGGCGGCGGGTTTGGTGGTCGGGTGGGGGAGCACGCTGGTAGCGCAAGGACTCTTTTTCAGCCGGGCGGCGCTGGTCACTTTCGGCGGGGCGTATTCGGTTTTACCTTACGTCGCGCAGCGGGCGGTCGAGGTGCATGGCTGGCTTTCCGGGCCGCAGATGCTGGCGGGGTTGGCCTTCGCCGAGACGACGCCGGGGCCGCTCATCATGGTGCTTCAGTTTGTGGGCTTCATGGGTGGCTGGAACCACCCGGACGGCGGCCTGACGCCGCTGCTCGCGGCGACCCTCTGTGCGGGTATGACGACCTGGGTGACCTTCGTTCCGTGCTTCCTCTGGATCTTTCTCGGTGCGCCGCACGTCGAGCGCCTTCGGGAAAAACCGGCGTTGGGCGCGGCGCTTGCGGCGGTGACGGCGGCGGTGGTAGGCGTGGTGCTCAGCCTCGCGGTCTGGTCCGCCGGGCAGATTTGGCGGCCGGCAACCGGGGCGGGTGCGCGGTGGGACTGGTTTGCGGTCGTGCTGAGCGTGGCGGTCTTCGTGGCGCTGGACCGTTTCAGGGCCAACCTGATCGGGGTGCTCGCGGCGGCTGGGGCGGCGGGCTGGCTATGGGCGGCCGCGCTTGCCTGAGCTTCAGCGTCGCAGTTGGGCGACGATTTCGGGGTGGGCGTGCAGGTGGCGGGTGAGGCGCTCAAGGGCCTCGAGCGTCTCGCCGCTGATGTGGTGCTCCATACCCTCGACGTCGCGGAAAATCACGTCCTCGGGCAGCTCGAAAAAGCGAAGTAGCTGGGTGAGTAACTCGTGGCGGTGGGCGATGCGGGCGGCCACGGCCTCGCCGGCGTCGGTCAGGACCATGCCGCGGTATTTTTCGTATTTAACCAAGCCCTCTGTATCCAGGCGCTGCACCATGGTGGTCACACTGGCTTGGGAAATTTTCAGTTCGGCGGCGATGTCGACGACGCGGGCGTAGCCCTTGTTTTTTATCAGTCCGGCGATGCGTTCCAGGTAGTCCTCGGCGGCAGCGGTGGTCCTTGGCGGGACGGGCAGGTTGGCGGTGGACTCGGTCACGGTTTGGGGTGGGGAAACGAAAAGGCCGCGATCTGGGATCGCGGCCGGGCGAGTGGGGTGCAGGTGGCGCGGCTTACTTGGCGGCGCGCTCGGCCTTCAGGCGTTTTTCGCCGGCCAGCACCACGCGGAACATCTGGATCGCCATCCAGAACACGCCGGTGACGCACAACGCGGTGGAGGCGCCGAAGAACAGGACGAAGGCGGGGTTGTTGGATGGGACGTGGCTCTTCACCCAACCGAACATTTTGTAGAAAAAGATCGCGACCAGCACCAGATCGACGGCGATGGTCACGGGGGTGACGTGAGTCTGCTCGGCGGGGGCGTGGACGTTGTCGAGGGAGTTCGTTTGCGAGGCCATGTTGGCAACGATTCAGGGCCTCGTAGCCACCTTGTCGAATGCGTTTTTCAACGGGGTGGCATAATGCTCCGGCGGCGCGTAGGCTGCTTGGTGGATGGTGGTTTACCCGGAGCGGGGCGGATTCCGGAGAGGGCACGGAGAGCCATTACTGGCGTTGCCAAGGCGGCTGCGGGGGATCTCGGGGTGGCGGGGGGGCTTTGCCCATCGACCTTGTCTGCCATCGAGCGCCGGCGCGGGGCCGGGCGGTGGCCTAGTCCTTTTTAGCCGGGCGAAACTCGCGGTGCCCCTCTTTTTGCATGGTGCCGAGGCGGCTAAGAATCGAGGCAGCTTCGTCGTTTTTACCGGCCTTTAGCGCGGTCTCGAGTTTTTGCACCTCGGCGAGGAAGTCCTTCATCTTGGCCACATACGCGGCGACGAATTTCTCGCGGTCGGCCTCTGGGAGCAATTGGGTCTTTTCGGGGATGAGCGGAATCGAGGCCTCGGAGGCGGAGCGCAGGCGGGCGACGAGCTGGAGGGAGGAGGCGTTGGCGTCGGGGTTGGCGATCTGGCTGCGGAGTTTTTTGAAAGCTCCTCTCATCTCATCCATTGTGTCATGCAGCTCGGTTTCCTGCCCGTGCGCGGCTTTCGGAGCGGGGGTGGTCGGGGCAGGGGATTCGGCGTGCAGGCAGGCGCAGCCAGCCAGTAGGACAAAAAGGTGGGCTAGGGTTTTCATGGAGTTGGGGGATTTTTACCCCGAACCAGCCGGGCGGGCCGGACGGAGCTTTTTAAAGGGGGCGGCTGCTGCTCGCGGAGGGCGACTCAGGTCTCGTCGAACTTGCGCGTGAATAGCGCCTCGAGTTCGTCGAGCATGGCGACGGCATCCGTGCCGGTGACCAGGAACTTCACTTTGGAGCCTTTGCCGGCGGCCAGCATCATCAGGCCCATGATGGACTTTCCGTTCACCTGCTCCTCGTCCTTTTCCACCATCACGTCGGATTTAAACTTATTGGTGATGCGCACGATCATGGCGGCGGGACGGGCGTGGATGCCCATCTTGTTTTGCACAACGAGCTCTCGCGTGAGCTGGGAGGCGGTGTCGGTCTTTTCCATTAAGAAACCTACGGTCCAAGGAGGGGGGACGGCTTGCAACCCCAAAACCGACGGCGCAAAGTGGGGGTCGCATGAGCGCATCCACGGCCATTATTGTCCCTTGTCGTCTCGAGTCTACCCGCTTCCCCCGCAAGCTTTTACATCGTGTAAAAGGCAAGCCACTGGTGCTCTGGGTGGCGGAGCGGATACGCGCGGAGGCGCCGGAGTTTCCGCTTTGGTTTGCGGTCGACGACCCCCTGCTCGCGGCCCCGTTGGAGGGGGCGGGCTTTCGTGTGGTCATGACCTCGGTGGCGCACCAGAGCGGCACGGATCGGCTGGCCGAAGCGAATCGCGCGATCGGCGCGGCGCGGGTGATTAACGTCCAAGCGGACGAACCTTTGGTGACGGGTGCGCAGATCCGGCGACTGGCGGAATTGATCGCGGGTCCGGCGGCGATGGCGACCTTGGCGACGCCTTTTCGGCGAGCGGAGGATTTCCACAATCCCAATCAGGTGAAGGTAGTCTTCGCGCCGGGTGGGGGCTGTCGCGCGTTATATTTTTCACGTTCACCGATGCCTTATGCCCGGGACCTGGGCGGACGGGTGGACGATGCTTGGGTGGCGGCGAATCCGTGCTACAAGCACCTCGGTCTCTATGCCTACAAGGCCGAGTTGCTGGAGCGCTTCGCGGGGCTGCCGGCGGGCCGTTATGAGCGCATTGAAAAGCTGGAGCAACTGCGTGTGCTGGAAAACGGTTTCGAGATCGGCTGCGACGTGACCGATGATCCTGGGCTCGGGGTGGACACGCCGGAGGATGCGGTGCGCTTCGAGGCGGCCTTGGTATGAGGCCGATCGGGCTGGTGGCAAAAAAGAGGGGTCGCCGGATTTTTCCGGCGACCCCTTGAAATGGTGGACCCTAGCAGGTTCGAACTGCTGACCTCCTCAATGCCATTGAGGCGCTCTACCAACTGAGCTAAGAGCCCCTGTGTGAAACAGGATGGTCAAAAAGCCCTCTGCTTCTGGCGAAAGCAAGCGGTTTTTCGCGGAAATTTTTGGCGGGCGGGTGAAACCCCTCGGCCTGCGGTTCAGGCTTTAGGCCGAGGGCGGACGGCACCGAGGCCTCCGTCCACGCCCCAGACCTGGCCAGTTACCCAGTCGGCTTCGGGTGTGAGGAGGTAGGCGATCGCCGAGGCGACGTTGCCCGGCGTGCCGACCCGGCCGAGCGGGTGCATCTTCTCGGAAAAGGCGCGTGCGGCCGGGTTGCCGAGCAGGCTGGCGGCGAGGGGGGTGTCGATCAGGCCTGGGGCGATGGCGTTGATGCGGATATTACGCGAGGCATAGCTGGCGGCGGCGGCGCGGACTAGGCCCTCGATTCCGCTCTTGGCCGCGGCGATGGCTTCGTGACCGGGCAGGCCGGTGGAAGCGGCGACCGAGCTGAGCAAGACGATCGCGCCCGCGCCCTGCGTCTGCATCGGCCCGACGGCGGCGCGCAGGCCGTAGAAGGCGGAGTTCAAGTTAAGATCGAGCGTGCGCCGCCACTCCTCGATGGACGTCAGGTGGGCGGCTTTGAGGAGAATCGACCCCACGCAGTGCACGTAGGCGTCGAGTCGGCCGCCTCCGCGCGCGGTAAGGTCCGCCATGGCGGCCTCGACCGCTGCCGGATCGGTGGCGTCAACGACCGACGTTTCCAGACCGGGCAACTCCTCTGCCAGCGCGGCGAGCCGGTCGGCGGAGCGGGCAAAGCCGCCCACGCGCCAACCGGCGCGGTGGAGGCGGCGCGCGAGGTCGGCGCCGATGCCGCCGGTCAGGCCGGCGATGAGGACGAGCGGGGCGGGGGAGGTTTCAGTGGTGGACATGGTTGGAATTAAAAAGCGCTCAACGTAGAGCCTCGACCGCGCGATCGTAGCCGGTGAGCTCGAGGTAGGCGGAACCCAGCTCAACTCCAGCGGGTGAGCGCACGCGGCAGGCGCCCTCCCAATAGGTCACGCCGCCGAGCGAGCCGCCGAGCTCCTGGTCGGGGTGGAGCGGATCGACCAGAAAAACCGCCTCGGCCCCGGTCGCCGGATCCGTCGTGGTCAGGCGGACACGTTGCGGGTAGACTGCGCCGGTGTGCGGGCTTTTCCAAGTGGTTAGAGGCTCCCAGCGGAAGGGTGCAGTGGTGGCACGACCGTCGCGATCGACCCACGTCAGCGTGGAGGCCGCGTCCGCGCCGCCGTCGGTGGTGCGCAGGCGGTAGAACATCAGCTCGCGCCCGTCGGCAAGCTGTGCGCTCAACCAGTCCCAGCCGACCTGATTTTGATCGAGCTGGCTGCTGCTGTATTCGTGGTCCATCCAAACCTCGCCCGCGACCCGGAGCTCGTGGCCGTCGAGGGTAAGGGTGCCGTTGGCGGCGACGCGGGGGAAGGTCAGGTAATAGCTCGCGGCGGTGGGCGCGGCGCCCTTGCGCGAGTAGCCGCCGGCTCCGAAGCGCACGAGGGGTTTTTTCGGCACGAGGGTCAGGGCGAAGCGGGCGTCGGCGCGGATGCCGCCCATCAAGGCAAGGGTCTCGCTGCCGGGCGCGGCGGCGGGCTCCATGAGGGCGAGGGACCAGTCGCCGTTGCGCACAGCGAGTGTCGTGGTTGACGCGGTGGCGTCCCAGCCGGCGCGGTTGAGGCGTTCCTGATGGAGAAAGCGACCGGTGGAGACGTCGATCAGCGCCATGTGGGCGAGGTAGATCTGGTCATGCCCGAAGGCGGCGGGGCCCGGTTGGGCTGAGACAGCGCGCGGCGCGGCGGAGCGGAAAAAAGTCGCTTGGAAACCGAAGCGGCGGGGCGCGAGGCCTTCGTTAGCGTAGAGGTGGCCGGTGAGATACCACCACTCGATCTTGTAGTCGGGGTGGGCGCCGTGGTCGCGGGGAAACGCGAAGACCGGGTCGGGGCGCGGCACGGCGAAACCGTCGGCGGTAAGCGCAGGGATTTCACCGCCTTGGGCGGCGGGCGCGAAGGTGGCGAGACCAAAGCCGAGGAGCAGGGAAACGAAGGTGCGCATGGTCTGGATTATTCCTCGCGGTCGGCGGGTAGATCGGCGCCCCAGCGGCCTACGAGGTGGCTCACGCCCACGCCAGTGCCGATCACGAGCGCGCCAAGGGCGGCGAGTTGTCCGCCGGGCACGGCGAAGGCCAGGGTCCAGCCGAAGCTTTGTTTATTGATCACATGAATGAGCAGCCAGCCGAGGGCGAAACTCAGCGCGATGCCGGCGAGGGCGGCGCAGAGAGCGAGGACGCCACCTTCCACGGCGGTGGCGTGGGCGATCTCGCCGCGGCGGAAGCCCAGCGCGCGCAGGGTGGTGAGCTCGTCGCGACGGTCGAGCAGCACGCTGGCGAGGCTTAGCGCGAGGCCCACCACCGCGACCGCTAGGCCGATGCCCTGGAGGGCGTAGGTGATGGAAAAGGTCTGGCGGAAGACGCGAAGCACCTCGGCGCGGAGGGCGGCGTTGGTGAAGATGGCGAGGCCGGGGTGGGCGGCGAGCAACTCTGCCCGCACCGTCTCGGCCGAGGCGCCGGGGGCGAGGTCGAGGGCGAGGCTAGTGGCGTGGTCGTCGGCGAACCAGCGCACGGTGTGGATCCGGTCCACCAGCACGGTGCCACGCTCGTTGCCGTAGTCGGCGAACACGGCCGCGACGCGCAGGGTTTTCGGCCCGCCGGGGGTGGGCACGCTCAGGGTGTCGCTGCGCCGGATGTGGAAGCGGTCCGAGAAACTTTCGCTGATTAGGGCGAGGCCGGCGTTAAGCGTCGGATCAAGGGCTTCGGGCGGGGGCGGGCCATCGATCCACAGAAAACCACCGCGCCCGGCCTGGTCGGCGAGGTCGCCGCCGCCGAGTGTGGTGGGTTTGCCGTCAAGGGTTAGCGGGTAGGCGGAGAACACCGACGCATGGGCGATGGCGGGGTGGGCGGCGAGAGCGCGCCAGGTGGCGGGGGCGATCTGGTTGTCGGTGGAGGCGGATTGGGCGCCCGAGCTGGAGAGGTAGAGGTCGGCTTGCAGGGCGGTCTGCACCCAGGTGCGCACGGATTGCTCGAAGCTCGCCACCAGGATGGCCATGCCGGCGGCCATGCCGATGGCGCATACTAGGGCGGCGGCGGCGAGGCGGTGGCGGCCGGAGGGGCGGGCGAGGTGGCCGAGGGCGACGCGCCAGGGCGCGCCTCGGCTGGCGAGGGGCCGGAGAGCGCGGCCGAGGACGGGCAGGGCGAGGGCGGCGAGCATGCCGCCGCCGAGGATGCCGCAGAACGCGGCGATATGCCCGGCAAGCGGGAAACGCGTGCCGCCGCCGAGGTCGAGCGGGGGCAGGCGGGAGAGGATCACGCCAAGGGTAAGCACGCCGGCGGCGAGTTTCGGGCTGCGCAGCCAGCGTCCGCCGACTACGCCGGGTGCGCCACGCACCAGCACCTGGGCGGGCGGGGTCGCGGCGGCGGCGCGGGCGGGGGCCCACCCGGCGAGCACGCTGGCGACGACGCCGGCGGCGAGGCTGAGCGCGGCCTCGCCCCAGGCCAGGCCGGCGGCGTCGACTGTGGTGGTGTAGTAAAGGGCGTTCACGGTCTTGCCGACGGCGCGGACCGCGACCTGTGCGCCGGCCCACCCGAGCAGCAGGCCGAGGGCGCCGCCGAGCAGGCCGAGCAGGGCGGCCTCAGCCAGCCAGGCGCGGCGGATCACGGCGGCGTCGACCCCGAGGGAACGCAGCACGGCGATTTCGGCGCGGCGGCGCACGACCGCGCCGTCGAGGGCTTGGAAAACCAGATAGAGCCCGACCAGCAGGGCGATAAGGGAGAGGACGGTCAGGTTGAGCCGGAACGCCTGGGTCATGGTCGCGGCGGTGTCGCGGCGCGCGCCGGGGGTCGAGACGAGCCAGCGGGCGGATTCGCCGGGGGTGGCGGAGGCCAGTTTTTCCAGGCGGCGGCCGAGATCGGCGCGGCGTTTTTCGAGGGCGAGGCCGGTCTCGAGCACGAACTCGACTCGGTCAACCCGGCCGGCGCGGCCAACCATTTCCTGGAGGCGGGGCAGATCGAGGACGAGCAGATTGGGCGGGGCGACGGGGCCGTCGGGCGCGCGCGGGATGGGGCCGGCGAGGCGTAGACGGACGGGGCGGTCCTGGATGATGAGTTCGAGGCTTTCGGGCAGCGGCGAAGCGAGGCGCGGGCTGGCCCAAGCGAGCGGTTCAGAGCCGAAAAGATCGAAAAAGCCAGCGGGCGTGGCGGGCGTGTCGGTAGCGGCGCGGGCGCGGAAAAACGGGTCGGCGGCGGCCTGTTGCGCGGCGAGGTTGGCGACGCCGACGAGATCGACGCCGAGCAGGGTGTAGGTGCGGCGGCCGAAGCGCTGCTCGGCGGGGGCGTCGGGCGCGAGGGGTTCGGCGGCGGTGCTTTCCACCACTGGGTGGATTTGCACCCCGAGGTCGGCGAGGGCGGCGCGGAGTTCGGGCAGGACGCTTTCGGGCAGGGGGCCGGCGGGGGCCTGGATGATCCAGTCGGACTGGCCGGTGAGGGTGTCGGTGAAGTGGGTGAACGACGAGACGGCGGCGCGGTTGGCGAGGCGGACTGCGGTGAACACGGCCACGCCCAGCGCGAGGATAAATACCAGCAGGGCGGTCTGGCCCGGGGCGAGGCGTGCATGCCGCAGCGACAGGCGGCGAAGCAGGAGCGGGAGGAGGGAGCCGTTCACGAGGGCGGGCGGGGTGCTCAGGCTTGGGACGAAGTTTCGACCACGCAGCCGTCGCGCAGGCGGACGCGGCGGTGGCAGATGGCGGCGGCCTCCTCGCTGTGGGTGACGAGCACGAGGGCGGTGGCGGTTTCGTCGGTCAGTTCGCGGAGCAGGGCGAGGATGTTGGCGCCGTTGGCGGAATCGAGGTTGCCGGTGGGCTCGTCGGCAAGAAGGAGGGCGGGGCGGTGGACGAGGGCGCGGGCGATGGCCACGCGTTGTTGTTCGCCACCGGAGAGCTGGGAGGGGAGGGCGGTGGCGCGGCCGGCGAGGCCGACGCGGGTGAGCAGGGCCTCGACCCGGGCGCGGCGTTCGTGGGCGGTGACGCGGAGCAACTGGAGGGGCAGTTCGATATTTTCGGCGACCGAAAGGGTGGGAAGGAGGTGAAAAAACTGGAAGACGGTTCCGACGCGTTCGCGGCGGAGGAGGTTGAGGCCGTCGGCGTCGAGCTGGTCGATGCGCGCGCCGAGCAGGCGGATTTCGCCGGTGTCGGGCCGGTCGACGCCGCCGAGGCAGTTTAGCAAGGTGGTCTTGCCGCTGCCGGAGGGGCCGGTGAGGGCGACGCGTTCGCCGGGGGCGACGTCGAAGGACACGGCGTCGAGCACGCGGCGGGGGCCGTAGTGTTTGGTGACGCCGGAGACGGCGAGGGCGGGAGGGGCGGAAGGGACCGTCATCGGGTCTACGGAAACACGGCCGGCGCGGGAAGCGAGCGGCGGGGCATAAAAAAACCCGCGTCCGGGTGGACGCGGGCTCGGGAGGGATGCGGCGACCTATCAGGCGGCGCGACGACGGCGGCGACCGGCGGCGAAGGCCAGACCGGAGAGACCGGCGAGGGCGGCCCAAGTGGAGGGCTCGGGGACGGCGGAGAGGTAGCCGTTGCTATCGATGACAGCCGATTGTCCGTTGATGTTAATCAGTGCCAGCTGAGCCGAGGTTAGGCCGGTGTTGCTCGTGCCAAAACGAATGGAGCTACCATCCACGTAGCTACCTGCGATGCTCAGGGTAAATGATCCCCAGGCGGAGGAGAGGGAGCTGCTATCGGCGAAGATCAATGAGCCACCGCTTCCCAGCGTGATGGACGAATTGGCAGTGAGGTTTAGCGTGCCAAGGGTGTCGGTGAATGTTCCAGCGGCAAGAGTGCCTCCGTTCAGCTTGATCGTAGAAGTATTGGCCAGGACATCATTGGCTCCGAGCGCCAAGGTGCCCGCGCTGATGGTGGTGTCACCAGTGAAGGTATTGCCGCCGCTAAGGGTAAGAGTGCCGTTACCGACCTTGGTAATCGCGGTGGTGCCGCCGCCGTTTTGAATTACGCCGGCGAAGGTGGTATCCAGGTTTTTGCCACCAATGGTGTAGCTCACATTTTGCACGTTGCCTACGCCACCTGTGGACCCGGAGAGCGTCGAACCAGAGGCACCCACCAAGGCACCCAAGGTAATGGCCGACTGGGTGCTGCGAACGCTAACATAGCGGGTTCCCAAGTCCAGGGTCACGTCCGACGAACCCGTGGCACCATTTAAGCGGTAGCCCGCATCTCCAGCCAGGGCAATGGTGCCGGTGAAGCCAGCCCACGACCCGGTGAGATCGCCAACGAAACGAGTCGAGTAGGTCAGGGTGCCGGAACCGCCGGTGATACTGCCGAGGTTAACGACATTGCTCGTATTGTTGGTCGCGGTGATGGAATTGGTTCCGTTGACGGTGACGTTGTTGACTGTCTGGCTGGAGTTTTGAGTGAGGGTGATTGCGGCATCGTTGTTGAGGACGATGGCTCCACTGGGTAGGGCGTTGACATTGCTGACGGTGATTCCGCCGGCATTGATGGTGGTGGAGCCGCTTGCGGTGGCAGCGCTACCTAGGGTGAGCACTCCGCTGCCGTTTTTAACAAGATTTCCAGAACCGCCGAGGGAGCCGGAGATGGTGACAGCGTTACCATTGGTATTTAAAACTCCTGTTCCACTAGCGAGGGAGATACTCCGGTTGGCGGCTAGGGTGGTGGCACCGTTAAATTTCACGCTCGAGGTATTGCCTGCTCCCGGGTTGAGGGTGAGATTTGTGGTGGCGACGCCTGGCACCGCACCGAGGGAAGAATCGCCGGCCAACTCTATGAAGGTATCGGCGCCGTTTAGCGTGGTGCCACCGGTGGTGGCGCTGGATCCGCTTAGCACGAGACCGCCGCCATTGATGGTGGTGGATCCCGTAAAGGTATTGTTACCTTGCATGGTCAGGGTGCCGGTCCCGCTCTTGCTAAAGGCGCCCGTGCCGGTGACCGCGGCGCTGTAAGTCACGTTGTTGGAGCCAATGTTGATCGCGGCTCCGCCAGATCCGATGGACAAGCCCTGCGCGGAAAGATCGTTGGTGTTTACGCCCTTGTAGGTGAGCGAAGCGTTGTCCACCGAGACGGCTCCCGAGCCTAGGCCGCCTGCGACAAACCCGACGGAACCGCCGGTAATAGTTGTGCCGCCGGAGTAGGTGTTGGAACTATCCAGATCAAGGGAGCCTGTGCCTGATTTTGTGAGGCTCGAATTGCCGGAAATTTGACCAGAGATGGTGAGACCGGTGCCTGAATCAGTGGAGGCGACGGTGTTGGAGGCGAGCGCTACGGGCGCACTGATGGTATGCGAGCCGCTGGTCACAATGATGCTGGCTTGGCTGACGCCGCTATTGAGTGAAAGCGTGCCACCAGAACCGGCGGCGATGGTGTAGCCGTTGGCGCTGTTGAGAGTGAGACCGCCGACAGTTTTATTACCGTCAAGGGTGATGGTAGCCGGCGAGGAAAGTGCCTTATTTAAAATAGCGCCTTCGCCTGTTCCGTTCGGGACGGCGCTGCTCCAATTTCCGGCGGTATTCCAACTACCGCCCGCGTCGACGTTCCAGTTGGAGAGGACGGCGGCGATATAGACTTGGAGGGTAACATAGCCGCTCGAGGAGCCGAAGGTATAGCCATAACCGGCCTGAGGATTCAGGACGGATAGGGCTCCGGTTCCGGTGCCTTGGATCGCGCCGGCATACTGGATAAGGTTGTAGTTACCGGTAGTGGTCCAACCGTTAAGGGTGCCCTCACTGTATAAATTAAAGCCGCCACCGTTCAAGGTGAGGCCATCAGAGGTCGTGACATTGATCCGGTCGTTGGCGGGGGTGCTGTTGAATTCGAAGTTGAAAATCGAACCCGAGGCGGCGGTGAGAGAGCCCACGGTGAGGGTGCCGACGCTGTTACCCGGGGCGATGATGCCGCCTGAAGCCAAAGATACGGCGCCAGAGATGGTGCCGGCGCCGCCGAGGGTGCCGCCGTTGGCAATTGAGACCGATCCGGAACCGGTGGCAGAGCCGGACGCGTTATTGGCCTTGAGCGTGCCAGCCGAGACGGTGGTAGCTCCAGAATAGGTATTGGAGCCACTCAGGTTTAGGCTTCCCACGCCGGATTTGGTAAGTGCGAGGGTGCCGGCTGAACCGTTCCGCAAGACGCCGGCATAGCTGGAGGAACCGGTGGTGTTAACGGTGAGAGTATTTGTGCCGGCGATTCCATTTTCAATTACGGGGGTGCCGACGCTCGCATTGCTACTCAGTCCGGTGACCGTAACGTTCTGGCCGTTGAGCTGGAGGGTGGCGGTGCTACCGGAGCCGAAGGCGACGGAACCAGATCCGAGGGCGGTGGCAGCGCCGAGGCGGGTGGTGCCGGAATTCAGCGACCAAGACCCCACATAATTGCTCGCCTGTCCCAAGAGAACAGTGCCGGGACCAGTCACATTCAAAACAGTATCCGACGCGCCACCGGTCAGGTCATTGGCGGCATTGCCGACGGTAAAGACATCGCCAGAGCCGATGGTGGATAGGGTCGCCGATGAGGATGCTGCAGTCGTTACGTTAACGCGGCCATTGGTGGCTGCGGTTCCGTTGGAACTGATGGTGCCTCCGTTGTTCAGGTCAAGAGATACGCCGTTATCTAAGGTGATGCTGTTCGACAACTTAAGTGTTCCACTGTTGTTGATTGCGACGGGCAATGCGTTCGCAACCGAGTTTGTGCTAAGTGCCGCGTTATTGCTGAGTTCTAGCACACCGCCGTTAATTGTGACGCTGCCGGCATTAGTAGCTGAGGTGTTTGCTCCAAAATCGTTTGCGGCTCCAAGAATCCAAGTGCCAGCACCAGCTTTGACTAAGTCTATTTTTGTGCCTCCGGTTGTCAGCGAATTATTGATCGCGTTAGTTCCTGTATTTGATCCGGATAAATTTAGAGTGATTTGGCGAGTGGCTGAGTTTGGGTTTGCGACTATTGTCCCGCCGAAGGTCAGTGTCGCGTTTGTTGCACTGGCGTTATTTGTGATTGTGAAGGAGCCGTTGGTGCTGGATGGCAGACGAATTGCGAGTGGTGAGTTAATAGTCTGTGCGTTTGCAACGTCGCTGCCGAGTTGGATTGTGCCGGCGTGACTTACCTTCAGCTCATTGCCGGATGTGTTTCCGATCACGTATGAGCCGACCGAAGCGCCGGAGAAGGTGATGCCACTGATCAGTCGATTGAGATCTACCTGTATAGGATTGGAGGAACCGCCGATGCCTGCGGCTAGGGCAGAGTTAAATGTAACAACATCTGCGTTGACCGTGTTTCCTGTAGCGTAGGTTGCTCCAGGTATGGCGTTTGCGGCCCAGTTTGCTGTTGAGGTCCAAGCTGATGTGCTAGGAGAAGAACTCCACGTTTGGCTGGCGGCAAACAGCAATGGGGAAGCGCTTGTTGCGATGAGAGCAAGCAGGAGACGGGCGGCCGGGGTGCTGGCGGAGGCGCGAGATTTCATGGGGACTAGCGGGGTTTTCATTAACTGGAATTTACAGGGCTGGGGTCGGGCGGTTAGCTTAAAATTAGTTCGGACTGACGGATTTCGGCCATCCTAGGATTCCGCTTGGATTGCCGCGGACCTGCACAACGAGGTGTTCGCTGTTTGGGCGCAGGGTAACTCTAATAGGTATAAACTATATTCCATTTTGGGGTGGTCTCTGTGCGGGGTATTGCAATCAGGATACTTTTGATCGGCGGCGGATAGATAAATTGAATCTTACAGTAAAAATTTGGTTATCTTATCATCCCCGCTTTTTGCCAGATAGTCCGCTGGGGGGGATCGCTATGACCGCCGCGCCCAGTGGCGCGAGGGTGAGCGTGCGGGCCGCCGACCGGCCGGTCAGCAGGTCGACCCCGCGGTGCGCTCCCAGCGGCACGCTCACCGGGGTGTGGCGGTGGTTGAGCACAAACAGGTGGCGCGTGCCGTCGGCGGAAATGCGTTCCGAGACTTCGACCTCAGTTGGGGTGGCGAGCACGGGCGCGACGCCCGCCTCGGCGGCGAGGAAGGCGGCGACAGCGACCCAGCCCGGGGCGTCGAGTCCAGCGGCCAGATAGAGCGCGCGGCCGGAGCCAACGCGCCGGCGAGTGAGGGCGGGGCCGCCGGCGGTGAGGTCGGCGGCGAAGGTGGCGAGCACCTCGGCGTCATCGACGCGCACAAACTCGGACCATTCGCGGCAGGCCAGTTTCGCGCCGCCCTTGCCGGGCAGGCGAAAGGAGTTGGCGAAGCGGTCGCCAAGCGGGGCCCATTCCTCGACCCAGACGCCGAGGGTGTCGCGCAGCAGGCCGGGGTAGCCGCCCGGGACGACGCGTTCGTCGGCGTCAACGATGCCGGTGGCGTAGGTGGCGACGAGGGTGCCGCCCTTTTGGGCGAAAGCGGAGAGGTTGGCCGCGCCGGCCGGGGTGAGCAGGTAAAGCACGGGCGCGACGACCAGGGAGTAGGCGGAGAGGTCGGCCTCGGGATGGACAAAATCGACGGCGTAATTTTGAGCGTAGAAGGCTCGGTGCACGGCGTGCAGGGTCGCCAAGTAATCGAGTTTGGTGGGACGGGCCTCGAGCTCGAGGGCCCACCAGGCGGCCCAATCCATCACGATGGCGATGCGCGCGCGAACGACCGAGCCGACGACGGGCGCGAGCAGGCGGAGTTCGGCGCCGAGTGCGCGCACCGCGGCGTGGATGCGACTGCGTTCGGGGTCCACGTGGGCGACCATCGCGCTGTGGAATTTTTCCGCGCCGGACAGGGAGGCGCGCCATTGGAAAAACATCACGCCGTCGGCGCCGCGGGCCACGGCCTGAAGGCTCTGCAGGCGCATCAGGCCGGCGGGCTTGGGTCGGTTAAAGGCGCGCCAGTTAACCGCCGAGGTGGCGGCCTCCATCAGAACGAAGGGCAGGCCGGGCTTGAGGGAGCGGGTGAGGTCGTGGCCGACGGCGGCCCAGTGGCGGCCTTCGTCAGGCAGGGCGGGGTCGGGGTAGGAGTCCCACGCAGCAAAATCCATCTCTTTGGCCCAGACGTGGTAGTCGAGGGGTTTGAAAAATGCCATCAGGTTGGTCGTGACCGGCACGCCGGGCGTGGCCGCCTTCAGGATGGCGCGCTCCATCTTGTAGAGTTCGAAAAAGGCCTCGTGGGTGAAGCGTTTGAAATCGAGTTGCTGGGCGGGGTTGCTGGCGTAGGGGGCGCGGCGGGGCGTGTGGATCTCTTCCCAGTCGCCGTAGAGCTGGCTCCAGAACGCGGTGCCCCAGGTGGCGTTGAGGGCGGCGAGGGTCTTGTATTTGACTTTCAACCACACGCGGAAGGCGCGCGTGCTGTGCGGGCCGTGACACTCGTTCATGTGGCAGGCGAACTCGTTGCCCACGTGCCAGACGGCGAGCGCGGGGTGTTTCGCGTAGCGTTTCGCCAGACGGCGCACGAGGGCGGCGGCGTGGCGACGGTAATCGGGCGAACTGGGGGAGAACTGCTGGCGCGATCCGATGTGCAGCGTGACGCCGTCGGCGGTGACGGGCAGCGAATCGGGATGGAGCTGGGCCAGCCAGGCTGGTGGCGAGGCGGTGGCGGTGGCGAGGCACACCCGCACGCCGTGGGCGTGGAGCAGGTCCATTATGCGGTCGAGCCAAGCGAAGTCCCAAGTCTTGGGGGTGGGCTGGATGCGGGACCAGGCAAAGATGCCCACGCTCACGAGGTTCACGCCGGCCTCGCGCATCAGCCGGGCGTCCTCCGGCCAGACGGACTCGGGCCATTGCTCGGGATTATAATCGCCGCCGTAGGCGAGCGTGGAAGGGAGGGCGGGTATGAGCATGCGGAGAAATCGAAAGGCTACGCCAAAGGGGGCAGGGTGGCGGCAGGGTGGAGAATTCTTACGGTCAGCGTCTTTCCGGATGGCACTCGGGCAACGGGGGCGGAAGCTGACAGTATGAACCAAATTTGGTGCAGCGCGAGGGTTTGGTTGGCCGGCGGCCTTGCTTGGGTGACGCCCTTGCCGGCGGGTGAAGTCGTGGCGCAGGATGCGTTTCGGAATGGGTTGGCGGCCTGGGTGGTGGAGCAGCAACCGGGCGGGACGGTCGAAGCGAAAGCTGGGGTGCTGACCATCGCGGACCGAGCGGGTTGCACGGTCTGGTGGCGCGAGCGTCTGGAGGCGCCGCTGGTTATCCGTTACACTGCGACGATGAAGCGAGAGGCGCGGGTCTCCGACTTGAACTGTTTCTGGATGGCGGTGGATCCAAAGCGGCCGGATAACCTCTTTGCGCCGGGGCATGGGCGTGACGGGCGGTTTGGCACCTACGACGGGCTGGCGACCTACTACGTCGGTTGCGGTGGTAATGTTAACACGACCACGCGGTTCCGGCGTTACGATGGCCGGGGGGCGCGACTGCTTTTGCCGCAGAATGATCTAAAGGAACCGGCGGCCCTACTTGAGGCGGAGCGGGCCTACCGGATCGAGATCACGGTGGACGGGGACGGCCGGACCACTTGGGCGCGAGATGGAATGGTCTGGTTCACGTATGTGGACTTGGAACCGCTGCGTGCGGGCTGGTTTGGTTTTCGCACGGTGGATTCGCGCATCGAGATCCGGGATTTCGTCATCGAGCGGTTGTGAAGCCCCGCGACCAGACCGGACCTCAAAGCACGTATCGGTCAGCGGCGGCGGTCTCGGCCCGGTAGGCCTCGGCGAGCAGCACGATGGGGTGGGCAACGCGCGGCGGTGTGGACTGGGTGGAGTGGGCGGCGCGCAGGCCGTTCTCGATTTGCAGGTGGCAACCGGGGTTGGCGGTGGCGACGGTTTGTGCGCCGGTGGCGAGCACGTGGCCGATTTTGCGGTCCTGCAGGCGGGCGGCGGTTTCGGGCTGGGTGATGTTATAAATACCGGCGCTGCCGCAGCACCACTGGGCCTCGGCGCACTCCTTTAACTCGACGCCGGGCAAGGCGCGCAGGATAGCGCGGGGTTGGGCACTGACCTTCTGGCCGTGGCAGAGGTGACAGGACTCGTGGTAGGTGACTGTAGAGGCGGGAGCGGTGGAGGTTGGCCGGCGAAAGTTTATGGCGACGAGATATTCGTGGATGTCCTTCAGCTTTTTATCCCAGGCGGCCGCCCGGGCGGCGTAGATGGGATCATCGTGGAGGAGGTGGCCGTAGGTTTTGAGATGCGAACCGCACCCGCCGGCGTTGGTGAGAATGGCGTCGAAGTCCTCGGGGTTAAACAGGTCGAGTTGGCGCCGGGCGAGAGTGCGGGCGGAGGCGAGGTCGCCATTGTGGGCGTGGAGGGAACCGCAGCAGGGCTGGACGGGCGGGGTGTGGACTTCGCAGCCGTTGGCGAGCAGGACATCCACGGTGGCGCGGTTGACATCGCTGAACGCGAGATCCTGCACGCAACCGGTCAGCACGGCGACGCGGCGCGGGGGCTTGGTGGATACGTCAGGGCTCGGTGCCGGGCGCTCGATGGGGCGGATGAGCTGGTGGGAAAATTTTGCGCGGATGGCCGGCGATTGGGGTTCGAGGCGGCGGAGGTTGGCGGGCAGGAGCTTCGTGAGTCCGGCGCGGCGGGCGAGGGACTGGAGTCCGGAGGCCTGCCAGAGCCAGAGGGTGCGGCCGAAAAAGCGGAGCAGCCGGGGGCGGGTGAAGAGGAACTTCACCACCCAATAGCGGATGAAGCTACGCTTTGGCGCGTCGAGCACACCCTGCCGCTCGACCTCGGCGCGGGCGGTTTCGAAGAGTTCGGCGTAGTTCACACCGGCTGGGCAGGCGGTGGTGCAGGCGAGGCACCCAAGGCAATAATACATTTCCTCCCCGAAGGCTTTTGACACGGCGAGTTCGCCGTCGGCGATGGCGCGCATGAGGGCGATGCGGCCGCGTGGGCTGTGTTTTTCCAGCTTGGTCTCTTCGTAGGTCGGGCAGGTTGGCAGGCAAAGGCCGCAGTGCATGCATTGCTGGAGCACCGAGTAGTCGAGGCCGACGAGGAGGTTGGGGGACTGCGGAGACGGAGTTTTAACCACGGAGGAAACAGAGTTTTTAACCACGGATTTCACGGATGGGCACGGATCGCGGAGGTTTTGTGTCCGTAAGGGTCCGTGTTGTTCGTGTTTGATTGGTTCAGTCGAAGATCTTCCCAGGGTTGAGCAGGCCGTCGGGGTCGAGGGCGCGCTTCACGAGGCGCAGCAGTTCGTAGGAATTATCGCCGAGCTGGCGCTTCAGGAAGGGCTTTTTGGCCAAGCCCACGCCGTGTTC
>Ga0114979_10000509_pt1 | contig 25576 bp, 28 predicted proteins | sample S_140625_EF_Meta_FD_87315 | JGI IMG/M metagenome (GOLD analysis project Ga0114979, IMG submission 87315) | Freshwater microbial communities from Lake Simoncouche, Canada to study carbon cycling - S_140625_EF_MetaG | ecosystem: Environmental > Aquatic > Freshwater > Lake | place: Lake...
TATAATATATAATCAAAAATGTCTGGATATGTAATACACAAAATACCAAGTACTGATACAGATGATGAACTTACTTACTATGATGTTGAATTAGGATTAGAAGAATTAAAAAAACAGTTGAGAGAAATTGAATCAGATAAACGTAAAGAAAAATATGAACGTAAACTTGAGGCATATAAGTTAAGAAACGCAATCAGAAAATTAGAAGAAGGAAAAAATATGCCATATGAGGAATTTATGAAAATTCTGCATGAAAATAGTATTCGCCCAATTATGGGTAGTTACTATAAAACAGTAACTGACCCGGAATCTGGCGAGGAATACAAAGTTAAAGTAGAATATGATAATAGATTACCAGTACGTTCATCGCCTAAATCTGGGTTGCGTCGTAGAACTCCCGAGTTTATTAGAAGTCAATCACAGTTTAGGTCAATATCATCAACATCAGATGTGAAGCCAAACAGTACACCGCCGAATACGCCTTTATTACAAAATACAATCATGGAAGAAGTTAATAGAAAGAAATCAATTTGTGAAGAATGTATTGATGGTATTTGTCCTGAAGGTTGTAATATTTCTGGCGGTATTAGACGACGACGTAAAAGCCGTAAAGTGCGTAAATCAAGAAAAAGTAAAAAATCCAACAAAAAATCTAAAAGAAGAAAATAAACTACATTCATTCCACAGTTCCCGCATATAAATCCAATTTTTGGATCGCCTCATTACAAGCAATTTGTTCTGCCTTGCGTTTGATTTTGTGTTGTCCCTCACCTAAGAATAAAAATATTTTTCCCTCATTTTTCTCAATATATTCACGAATCGCTCCAAAATTTTTCAATATGTCAATATGTAATGCCTGTGTTTGACTACAATTATAGACTTGTTGTCCAACGCATAAATAAACACCCATTTTATATCCATTGTCCAAATCATGTTCGATTTCCAAATAATGCGGTGTCACCTTGAATTCCTTTTGGATTTTCACTTGTAAGATGTTCTTGTAATTGTCGTCATTTTGAATCAAGGCAATCCAGTCAATATGTTTTTCAAAGACATTTTCCACGAATTTTTGTGCGATTTGAAATCCAGGTCCAGTGACAAATATATTTTTAAACCATCCTTCGTCATCCTTCACATCTATCTTGTTGAAATCCAAAAACAGCGCTCCCAAAAACGCCTCAAAAAGACATCCCAGTTTCTTCAAATTGGTGCGGATTTTCTTTTCCTCCGCGTGTTTAGAAAGAACCAACCAGTTGTGTAGTTTCATTTCTAGTGCGATTTTTCCAATCGCCTCATTCTTGACAATCGCGATTTTCTTTTCGGTCATAAACCCCTCGTTTTCCTTGGGAAATCTGCGGTATAAATAATATTTAGTGACTAATTCCAAGACACCATCGCCCAAAAACTCCAAATTTTCATTCGATTTTGTTTTTAATGGCATACAATCGGGTGGTCTATCCACAATCGTAATATTTTGAGACGCGTTTTCAATATGAGGTCGTTTGGTATAAGACCGGTGAACAAAAGCGCGTTTATACAAGTTCAAGTTGTGAACAATATTGGGAACACCATATTTAGTGAGAATAGATTGAACTTCGCTCAATGTAATCTCCACATTCGCCGGATTGTATGGGTTAAATATTAAACCATCTTCTCCTTTAACAATATCATCGTCGCGTATTATATTTTTGTCGTCTTGATTCATTATCCTGTAACTCGGTGAATAAACTATATATGTAATAGTACCATTTGTTTATATTGTTTTATTATATGTTTTATTTTAGGAAACTTGGGTTTCTCTCGTCACTCTGAAAATGGTAAATGAAAATATCAAATAATTTATCATAATTTATTATTTTTTATATAATATTCCATTCTTTGAAAAAATATAATATTTAAGGTATATATAAATATGCCAGTTGGAATGTTCGTTCAATCAAACCCATATACTAACACTATCGCTTCAAGAACCGAACAAAGTGGTGGTTCATTAGGTGGTAACAAAAAGGCAGGTATTGTCGTTTTTGGTACTACTTGGCAACAAGGTAACATGGGCAACTACTTAAAACGTGCTCCACAAAGAATACCATCTGTAACATTCGCGCTACTCAATACTACCAGACGTCCAGTACAAGGTACCAGATACCAAGTATATGCCAGACGTGGTATAATGTAATTTCGTTTTTATTTGAGGTGTTACAAATTCTTTTCATTTAGGAGAAATAATACATTTAGTCAAAAAATAATTTAATAACTAAATTAGTAATTATATTATTGCGCAAAGAATGATCATTAAAGTCGATATCCGTGAACAAGAAATGTTTAAATTAATCAAATACTATTTAGAAATTAGTCCGTCATACAAAAACATAAGTGTTGTAAGTGAAAACTTGCCATTGGGAGATGTCATTCTTTGTGATGAAAACAAAGTGGAAAGATTGATTATAGAGAGAAAAAGTATTCGGGATTTATCATCCAGTATAAAAGACGGTAGATATGAGGAACAATCCTATCGTTTGAATGGATCTCCATTTAGTAATCATAATATCATATATTTGATTGAGGGTGATTTAAATAGTAAATTTTTATTCAAAGACCGAATTGACAAGATTTCAATGTATTCCGCCATGTTTTCATTGAACCATTATAAGGGATTTTCTGTATTAAGGACATTTAGTATTGATGAGACATCTTTAGTCATTTGTAATATGGCGTATAAAATGAATAAATGTGATAATGAAAACAAAAAACCTTATTACAAAAATAAGGTGGATATGTTACCTGAAGTTGTATCAAAACCCACAAGTGAGTCGAGAGTTGTAGTTGTTGAAGAAACACCCATTACACATGATCAACAAGTTGCAGTTGTTGTTGAAAATAATGATAATGAAGCAAATGAAACTGAAGCAAATGAAACTGAAGCAAACGAAAAGGATTATTGCTCGGTTATTAAAAAGGTTAAGAAGGAAAATGTTACCCCGCAAAATATTGGTGAAATTATGTTGTGTCAAATACCAGGAATCAGTTCTGTAAGTGCCATTGCGATTTTAAAAGAATACCAAACCTTGCCAAATTTGTTGAATAAACTAAACGAAAACAATGATTGTCTAAATGATGTATCGTATGTAAATTCCAAAAATCAAACAAGAAAAATAAATAAAACAGTGATTCAGAATATTAAGAAATTTTTATTATGTTAACATTTTTATGTTAAATTTTTATTATGTTAAATATATAGATATATATATAAATGAGCGGAGGTGATTATATGTTTAAAATTGTCGGTATTTTAGTATTGTTGGCATTCTTTTTTTACCTTGCGACAGGTGCTTTAAAAATTCAAAATAATGTACTGGAAGGTTTTGTAAAAATGACAAATACAGCCAGCCCAACAACATCAACCGGTGAACCCAGTACGAATGCGGGTGTCGCAGGGTCTTCTGGAAATGTCGCCAACGCAATCGGCGAACAAACGATTCGAATGCAAGACACCTTTTTAATTAAAAAATACAGGAAAAACTATGAAAATCTAGTTATTAACGCTGACGAGTACGTTAGTTATTTAATGTTGGATAGTTTGTTAAAAATAAAAGCAGACGATAGTGAAGAATCTAAAAAAGCAAATATTGCGTTATTGGACAACATCAATAAATTAAGCGCATCTAAAACATCTTTAAATGGAATCATGAAATTTGTGGATTCCGTATAAATATTATGTGATAATAATTGATTTCACATAATATTTTTTTGGTTTTATTGGTTTTATTGGTTTTATTGGTTATGTTGGGTTAGGGTTTACACACGAATTGCTACCTCGTTATCAGCATAATAACCACGATCAACCAATGCTTGCGTAAATTTGGCACCACCCCAATTAGGATCCATCGCATTTGGGCTATACAATAATCCGTCTTGCGTCTCATCCATTTTGTCTAAAGGGGTTGTCGCTCCAACATAAAAACTAGATTCATCATAGGAAGGCATCGAATTCATATTATAAGGCGGATCATTACGCCCGGCATCTATTAATTTCGTTGGATTGGGATCCCTAAGCACCGACTGGTCATTTACAATTGCCGGTGGTAAACCGCCTTGAGGTTCAGTAACACTGGGACGAACTTTATATACAGATTCACCTTGAGTGTCGTATGTTTTTTGTAAAAACAAAACGGGACAGCGTATGCCCTGACTACGTTGCCATTCCATAAATTCTGTGTAATCTTCTAAATTATCAAATTGAAGTGGATTGACTCCAGGTATTTTTGCCAATTTTGAATTATATAGATATATTTTTGAGCCATTTTGTATTAATATATTCGGACATCTAGGATTTTTGATTGCGTTACTTTCAAAACCTTCTTGATATATTCTCTCTGGACTATATTTCATACAAAAATATATTCCTGCTAAAAATACTATAATTATAAAAATAATAACCAACATATATATTATTTATAAAAATAATTTTTCTAGTTGAATAATAATATTCTATTACACCGACTAAAAAGAAAAATGAGACAAACTCACTCTAATTTTCGGTGGCTGGAAGCATTACCTTCCGTAAAATCAACTGATGGTCTAACTTTTTCCATTTCTTCTTTTTTATTTGAAATGGTGAAAGACGAAATACAAAACTCACTTGGTCTTTGTTGTTTATAAATCCAACATTTTCCCAAGTTCATTATATTTATGGAAGAATTAGCGTCTCGTGTTCTAAATACTATTTTTTTGTTTTCGCAACTCACGCAGTTAGAACACACTAATAAACGAAATTCCTCTTTGTTTTCCTTATTTCTGTAATGTTTCAAATCTTGAAAACAATCACAACATTTCTTACTTGTATTACATTCGTTTATTGTGATTGTATCATATCTTTTATGAATTAGTTTCCTTAATCCCTTATTCATAGTAGGCATAAAATGTTTCATTTGAGATGTTCTACTCCAATTTCCATAACAAATTAAAATATTTTCTCCAAATGTCTTTTCTATATTATTCAAAAATGTATTTATGGATTTATTACCATATGAGTATTGCCTAAATTTCATTTTTCTCCATAATTCCTTCTTGTAAAATTCCATAGTTTGTTTATTTAACCTATCTTTTTCAACTAAATAAGATTTGAAACTATTGTAATTTACTGATTTGCTATTTTGTAAAGACAATATATTTTCATACTCATTTATTTTGTTATTTTTCTTTTCTCGTTGTAGAATAATTTGGCTTCGTTTCGCCATACTTTCCTTTTTTCTTTGTGGTGCGGTATATTGTAATTTATTACCTTGTCCGTCCATCATATAAACCAAAGAACGCTTACCTGGGTCTAAACCAATTATATTTCTTGATTGTAAATTTTCTAATTGTTGTGTATCTAATTCTTCAATATTTATATAATCATAATCCTCACTATTTACTTGTTTATTTTTATTTTCTTCGCCTTTACAATCTCTTCTAATAAATAATAAAGAACAACTAATTCCATCTGTCGTTATTTCATTATGAAAAGTATAATGTTTATTTTTGAATAATCTGTGTTTCATATCCAACAAACTACTCCATAATATATTTTGATAATTCGTAATCTTTTTTAGAACTTCTCCCTTCTTTTCGCTTTCAGGACAAAAGAGTTCAGCAATACAACTACTATCAAATTTCACATTCTTTGGAATAATATTGTTTCGTAATGGTAAAGGTTGAAATAATTTATTTTCTTGTATTTCTAATACAGAATTCATATACAACAAACCTTTCAAATATTCAAATTGTCTTACTTTTACATCATAATATATAGATTTATTGATATTTGTTGGTAAAATATGTTGTAAATGAGTAAGTTTCCATATAGTAAATTTTTCATTTGTATCTTCTAACATAAGCAAATTATGCTTAAATTCAAACAAATCTTTTTTGTCTTCTGTAATTTCATTTGTAGTTTTATTGATAAAACGAAGAAAATGTTGAATAAAATGTTCTTGTATATTTGTAGAAATACAAACTTGAATTTGTTCTGCTATAATATTTATCAAATGTGATTTATTTACTAAACTTATTTTATTGTGATTGAGTAAAGGTTGATATTCTTTTGTATAAAATTTTTGTAAAATATCTAAAAGTTGTGTATCTTTTGATTTTCTACCACTATTAGATTTTGTTCCTAATGTTTTGATACAATATTTTACAAATGTAAATTTATCATCAAAAATAGGAAATGGTAAATTGTTATGAAAGCAATACAAAATATATAATCTAATAAATTGATAAGTATGAATAACTAAATCATTCATTTCAAAAACTAAATCAGTAATAAGTGGTTGAACTTCGCTATATTTCAATAAAACAGATTTGAGTGTTGTTTTGATGGTCTTAAATTTAGATTTCTCTAAATTCCTAAAAGTTTTGAATGTTTCTTTCTTTTTCTTTTTCGCCATTATATATATTTACTAAAGATTTTATTTTTAAGCAATTTTAACGAATTATTTTTGCTTAATTATTTCTAAATATTTTATATTTTGTTGAACGAAAAAAACTTCCATCATTTTTAGATTTTTCTATTTCACTTCTTTCAAATATATAATTTTGCTTTCGTAATATACTTCTTACTATATTTAGATAAGGTCTTTTACATTCAAAATTTGGACGAAATGATGAAATACAACTAACCGAAAAATATTTTTGTATATCTTCTTTCATTTCTAAAATTTTTTTTTGTTTTTCTATATCATTATCTAATTCACATAATAGAAACGATTTGTTTTCATCTAATTCTAAAATACTTATAATTTTATCACATATGTCTTCCCTTTCTTTTTGGTATTTTTCACTTAATTTAATCCTCATTATATAAAATTAAGCAATTTATTTTTAATACATTTTGTCTCATTTTTCTTTTTTGTCGGTGTAATATATATTATATATTATTATGAAATCTTTAATCATTCAAGATAATCAAAATGGAAATAACCAACAAATGATTGATGAAATCAATCGTCTTTTAAAATCCGGTAAAAGTGTATTTTTATTTACGTATATGGATGGTTGTGGTCCATGTAATTCTACTATACCACAATGGGATAATATATCTAATTCTGATAAATTAAAAGATCATATCAAACACGGTGACGATGTGGTTACTGTGCGTATTAATAAAGATTTATTTCCTTTATTAAAAGACATGGGAAGCGAGCCAGGAGGTTTTCCTTCTTTAAGACATGTTACCAAAGACCAGGCGGAAGAATTTGAAGACTGGCAAACACCAGATGGTAGTATAAGAGACCGTTCTACTGATTCTTTTATCAAATGGATTGAAGACAAGATTTCTAAAAAACAGGGTGTCAAAAAACAACCTATGCGAACACGCAAAAATAAAAGAAAACAACGAGGAGGTAAATGGTCGTTAAAATACAAAAGAAGTATTAATTGTAACAGACCCCGCGGATTTTCTCAAAAACAGCATTGTAAATATGGTCGCAAAAAAGGTGGTCGAGGAAAACACAAATAATTTTATATTTTGTTCAAATAATAAAATATGAATTTTAAAATTGAAAGGAAATAAACACAAGTCTTTATAGTATAATAAACAGACAAAACAAAATGGACAAATCATTTCGCTTATTTGACTTTAACATTAATATTTTAAAATCAGCAACATCATCCTCTGGTAGTGATGAAGAACCAGAGTATAAATCCCGTATTGATTCTCAAGCATTCTTGATTCAAATGTTTGGTATTAACAAAAAGGGCGAAACATGCTCCATTATTGTTGAGGATTTTAAACCATTCTTTTATGTAAAAGTCGACGATTTTTGGACGACGCAAATCAAAACAAACTTTTTAGATGAAATCAAAAAGAAAATCGGAAAATATTATGAAAACTCCATTTGTGATTGTAAATTCGTCAAGAAAAAAAAATTATATGGTTTCGACGGTGGAAAACAACATAAATTTATTTGTTTCAAATTCGACAATATGCCTTCTTACAACAAGGTGAAAAATTTATGGTATGGAAAAGACCGCAAACTCATTGTCGGGGGATGGTTATATGGCAAAACCAAGACTCAATTGTATGAGGCAAATATTCCGCCATTGTTGCGTTTCTTTCACATCATGGATATTAGTCCATCTGGTTGGATTGCCTTACCAAACAAGAAAACCATTCAAATCAATAACGACAAAAAAACATCGTGTACTTATGAATTCCGTATTAGTTACACGCACATTATTCCTTTGAATATTTGTGAGGACCGTGTCCCTTACAAGATATGTAGTTTTGATATTGAAGCCAGTAGTAGTCACGGTGATTTCCCCGTGCCGATTAAATCGTATAAAAAATTGGCGACCAATATGATTGAATATTTTGAATCAAATCCGGCAGTTTTGGAAACCAAAGACAAATGTAAAGATGTCTTGCGAAATATAGTATTATCCGCGTTTGGATACAAACATATGATTGAAATTGATCTGGTGTATCCAAAAAGTCCACCGAAAAACCAAGAAATCCTCGAGACGCTTATCGAAAAATGGTTGGTATCGCCAGTGCGTAAATTGGATGAAAATGGGGGTGTCGAGGACCTCGAAAATCAAATGAAAATAGAAGAAGTATTTGAGAAAATGAATGAAGAAGAAGACGACGCTGGTTTTGGTTATCACTCGTATTATTCAAAAAAAGAAAAAGTCGATAAAAAAGACACCGTCATTGAGATTTTAACTAATAAAAAATACGCTCGTGAAACCAAATTAACTGAATTGAATATTTCTTTGAATTCATTCTTTCCCAAATTACAAGGCGATCGTGTTACGTTTATTGGGTCTACGTTTTTAAAATACGGTGACCAAGAACCATACCTGAATCATTGTGCGGTTGTCAATACTTGTGCCAATGTAGACAATGCGATCATTGAAACGTATAAAACAGAAAAAGACCTGCTTTTAGCGTGGAAAAATCTAATACAAAAGGAAAATCCTGATATTATTATTGGTTATAACATATTTGGTTTTGATTATGAGTTCATGGTACGACGCGCCGAGGAAAATTATTGCGCGGATGAATTCTTAAGACTATCAAGAAACATGGATGAATTATGTGCCACTTTAGAAGACGGGCGATATAAAATAGAGGAAAGTAGTATTCAAATCGCAAGTGGTCAGCATGATTTGAAATATATCAAGATGAACGGACGAATTCAAGTGGATATGTATAATTTCTTTCGTCGTGAAGAAAACCTGACATCTTATAAATTAGATTATGTTGCTGGTCATTTTATAGGTGATTATGTGAAAAAATATGAATGCGCTGGGGGTCACGAAACAACACTTATACAAAGCGCGAATTTGACCGGATTATTAGTAGGAAGTTATATTCATTTTGAGGAAATCGGTCATTCGGTTGATTATTATAAAGACGGTGAAAAATTCGTCGTGACATATGTAGATAAGACAAGTGGGAAATTTGAAATACGCGGTGCGATCAATCCTGACATGACAAAAAAGGTGAGATGGTGTTTAGCCAAGGATGACGTCACTCCAAAGGATATATTTCGAATGACCAATGGTGATCAGAATGAACGCGCAATTATTGCGAAATACTGTATTCAGGATTGTAACTTGGTCCATTATTTGATGAACAAAGTAGATGTCATGACCGGTTATATTGAAATGTCAAAAATTTGTAGTGTTCCGATTAGTTTCCTTATCTTGCGCGGTCAAGGCATCAAACTCACTAGTTATGTGGCGAAAAAATGCAGAGAAAAAGAGACGCTTATGCCAGTGATGGAAAAAACCGAAAGCGACGAAGGTTATGAAGGTGCGATTGTGTTGGACCCCAAATGTGATTTGTATTTAGACAATCCCGTGGCGTGTGTGGATTATGCGTCGCTGTATCCGTCGTCCATGATGAGTGAAAACTTGTCTCACGACAGTAAAGTATGGACCAAAGAATATGATTTAGATGGTGAGTTGATTGAAACGACTGGCGAACAAAACGCGGATGGAAATTTCATATATGACAATTTGCCGGAATACGAATATGTAAATATCACGTATGATACATACAAATATGAAAGAAAATCGGCGACCTCTGCTGCGGAAAAGATCAAATGCGGTTATAAAATTTGCCGTTTTGCGCAATTTCCCAATGGAACGCGAGCCATTATGCCTTCTATTTTGGATGAATTGTTGGCGGCAAGAAAATCAACGCGAAAACTGATTCCACAACAAACAGATGAATTTATGAAAAACGTCTTGGATAAAAGACAACTTGGTTACAAGGTAACTGCGAATTCTCTTTATGGACAATGTGGTGCGAAAACGAGTACCTTTTATGAGAAAGATGTGGCGGCGTCGACGACTGCGACGGGTCGTTTATTATTGACGTATGCCAAAAAAATCATAGAAGAATGCTACGGTGATTCCATTTGTCAAACCGAAAAATATGGACCAGTGCTTACCAAAGCGGAATATATATACGGCGACAGTGTTGCGAATTACACGCCTGTGTATATAAAGACCAATGAAACATTTGATATTTGCACGATTGAAGAATTAGCAAACAAATATGGAAAAAATACATGGACACAATGTTTAGAACCTGGAAAACAAGAAAAAGAAGTTTGTGAATTATACGATATTCAAACATGGAGTGAAAAAGGATGGACCAAATTACAAAGGGTGATTCGTCATAAATTAGCACCTCATAAAAAAATGGTGCGAATATTAACACATACGGGAATGGTAGATGTTACAGATGACCATTCATTAATATTGAATTCAGGTGAAGAAATATCTCCAAAAGATGTAAAAGTTGGCACTGAATTACTACATTTTCCACTTTTAGAAAAAGTGGAGCAAAAAGAAAACCCCACAAATATTACGAAAACAAAAGTATTTAAATCTATGCTTGATGCTGCGATTTACACAAATTATTTGAATTGTTGTCATATAAATTTTGCCATATCGTATTTTCAACATGAGATATGTATTACTACAGATAAACTTTCATTATTACACTCTTGTCAGGTTATTTCAATGAAAGAAATCCCGTATGAAGGTTATGTATATGATTTGACAACTGAAAATCATCATTTCGCAGCAGGAATTGGAAATATGATTGTTCATAACACGGATTCAGTATTCTTTACGTTCAATTTACAAACGCCCGATGGAAAACCCATACGAGGCAAAGACGCGTTAGAAATAACGATTGAATTAGCCCAAGAGGCAGGTCATTTGGCGTCCAAGTTTTTGAAAGGTCCACATGATTTAGAATATGAAAAAACATTCATGCCATTTTGTTTGTTATCAAAAAAGAGATATGTGGGAATGCTCTATGAACACGACCCTGACAAAGGTAAGCGCAAGGAAATGGGTATTGTCTTGAAACGCCGAGATAATGCGCCCATAGTAAAGGATATTTATGGCGGAATCATTGATATTTTAATGAAGGAAAAAGATATTATCAAGGCAAAGGAGTTTTTGCGACATTGTTTGAAAAATATTGTCGAGGAGAAATACCCGATTGAAAAATTAATCATCACTAAATCGTTGCGCAGTGGTTACAAAAATCCTCAACAAATTGCGCACAAAGTGTTGGCTGACAGGATCACTGCGCGCGATCCCGGGAACAAACCAGGACCGGGCGATCGAATTCCTTTTGTATATATCCACAATGCGGACAAGAAAGCATTACAAGGCGAAAAAATAGAAACACCTAGTTTTATCCGTGACAACAAGATAAAAATAGATTATTCGTTTTATATTACGAACCAAATCATGAAACCCGTCCAACAAGTGTTTGCTCTAGTTCTTGAAAAAATGTGGATCATGGACGGCAAAAAAGGAAAAGTCGATAAATTGAATATGGAAATCAAAAAATTAAAAAAGACGGTTGATCCGGAAAAACTAGACGATAAAATCGAGTCTTTGAAAAACAAGGAGGTTAAGGCGCTCTTGTTTGATGAGTTTCTACGCGAATCCAATAATCAAAAAGAAGGAAACGCGGTTGTCACAAGTTTCTTTAAGAAAAAATAAAAATCGCAACAAATATATATAGAACCAATGAAACTATTTAATGATATATCAAATTTCAACAATGTTTCCGATTATTTACCGATTTTAAATGGTATATTATTCGTGGAAACATTCACCATTTTTTTCACGTTACACAGTTTTCTTCGTTCAAAAAAACTCACGTTTTGGTATCAAAAATTCCAATTGTCCGCGGTTTTAGCCGATGTGACTATTGTATTTTTAGTCATTATTTTAACGCGTTTCTTGTATCCTTTTTTCTTTTCCCAGTTTTCTCTCATACTCTTTATTTTATTATCCCTTTTTCTTCAAATCACACATGATATTCTTTTTTATAAATTCTTCACATGGGTACCTCGCGGAATAAACGCAATGCTAGATGTTTTTAAGGATTATGCCACTGAAATAAAACAGAAAGCCATTATAGGCGATAGCATGATTATGATATTTTCTTGTTTGTTGGCATCACATTTTGCCACCTATAGTTTCAATGCCAATATTATCAATTTGATTTTTACCCTGTATTTTATCCCATATGTTTTGTTTATTAAATATTGATTCGGCAATTAATTATTTAAATGTGTATTGATTTAAATAATTAACTTATACAAAAGTAAGAAATGTTCTCTCTTTGTATCCCAACCATGAACCGTTTTGATGACTTTTTAATTCATAATATACCAAAATATTTAGAAAACCATCTCATAGATGAAATCATTATCACCGATGAGAACGGTAAAGACATTGAAAAAATAAAAAAACATTTTGTCGAACATGACACAAAATTAAAATTATTCAAAAACGAACATCGTCTTGGACCATTTATGAATAAATTATCCGCATGTTCCTATGCGAAAAATGAATGGATTGCTTTAATCGACTCTGATAATTTTGCGGATGAAGACTATTTTATTACATCCAAAAACTATATCGAAACAAATGTAGGACAAAATGAAAAAAATGTCATATTATCCCCATGTAAATCAGACTGTTTCGATTATTCAACGTTACAAGATATTACATTTAAAAAAGGTTCTTTTCCGAAATATGATACAAATGAATATACATTATTGATGAATACTGGAAATTATGTGATTCATAAATCGCTGATTAATGGTTTAGATATTTCAAACGAAACAAATAATATTCATAATTCTCCTACATGTGATGTTATGTTAATGAATACATTATTCTTTGAACAATTTGAATTATTTTTCCATGTTGTTCCTGAATTGAAATATATACACGCGATACACGAGTTGAGTATATACAAACAATTGTCAGAAATATACAAAGATTTTAATGAAAGTATTCGACAGCGGCATTTTCTTTTTATACAAAAAACGAGTGTGCTTGGGTTCATCTCGTCTAATAAGAATACCTCAATATACAACAGTTATGTAGCAAAAAATTTATGGGTAACCATATTTGGCACGTGCCGGTTTGGCAAACTACATTATAATAACAATTTAAATGAAATGATTAGTTATACGCATACCACAAAAGAAGTTTTACAATTTATTCATTTTTTAAAAGGAGAAATTGTTATTCCGCCGCCATACAATACCTTGTGTTTTAGAACAGCAATTGATAAAAGCATTGGTATACATATGGATAATCATTATAAATGTAAATATGATAATTCCAAAGTGTTTATCATTGAACTATGCTCACGTAAGAAATATATTCACAATAATTATATTTTACATCATATTTGTGTAGATAAACGTATGACTATTTTTAATAATAATACACCCAGACATATTTTGGACAGTTATACAATTGAAACTCAAAGCGATGAAGAAATCGAAAATGATATACTAGAAATTCAAAAAATATTATATCCTAGAAAGGTGGTTATTGTTTCGCATTATAATTCAAAATTGAATGGTCAATATATTGAATCTCGAAATGAGTTGGTTTGTCTATTGGACAAAATTTGTGAAAAACATGGTATTTCTTTTATCAATCCCCGTGAGGCACTCGGTCAATATAGTCAAGAACAAGTCATGTCTGATAATTTGGGACATTATACGGAATTTGGACTTTGCGAATTCGGCAAGTATATGAACAAATATATCAAAACACTTCTATAATAACATGCGAATCAAAGATGTTATTATATATTTATATTTATTCTAGAGAAAAATCCATAGGTAATGATAATCCACCTTTTAATAATTTGGAATGAACATGTAAATTATTTATTAATATCCATTGATCATCTTTTAATATATAGGGTCGTCGAATACCCTTTTCGTCTGTTTTCCATTCAATTGGATCTTTTGTATAATCATTACAACTAAACGCATTTTTTTGATTAAACAATACAACACCACCAGTATGATAAGGTTCTGTGCCGAGTAAATAAATACCAATGGACGCCGCATCAAAAATCGTATTATTATATTTATCATAATTTGAACATGCGTATTCATGAACACCAGTTTTATTCCAAAATACAGGTAATAATTGAACAATTGTTTTGTTTAATTCATAATATCTTGCCAAACATGTCATTTCTGACATAAATTCATTTGATGTTTTAATAAAATAAATCAAATAATCAATAAATGGTAGTAATGCTGCGCTGTTTTTAATATACATGATTCCAGAAGAACAATGATCTGGATTATTAAACATATAACAAAGGAGATTTTTAGAAAATTCTTCCAACCATTTATTTGGATCATCATAAATTAAATTATCAATTTCCATAAAAAAACAATTTTCTAAATTTTTCTGAACCATTAAATTATATAAAATAAAAAACCGTTCAAAAGATCTTAAGAACAAATGCTCGCGACCAATTAGACCATGAACACACATAAATTTATTATGGTTTTGTTGAAAAGTTTCATTAAATTCTTTATGAGTGACGTCATTATAGTTAATAATATGAACATTATATTTATTAATAACATTTAAATAAGGAGATTCTAAATCATCGATGATTAAATAAATATCGCCTTGATAAAAAATACGAATTTGATGGATACAATATACCGTATAATCTGGTAATTTTCCAACAAAAGATAAAGCAATATTCATTTTATATGTATATGTATATATTTTTTATATTGTTTATATTGTTTTTATTGTTTTTATTGTTTTTATTGTTTTTTCTGATTGATTGTATAATTTACATTCTATAATTATTTTGTATATACCCTTCAAACACAATATCATTCGACGATGGGTCTATATATGGTAAATTATATACAATTTCATTATACAATCCTGAAGTCCCAGATTGACGATTATTATTTAATAAACTCTGAATCAAACTTTCAGTAATATTTGTTAAATTATTTATGAGCTCGCCTTCGGCTTCTGGTTCGTCATTGTTTGTAGTATGTAATGTGGTTCCTCCAGATGATTGACTGCCGTCTATTGTCGAATGATTTACAGGAGTATCTTGTTCTGTCGTTTCTTCTTCTTTCGTTTCTTCATCATCATCACCATCATCACGATCACCATCATCACGATCACCATCATCACGATCACCATCATCAACTTCATTTTCTTCTTGATTGCGGTTAGGCGACGTTCGCCGACTCGTATTTATTTCTTGAATCAGTGGTTGACTTCTTGGCACATAATTTCGAATATCGTAGCGACATACCGGACATCTCACATGATTTCTAAACCAAGAGGTTAGGCTGTCGTGGTTAAATATATGACCACAGCCCAATATCTGCGTAACATTATCATCGTCGTCAAAATTTTCCAAAGTGATAGGGCAACTTGAATTTAACGGATTTTCAATATTTGAATACAAAACGCGACGTGTGCCATTATTTATTTGATCGCGCGTTGGATACACCGGCACTGTATCGTAAAAATTCAATAAAAAATCTCCTAGACCTACACTGGCAGTTCTGGTAGGCGTCGCAGTTGTTCGGTTATTTGATGAATTTCCATATAAATGTTGAAATATATTTGGAATCGTACTCGTTCTTCTATCATAATTCGTCGAACGATTCGCGCTATGAAAAATATTATGAATATTATCGTAAAAACCATCACCATTGTCAGTTCTTCTTCTTTGGCGTCGACTGTTTTCACTGTAATCGTATTCACTCCTTGGTCGGGTTCTAAGACGTTCCCGATTTCTCTCATCCATCATATCTGTGATACCTGTTATTATATTCATTATATTTCTCAATTCATTCATATTTTCATACATTAATTCTATTTCTTGATACATCATATCAATGTCGCGTTGGTATTGATTATACATTTCGAGGTAAATATTTAATATAAATCGATCATTGTTATTTAATAAATGTAAACGATTTTGTCTTCTGTTATAAAAGTCTCTATCTGACATTTATTATTAAATAACAAAAAAATACATTTAAACGTATTTTAATGATAATATATAATTGTGAATAATAATAATGAATTTTGAAAATTACAGTGATAAAGGGCTCTCCGGTCTTACGAATTTAGGTAACACGTGTTTCATAAATTCATGTATGCAAATATTATCGCATACATATGAATTGAATGAATTTTTAACAAAAGACGGTGGTTCTTATTATAAAATGCGTCTAAAAAATAAATATGAATCCGCCCTTTTGGTAGAATGGGATAATCTAAGAGCTTTACTATGGGAAACCAATTGTATCATTAGCCCAGGAAAATTTATTAAAACCATACAAAAATTGGCACAAATCAAAAAAATGGATATGTTTACGGGTTACAATCAAAACGATTTACCTGAATTTTTATTGTTTGTCGTCGATTGTTTTCATACGGGTTTATCTAGGGAGGTAAATATGTCGATCAATGGTGAAGTTGTCAATACAACGGATAAATTGGCAGTTCAATGTTTTGATATGATTAAAAATATGTATTCGAAAGAATATTCGGAAATATGGAATATGTTTTACGGCATACATGTATCACAAATTAAGGATTTAACTAGTGAAGACATTTTGGCATGTACTCCGGAACCGTTTTTCATGATTGATTTATCCATACCGCCTGAATTAAAATCACCGTCATTAATGGACTGTTTCGACCATTATGTAAAAGGTGAAACACTGGAAGGAGAAAATGCTTGGTATAATGAAAATACGGGATCGAAACAAAATGTTCAAAAGCAAATCGTGTATTGGAGTTTACCAAGTATTTTAGTCATTGACATAAAACGTTTTCATTCGAGCAATCGTAAAAATCAAATATTGGTTACATTTCCTTTAGAAAATTTGGATTTACACGACTATGTCATTGGGTATAAAAAAGAGTCTTATGTATACGATTTATATGGTATTTGTAATCATAGCGGAGTTTCACAAGGCGGTCATTATACAGCATTTATTAAAAATGCGAATGGGAAGTGGTATCATTTCAACGACCAGTACGTAACCGAAGTTACGAATTTAAATGAATTAATCACACCCAAAGCATATTGTTTATTTTACCGAAAAAGAATGCTTCAATCATAAATGGGGGAGTAATTACATACGTTATTTTGTTTTATGAATGCGATTCCCATGAGAATTCCTATGTTGACGATTCTTTTTATATTTTGTGTTTTTTTAGTTTAGGAAAAAATAATAACTCATGTATATTTAATAGTAATCCAAATATGTCATTTTCATCACCCACCAGATCTTCTTCAAATTCTTTAGATGAAGGAATATTTAGTTCAATTGGATTAGGCTCTACTAAAACATCACCTGCGTCGTCGATAACAAATGGTATGTCATTGTCAAGCACGTCAAATAATTCTTCATCCACGTTGTCATTGATTACAAATTTTTTGACGACGATTATTTTTTTAATTTTCATTATCCTATTGGTGATTAATGGGGCTCAATATTTTTTCGGAATTGATATTGTTGCGAATATAAAAGATTTTTTTAGTAAAATTCGAAATCAGGATAAAAAAACAGAAAAAGAAAATCAAGAACAAGATAAAAAATTATTGCCAAGATTTAGAAAAGCCATTCGAAAGGAAGAAGTATATAATATTCCTGGTAATTATTTTAATTATGATGATGCGAAATCTTTATGTCAAGCACAAGGCGCGCGTTTAGCGACCTATAATGAGGTAGAAGACGCATATAATAACGGCGCGGAATGGTGTAACTATGGTTGGTCCGAAGGTCAAATGGCGCTGTTCCCTACGCAACAAACCACGTATGACGGATTACAAAAGATTAAGGGTCATGAAAACGATTGTGGTCGTCCTGGTATAAATGGTGGATACATGGCAAATCCTGAAATCCAATATGGTGTCAATTGTTATGGATATAAACCAAAAATGACCAAGGAAGAAGAGGAACTGATGAATACCAGTACGCCTTATCCAAAGACGGAGAAAGATTTACAAATGGAGCGCCGGGTGAATTACTGGAAAACCAAATTAGATGAAATTTTAGTGTCGCCATTCAATTACAAAAACTGGAGTCGGGTTTAGAATGGAGCTTTCTCTATATATTCGTTAAATATGTGTATATAAATTGTGTATATTATATACAAGTATCATGGTTTTAGACGAAAAGTTTAGTGGTATTCAATATCGTTTAGCAGATAATTGGTTTTCTCTTGTAAATGTGAATGATTTTAATAATAAACCAATCAAATATTTAGAAATTGGTACATTTTATGGGGCAAATATTATATCTGTAGCGAATACATATGGATTACACAATGATAGTAAATTATACTGTATAGATCCTTGGGAAGATTATAATGATTATCCTGAATATAAAAATCAACAAGGAACCATTTATGAATCATTTATAAATAATATTGAAAAATTTGATGTAAAAGATAAAATAATAATCAACCGCGGTTATTCGAATATAGAAATACCTAAATTTCAAGATGAATATTTTGATATTATTTATATAGATGGTAATCATGAAAGTGAATATGTATTGGAAGACGCCATTTTAAGTTTTCGAAAATTAAAAAAGGGAGGTATCATGATTTTTGATGATTATCATCCGGTTTGGCATATGACGCAAAAAGGTATTGACTCATTTCGAAGTTGTTTTTGTAATAAAATAACAGATTTGGGTACAATAGAGACTCAGGTAATTGTTAAAAAAAATGAATAATGTATACTTGTACTTGTAAAATACGTATAAAAGAATAAAAATTGATTTATCTTTTTTTCAATGTAAAAAAGGTAATCAAATTTATGCCAAGATCAAGAGTTTTAGAAAACCAAGAAGAAGGAAAACCGCAAAAAAGAGAAAATATGTCCAATGACCAAGAAACGCAAACAGTTGAAGAAAAACCAGATAAACATATCTTACAGTCCATTTATGAATATGTTATCAGCGCAATAAATACAATCATTCCAGCATTGAAATGGTTGTATTTCATATCCAAAGTATATATCATATGGATTACGATACATTATATATCGTGCCAATTGTATGTCCATTATTGTGTTCCAACTGGAATCACTGGGTACTTGTTGTCGCCATTCCTGGTGTCGTCGCCGCAATGTAAAGCATTACGCTGGGCGTTTTATAACGGCGGAAATATTATTGACAATATGTGGAATTATTTAGGAGTATGGGCTTCCACTCAATTGTTAAAAATTGAATGAATTACTAATAAAATTAAAATCTTGTAATATATATCATGAGTGGCGCTGAAATTTTGGTTTTTATAATTTTGTTTATACTATTTATTGCCTTAATTGTCGTGTTTATGAAATTGATTAAAAAAAGAAATGGCTTCACAACTAGGACACAGAGTTATGAACAAATGTCCTACTAGTAAATTATGATATGAATGAAAAATAAAATATATATTCTATTTTATAATAATAATATTATATTATGTATATGAAACTAAAAAGTGTTTTTAGTCGTCTTCCAAAATGGCTCATTCTTTTGGTGATTTTAGCCGCGTTTTATTTTATTTTTAGAAAGAGTGTCGAAGGATTTATCGATGCTACTGTCCCAAACCAACAGAGCGCAAATACATGTGTTTGTTATTACGGTTATAAAAAGTCAAAAACTGGTTGTAGTTTGCAACCACCTATAAAGCAGAGTTCAACTGCTCCTCCGCCTAATAAAGCAGGTTATTACGGTACTAGCTTATGCGCAGGTACTCAAACTTTTAGGAATCACCAGTCGTGTGCGTGTTAGTTACATTTTTTACTTCAATTACAAATTATAATATTATTTTATAATAATAATATTAATAATATTAATATTATATATATGAAACTAAAAAGTGTTTTTAGTCGTATTCCAAAATGGCTCATTCTTTTGGTGATTTTAGCCGCGTTTTATTTTATTTTTAGAAAGAGTGTGGAAGGATTCGCATGTTATAAATATTGGAAAAACTTTCAGGTATTTGTTTAAGTAATCCATATTATGGATCTCGCGTTCCCGCAAACGGTTATAAAAGATCAAACTGTAGTGGTACAGCTGGAACTGGAGTAGGGAATCAACCAGTTCGAATGTGTATGTAAAAAAAGTAATGATACACATTTTATCCATAAAGAAAAAATAATGATCGAATAATATTGATTCAGTAAAATATTATTTAAAGAAAACCGCGTTATCTTATTTATATAAAATGCTAACTGCCAAACAAGAACAAATACTAAGCGAACCTATACAAATCACGCGTCATTTCAACAAATGGTCAATGAATGAAATTAATCGTCTTCATAATGAATACGAAATAAAAGAATTAACCATCCGACAAATCGCAAAACTACATGGACGCAGTTATTTATCCATCTTACACAAGTTGACAAGTGAAGGCTTAATCGATGAACACTGGGAAAACGCTAGGGGATATTATGAAACAACCGATTAATCCGACATGAATTTATACATTCTTTCGTGTAGTATTATGTTTTTTTGTTTCTTTTGTTTCTGTTGATGTTGTTTTTCGTTTTTTTCGACTTGTTTTTTTAGTATTTTTCACTTGTAACAATTCAAGTAATTTGTCGTATAAATCGTCTTGAATCACTTCGTCGTGATTGATTTCTTCATAATCGCGTTTTTTAGTGCGTTCCCCACCCATGGATAATAAAGTCATTGGAATCGCAACATGATTCATATGTTCACTATGTGTCATCGCACCGCCTGCCATTTCTTGAAATTTATTAAACAATGGTGGTAATACACCATAATTATAATTATCGCCTCCACCTGTTATCATATATTGATTCATGAATGTATATACAATATGTGTATATAATTTTATTTTTACTTTAGCGAAATAAACCAAAGTAAAAATACTAATTTTGACTAGTATTCGAATTTGAATTCGTATTTGAAAATCGTTTCAATTCTTGTACAGTCTTGAATTCACGATGTTCTTTCAAATAATGTACGATTTTTTTCACCTGTTCTTCGTTCGATATGATTTCGCCTAAACTCTTTTCCACATATTTAAAACTCAACGGATTCGAAACTTTACTGGTGACGAATTTCAGTTTACCATCACTGATTTGAATATTTGCGCCGTTTAAATTATTTCGTTCAGAATAAGTATACAAAGATTTAGACAATTCTGCCCGCTGTTCTCTCAATTGGTTTAAATTATCATTTAAAATTTTGATTTTATTATCCAAAGATACCCATTTTTGTACGTTTTGTTCAAAGGACATGTTTTATATAAGTCAATAAAAAATTGTCTGGGTTTGGATTTTTCAAGTTTTCAACCACATACACATACTTGTCCGACTATTTCGCGCCCGGTTAAAGTACTCGATTTCATGGTATACTTTTTGATTTATTTCCAAAGCAATATCCCTGAATTTAATCAAATTGGACAATATTCGATTCTTTTCTTCGATCAATTCTTTTCGTACCATGGGTTGTTGTCGATTGATTTCCTGGTAAATCAAAAAAAGACGGTTTTTATCCAACAAAAATTTCGTTCTAAATTTCTTTACTATCGCAAATACATTATGAGAATATATATTTGAATAACGACTGCGTATGATTTCAGGAATAATGAATTGATTTGTATCTTTAATTTCCTCCACCTTTTTTTGTACCGATTCTACAAATTCACCCACTTCTTCTATTAATTTGTCATCTCTCATCAACAATACTTTGCCTGATAAAAATTCACATGTACTTTCTAATTTATCAAATTGATAGGCTGATGTTTTGTGTGCCCCCGATTTCGCATCTAATTTCAAATACGTAATTAATGCGAGCATGAAAGAATTAAAAGCGGTTAATGCGGAAACAATCGTTGAACCATATTCATAAAAACCCAACGTAATACTCAACACTGTACAGGCGGATGATATAAAAATAGTGGGAAGCATTATGAAATAAAGACATTGTTCACAATAGGTTTTGGATTCTACATATAAAATCTTTTGACCTTTCAAATAAAGAGCAATCAAATCTAGGGTGATTGAATTATAAGCACGTTTTCCAATAAATGCGTCATTAATTGTTTCTGAAAATTTAGAAAAACTGTTTAAAAATTTCATTTCATCTCGTATATAATTTGAATTTTCTAAATAAGTCACTTCATTATTTGAAACATCCAAAAAATGATAAAGCAATTCGGTTTCTTCGATATTTATTGAAACGTATTCTTCAATATCATTGTTCTCGACATCATTTTCAATGTCTTCATGGTGATCTTGTTTTTTTTCTTCGCCTTCTTCCCCTGTTCCAAAAAAATATTTATTTAAACTACCGCTTCGGTTCAACATACTTTTGTTATGTTGTTTTGTTTTATTGTTTGAATTTGCTTTTGATGTCATCATTTTATATAATAATATATTTTTATAATATATTTATTTTATATTGTATAATATAATAAAATGCTATTGTCAAAGCTAATGAATTATACACCAATCAATCATTTAGCAACAAAAAAAAACAAATCAAATCGAGTGATTCTTTTTACAAATGTGCGTGATGAAAAAAACATGAAAGAATGGGTGACACATCATTTACTTTTAAATTTCGACATGATTTATATTTTTGATCATAAATCAATCGTTCCATTGAAAAACGATTTTCATAATTTCAGTAAACGGGTTGTGATTGAGAGAGGAGCCTGGAACAATCCAGTGAAAATTCCGTTAATGAAACGTGCTGTTCAAATAGCAAAACAACATGGATATGATTGGATGTTGTATTTAGACGCCGATGAATTCCTTGTATTGAATAAATTCATGGGGGTCAAACATTTGTTACAATCGTATAATTTTGCGCATTCTTTAAGTATCAACTGGTTAATGTTTGGAACAAATAATCATATTAGAGAACCGTCTGGTCTTATTTTAGAAAATTATACCAAATCTGAATTATATTTAGACAAACATGTCAAAACATTTGTTCGCCCCGAATACGTGGTGAATGTTACAAATCCGCATTATTTTGTCATTGCGTTTCCTAGAAGAATGTTGTCGTTGAATTTAAAAAACAATACAAATCAACCCGCATTCAATGAATGGCATATCGAATATAACAAGGTAGGTGCCTATATTGCCCACCACGTGTATCAATCAGAGGAAACCTATATGAATCGTAAAATAAAATTACCTACAGATGATTCGGGTGGTCGTCGTAAATATGATAGTGGAATCCATAAGCGTTACAATACAGTCGAGAATCTTGATGTCAAAAATAAATACGCGCCGCGCATAAAAAAAATGCTCGGTTTTTATTACTATAAAAATAAAACGATTACAAACACAAATACCCCGACAAATACTTAGACAAATATAAAAACGAATACATAATAATATAACACCATAACTCATGTTATATTATTTTATATATAGTCAATATGTTGTGCGTTTATTTACTGCCTCTTCTGCGACTTTTCATGCGTCTTCCGTAACTCTGTTGTAGTGCTAATAATCCAAAAGGAACCGCTGCTTGACTGATGACACTTCCCATAAATCCGCCTTTTTTTCCTCGTCCTCTTCTTCGTGATCCACCCTTTTGTCCTGATGCTGGAGGTGCTACGGTTTCTGGCTTTGGAACCATTGCTGGTGATGTAATACCTCCGTGTTGTAAATTTACAAGTTGATTGCCATATGGTGATGGTCCGGATCCTCTAAAAACATTGTCCCATTGGGTATTTCCGTCACCATATTGTGATAAAACATATGGTGCGGCGCCTTCAGCTCCGCCAGCGGCGTAGGTTGCTGGATTTAAAGGAGCGACTGATCCGCCTGCTTGGGAAAATGCTCCGGGTTTTCCTGGGACACGATACATTCTGCGACTTCTTCTACTTTTATTATGACGTTTTCCTTTGTGACCTCTTCTTCTTCGTGATGCCATTATATATTTAAAAAAGAAAATAATAATTATTTTGATATTATTTTGATAATAAATTGTTATTACGCAAAATTAAAAATAGTAAAATTAAGATTACTAAAATCATTATAAAAATGAGGATGATGAGAGAAACAATGATATAAATATAGGGTTTGAATTCAAACAATATGAGTTCCATGATTGGTTTACAAAAATTCCGTATTTCGTATTTAATATTTTCTTTTTTCAACATTTCTAAACATTCTTTAATAATACTATTTTTCATAAATAGTCAATATATAAAAAAACCAATGTTTTTCCCATTTAAACTACGTTTTTCCCATTTAAACTACGTTTTTCCCATTTGTTTCCATTTCGTTTTACTTTTTGTAATTTTTTCTAATACATACATAATGGAAAATCATATATTTGAGCCAAATAAAGATTTTGTCTTTTCAAATATTTCTTTAGGACAACCAACAACAATTCAAGGAGGAGCATATTTTACTAAAATATTGTACAAAGACAAGCCGTTTTTTATAGAAACACCTAAATCTTTAAGTAAACAGGGGTTTGTCAAAAACGGAAAAAAAATGTTTTGTGATTTAATGTTTGACAACACCAATGAAGAATTTATCAACTGGGTTGAAAATTTAGAAACAAAATGCCAACAATTGATTCACGATAAGGGTGACGAATGGTTTCAAAATAAATTAGAAATGAACGATATCGAGACAGCATTCACATCTGCTCTTCGTATATACAAATCTGGCAAATATTACTTGATGCGGGTGAATGTGAAAATGAATTACAATACAAATATACCTTTAGTAAAAATATACAATGAAAGCGAGGTGCCATTAAATATCGACGATATTAAGACTGATACCAATATTATATCCATTATTGAAATTCAGGGGATTAAATTCACCAGTCGTAATTTTCAAATCGAGTTGGAAATGAAACAGGCTATGGTGTTGAATACTTATGAAATGTTTGAAAGTTGTCTCATTAAAAGAAATTCTACTGCGAAACCAGTGATGGAAACCAGGTTAACTCATTTAGAAGAAACACCTGTTTTTTACAAATCAACTATTGTGGATCCGGTGGTTGTGGATCCGATCGTTGTGGATCAAAATATGGATGAAAAAATGGATGACCCAGTTATTCTTTCTACAAATATCGTGGGTGATCCTTCTTTAGAAGAATTTACACCAACTATTGAAAACGCGTCTTTAGAAGAGAATCAACCTAGTGAAATCGTTTTTCAAGATTCTAAAAAAGATGGTCATGGTGATGACAATACAAATATTAAAGAA
>Ga0114979_10000513_pt1 | contig 25499 bp, 20 predicted proteins | sample S_140625_EF_Meta_FD_87315 | JGI IMG/M metagenome (GOLD analysis project Ga0114979, IMG submission 87315) | Freshwater microbial communities from Lake Simoncouche, Canada to study carbon cycling - S_140625_EF_MetaG | ecosystem: Environmental > Aquatic > Freshwater > Lake | place: Lake...
GAGATATCACCCTTTATGATAAGGCAAAGTCATAAACCTAATGATATAAAAGTTAATAAAAAAATAACTATTAATGGATTACTTTCTCATCAAGAGGATAAGCAGAAATGCGAGATAATTCATAATAGAGATAAGAATGCCGTTCAAAATATGTTAAATATTGTAAAGAGTATATTTACAATAGGAAGAAGACCTGACATATTTACGAGAATTCATACATAGTACACGCTATGTAATAACCAAATTTTTACTACTTATAGATATTTTTTTGCTGTTAAATCGGCATTTTAAATGTCCAAAGGTGTAAAATCAAATATAAAAAATATATTAACTAACTATATTACACTAACTATTTTACAATATCTTTGCAATTATCTCTTATGAATTTTCTTTCTTAATATTCTTGAATGTTGATTCAATTCTTATCATATCATCCTTATACTTACCCCACATCTTTGCAATTAACGTGAATATTTCTTCTCCTGACATTTCTGGATTTTCATCCTTAACCTTCTTGCGATTATCTTGTATAAACTTTTGATATTTATTAAGAGGTCTCTTGATCTTTACAATTTCATTACCATCATTATCTACTTCGACCTTCTTTGCGCGCTTCTTAGGTTGTATCTCTTTATGTTGCTTCTTTTTCATTTTATTTTCTTCATTATTCTTCTTCTTCATAGCATTCTTAAAATATTCATCAACTTCTTTTTTGGAATTAAGACTATCCGGCATATTAACCATGATATCCTTATATATCATAGCAAAAGTTATAGTGGACATTTTATGTTGTTTGCTCTTGTTGTTTGCTCTTGTTGTTTGCTCTTGTTGTTTGCTCTTGTTGTTTGCTCTTGTTGTTTGCTCTTGTTGTTTGCTCTTGTTGTTTGCTCTTGTTGTTTGCTCTTGTGAAATTTACAAATATAATTAATCAATTTTTAATTATATTTATGTTTATTATAACATATTTATTCTTATATTTATTATTATATTTATTATTATATTCATAGTAGCATTTAGATATATTTATTACCTGAAGATATTCGAACTATTATATAGAAGTTTATATATTTATATATTTATTCTTATTATTTTTATAAAAGTTTTCTGCTATTTCATATGCTATATTTTCATATGGGTGCTCTTTTGAATAATTTGTTTGTATGACATCATTAATACTATTAGGATTATCATTTCTATATAAATAGACCATTATATTACTAGAATTACTATTTGCCACATCATTATAATAATATATTTTATTATTTGTATCAGGATTTGAACGGATATATTTAGCATATTTAAATGATTTTTTATCTAATTCTAATAACCCCATTTCACTTATTATTTTATCAAATAATATTGAATTATAACGTTGATATATATGAATCTTCTCGTGTATTAAAGTATTTGTTAAGTTTAATTCATCATATTTTAAAACATTTTTAGATACAAATATAATATTTTCACGTGTATGCGGTAGTCCTTCTTCATATTCTTTTATTGTATTATTAAAATGGTTAGCATATGTATTCGCAAAGATCCATTTAATATCTGCAATATCATTACCATTAATATATTTACCATATATTAATTCCTTAAATGTTTCCGTTTTAAAATATTTATCTGCGTTATTCGCACATGTTATTAGTAACATTTTTTCATCATTTGTAAATGAAATTGCAGTATCTTCAATATTACCTATATATTCCATATGTGTATTGACATTTCTTGCATGCAAATCTAGTTTTGAAAAATTACGAACATATCTATCATTATCATTTGTTAAAAAATACGAGGTCTCTTTATAAGTCATAAAATATATATGATCATTATTTTCAATAAAATTTACTAAATAATTATTTTCATTTGAAACATTATAATAAAATAAATAAGACATATATAAATATGTCAGAAATGCAACAATAATTAAAAATAGTAATGATAATAATATATAAATCATTTATAATAACTTCCTTCTTATTATTAGACTTTTATTTTTACCGTAAATAATTATAATAACAATAATAATTGTTAAAGTACTTATGTTTGTATTTGCCTGTTGAATATATATCAATTATAAATTTAGAATCAGCACAATAATAATCTTCTTGCCATTTAATATCACCAATCATATTCTTATTAATTATAAACATAGCGGTGTCTATATAACCTTCCTCAATTCTATTACCTAATAAGACAGGTTTGTACTTATCTAATCTATATTGATTGAACGTATGAATTGTATCTGTTTCTAATTCTTCTATAATTTTCCAAAAATCAGGATGTATTATATTATCATCATCTAAGAAAAATATATAATTATCATTTTCTACTAATGACAACCCATAATTTCGTTGTGTGTTTCCTACTATACCATTCAAACTACTTTTACAATCGACTTCTATTATTTGTTCATTATGTATAAAAGATGGGCAATAACTATTTACAGTTGTATCATATATAATAATCCATTTATTAATTTTATCAAATTTTATACTTTCAAAAAGCATAGGTAAATTTTGAATACGACTACATGGTGTAATTATAGTTATATTATTACTCATAATATTTAAATATATATATATTTTAATTCTTATATAATTATATTTTAATCAGTTTATTATTTATCCTTATTAACATTTTTTTTATAGCAGAATAAATCATTTGTGTCATCTGTTATATATCCATTTAAATCAGTTTTAATATTTTTACATATAATTTTGTTTTTGTATATAGGATTATTTACAAAATTACTTTTTTCAACAACCTTATTAACATATTTTACATCAATCAAATTTCTTGTTATTTTATAATTTATTTTTTTTATTTTCCCTTGCTTTTTATTTACTTGCGTAGATGCTCTTGACGTAGACAGCGATCCTTTGTGATGAATAATTTTTTGTTCCATGTATTGCGAATGTATATTATTATTTGGTTTTGGTGCTGATAAAGAACGCATTTTCATTATTGAAGATTGATAAGGAACTGATTCTTTTTTATCAGTTATAATTTGTGTATATATAACATCTATATATTTTTTGTATATTTCTATAGTAACATATCCATATGAGTTCAACGCATATGCAGTTATATCATAAATCCTCTCATTATCCTGTCCTATTACAATTCTCTCAATAAAATTTATAGGGGTTATTGCAAAGTCTCCCTTAATTATATCAGGATCGGCTCCTCCTGTTCCTGCTGTTATCTGTATTAATTCTCTGCCATTATGAGAAATTTTCATTATGCTAAAATTGTGAGTATCTGCACATAAATATATTATATTATATTCAACTAATATATTGAATAATTCAACAATTATTTTTCTATATTCCTTATTCTTTTTATTTATTTCATGAATTGTTATTCTATCTTTCTTATAAGTAAATAAAGGTATATGTCCCATCACAAAAATTTGTTCTCCTCTTCCTTTCTTTTCCCTTTCCATATAAACCCCTTTTATTACTTTCATAATATCTTGCAAATATGCTTCTCCTACTTTAAGATCAATATCATCAAATTTATTAGTATTTATGATAATTATAATATTATCTGCATTATAACGCACGCCTATATTATCAATATATATATATATACCGTTTTCACATAATTTTTCTTCAGATAATTCACTACTATTAGCATGCAATAATTCTAATGTTGGTGTACTTATTTCATCATAGTTTTTAGTATCGACTAATTTTTTTATTTTTTTCAAATAATACTTTTGCGTATTAATATTACAATCTTTTTTTAAGAGGTTTTCTGTTATTAATGATAAAGAACTAGTGCTTTTAGTTATATCACTATCAATATCTACATCATGATTTCCGACTGCTATATATATTTCTTTATTCATTCTATATAATTTATCATATCCTGTTCGTAATACTTCAGTAAAATAAAATTTAAATTCTTCTTCATTAATTTTCTTTTTATTAGTATACCAATTATCACCTGCAACATATATTTGTTTTATATCTTTCTCATTTTTAGTAATGTAATCTAAAACCATATTGCGATATATATATTCACTTTTACAGTTAATATTATTCCAACAACCAAAGAATAAAAATTTAGAACAATTCGTTGCAGAATCAATATCATTATTACATTTAATACTTATATTATACAATTTAATATGATTAAGAGCACACACTTATAAATACACTAAGAAAAATTATTTACATATACAAAGAATGTAATATTTCCTTTCTTACAGTATTAATTCCACAATATTTATCATAAAACTTTATATTTATTTCATATGGTATATTTATTGATATGTTATCAATAGACACATATCTCATCATATTAATCCAAGATATGGTATTGTTTATTGCCCGTTTTAAATTACGTACACCTTCTTCACTTTCTATATTTTCTATAATGTGAATTAATACTTCATCACTAAATATTATATCCCCTTTTTTTAAATTGAATTGTAACAATATTTCTGGTATTAAATAGTCTCTCGCTAATACTATTTTTTCATGATTGTTATATCCCTTGACATTTATTACTATCATACGGTCTTTTAAAATTGGATTAATTAATGAAATATCATTAAATGTAAATATAATCATAGAACGCGAAATATCTAAATCGATTTCTTCAAAATATCTATCATTAAATTTATCATTCTGTACAGGGTCTGTAATATGAATTAAAGTATTTATTATTTCTTGACCTTTGTAAGTATTAGATACCTTGTCTAATTCATCAAATAATAAAAGAGGATTCATAATACCAGTTTTTATGAGTGATTCACATATTTTTCCATATATTGCCCCTTCATAAGTATAAGAATGTCCTCTCAAAAAACACGAATCATCAGTCCCGCTTAATGATATAAATGCATTAGGATAATTAAGTGCATTACATATTCCTTCCTTTATTAATTTGGTTTTCCCTATTCCTGCCGAACCTTGTATCCCAATTATATATCCATACGCTTTAGGAAATGATATTAATTGTGCTAATACACGTATTATCTGTTCCTTTGCTTCTTTGTGTCCATATATTTTATTATTCATTCGATCTCTAATATTATTTAAAAATAAGCATATATTATCATTTCCGTCAGTATTTTTAATTGGTATATTATAATATTTATTAAAAGGTATTTCATTTAATATATTTAACCAATTATTTATTTTATGGTATTCACCAGATGATGATGACATACGATTAATACACTCTAGTTTAAATATTATGCTTTGCTTAGTTCTTTCATTAATATCTAATTTTAAAATCTTAAAACGCATAGGAATAGTTAGACTTTTTTTATTTGATGATATTTTTTGTTCTAATATCATAATGTTATCTTTTTCTTTACTTGTTAATGAATCGAAATATATCTTTTCATTATTATTATATTTATTATAAAAATTATATTTTATTTTCTTTATAAGTTTTTTATTATTTTTTGGTAGTTTTTTTAATATTAAAAATGATCTATTTTTATTTTCATCATCAAATTTATTAAAATAACCACCTGAAGGAGCTTTCCTATTATCTCCTCGCAAACCTATATCATCATAATCTTCATCTTCTTCGTTTTCTTCATCTTCTTCGTCATCTTCGTCATCTTCGTCATCTTCGTCTTCTTCGTTTTCTTCATCTTCTTCGTCTTCATAATCTTCTTCATCATAATCGTCATTTTTGTCATCCTTGTCATTATTACTTCCCTTCCCATCTTTTTTATTCTTATTTTTTTTAATAGTCATTAAAGATATATAAGTTATATTTTTTTATATAATTTACGAAAAAATAAATATTTAATATAATAATTAGAAGTATTTGGAAGTTTCAGGGCCCCAATATTTGTTTTTATATACAGTTCTTACTCGCTTGTTAGAATTTATTATGTAATATGACACAATTATGATGAATAAAATAATACATATAAATATCATTAGTGATAAATATTTATCACTAACAATATAGTTAATATAAATATTATATAAACCTATAAATATAACTGATGATATTAACAACGTTAATATGTATAATTTATTATTTTCAATTTCATATCTTAATGAACCCATATTATTATCACCTTGTGATCTATTAAACTCTAATAATTTTTGAATATAACTTTTGTTATCTATTTCTGTATTAATACCTTCTTTAATTTCTCTATAAAAATCAATATTATCTGATGCTGGGATAGTTATAAGTATTTTTTCAAAATAATTTATAAATTTTTTATTTAATTCATCAATTTGTGTATTTAACGTTTTTGCTTTCAAAATATTATATGTGTGTTGATTTAATTTAAAATTATTATAATAATTAATTGTTAAAGGATTTAATGCATTACCCGTGTCAGTTACTGCGAATGTTTCTATATATGTTATATTTGATATAATGTATATTACAAATAATAATAATATAACTGCCAAACAAGCGAGAGAAATAGTCTTTATAATATGCTTGTCAATATTAGTTATATTTATAAATATTAATATTAAAACAATAATAGAAATTATAATATTATAAGTTAATATTTGACGTGTTAAAAAGGTATTTTTATTTAATTGACTATCATACATATTTTTTTGATGTTGTACTTTATTAGTATTATATGCAATACCTTCATTTAATATTTCAACAGTATTTTTATTATATATATATTCATTCTTATAAGCATTAATATCCTTCTTTTTGATTTCAAGAAAAGAATCTGATGATGGAATTTTGTCACCTGATGCAATCTCTACACCATTTGCATCTAGAAATATTTCAATATTTTCACCTTTGTTAGTAATATCACTTTTATTAATAACAGCATTAATAGTGATTTGAATACTTTTAGGAGGATCATCGATTACATTAATATCCAATATTTCATAATATTTTACATTTTTTCTGTCATATATAATATAATTATTTATTATATCATAACTATCATTATACTTTTTTAGTTTAACATATATACCTGGGTTTGAAATAATGATAACTACTTTTTTTTCTGATGATATAGTAATTTCTGCTGGATTAAATTCTGAATCTGTTGTAATTGTTAATGAATTACTATCAAGATTTATAGAATATTTTGATAAATCACTTATTAAAGTTGTAATAGAATTACTAATATCATCTATAACAGTTTTCAATCTTTCAATATTTCCAATATCATTTAATAATGTATTTTCTATCGCCAAAGGAACATCTGTTATTTTAAAAGCAACATCTGCGCCAGCTGCTACTCCTAAACCAGGAGTAGGTTTTGCAGGTGTTATACCTAGTGTTAAAGTGCTAGGTAATACTGTAAATGGCGCTCTTGTAGTAATGGTAGCAACTGTATTTTTAATAATAGCACCTGAATTATTTGACAATATTTTAGCAGTTACCACATCATCGGCGTTATTAGTATATTTTATTATATATTGAGTGTTTGTAGCGTAAGAGGCACCAGCAGTAGACACTTGAATTCCTGTAATGTAGCGTTCTCTACCTGTATTATATACATCAATACACTTAGGTGTACTATTCTTAACACTTGCATACATAACGTTTGAAACATTTATAATAAGTGTTGAATATAATTGTATGAATCTATAATAATAATAAAGAGCAAATACACTTTGTTTACGAAAATTTTGAGGAATATTAAATAATGTTTTTAATAATAAATTAATAAGTGCTTTATTTCTCTGTTCTAATGAAACGTTTTTTCCTACTATATCTGCGGTTTGTTCATTATATTTTTGCCTTGCATAATTTGCAGGAGAAACTAATATAGCAGGTGATGTGGAATTTATTTTAACATTTACAACATCATGCGCTATAATATTATTATCAATTTTGTCTGATCTAGTTCCAGTTATGCAATCTTTAGTAAACATGTTATAAGTATATTTAGCATTTTCGCTAGTAGGATTTGATGTTTCAAAACCTGTATAAAAACTTTGAATAGATAGATATAATACCTTTATTGTTGGTGCACCCGCACTATTATCTTCTTTAATATATCTTATATAACCAGCATTTTTAACAGCTTCACTTGGATACATACCAGTATTTTGACTAGTGTAAAATCTAGTCGTATCTGAAACTATTTCAATTCTTTCTATTTCTATATCTTTTGTATATCCAGAAGGCGATATAGTATTATCTTCGTTTTCTATGCAATATTTATATGCTTCTAATATATCAACAAAAACATTTATTACTTTTTGTGTCTCTATAATATTAGTTTTAATATTGGTGTTATAATCATAAGATTCAGTACCATTATCTGCTACAGTTCTATTTATAAAATCCATATTATTATCTGTTTTTTGCAAATCATCATTATTCTTAATTTTAAAATTAATGATATTTCTTATGAAATTATTAAATTGTTCTGTGCTATAAGTGCTTGAACTATCAGACGGTATATTTAGTGTATTTGGTTGATTAGTTACATTATTTAATTCACTCAGTAAATCATAACTATTTAAAACTTTAAAAAAAATATTATTATATACCTTTAATTTTTCATCAAACTTGTTTATATAATTATTTCTTAGTGTCGTGCTCATTTAATTATATCCTCTATTACTATATATATTTTATTTTAGAAGCAAGATCTATAGTAAAATGATTCACCACTATTTTCATTATAACGAATTATTTTAACAATATCTCCCTGCTTTAAACCTAACCATTTAGCGATAGGATCACTTGGATATATTCTAGACATATCCAATTTACTACGTATCATATACTTTTTCATAAATTCTGTAATCTCTTCATCTTTTAATTTAATATGCTCAGGAACATATTCGTGTTTTGTTGGGTTAAACATAAGTTGTTTAATTTGAAAATATTGAAGCATGCCTCCATTTTTTTGGAATAATTTATCGTATTTATTCAATTGTGAAACGAGAGGTAATGAAACAGAATCATTATTAAATATTAATATAATATTTTGCTTTCCCTTATGTTTTTTTACAAAGTTTGTAATATTTGTATCATCGTCTTTTAATTCATCAATAATATTTTTACGTGTTTTCTTTGTTAAAGCAAAGATAAGAGTTGTATTTGATGTTTCAAATTCTATACAGCAAGCATCACTTTCATATTTATCTTTCTCAATAGAAGCTTCGTGTTCTTCGAACAAAGTTATATCATCTCCACGACTTTTAAGCATATCTTTTAAATTTCCAATAACGATGTTAATATCCATTACTATATATCTTATATTATATACTATATAATATAAATCTTATATTAATATAAAAATAAATCAATTTTTATTTTATTTATTTTTTGCAACAACATTTGCAATAATTTCAGGGTCTATATAACTTTTTTTACATATATTATAAGTATTATGTAATTTTAATGCAACCATTTCAATAGCATTCTTAATATTTTTTTCTATTTTATCTTCTTTATCTCTTAATTTATTAAAATAATTAATAAAAAGCATATTCGCATTCCATGTGCGCAGATCCTTTGTTGTGATAATAGTATTAGTTTTCTCATTTGAATAATAATCACCAATTATTTTTAAATATTCATTTACATCATTTGAAGTTATAATTTTATTAGTTCCATAACTAAATATATAGTCATCTAATGATGATGCAACCTTATATTTATTATTGAGATATTCATTAATCTTCTTATTATCACAATATGCTAAATTTTGGACTCCCTTTTTCCCTATAAAATCTATTAAAATTTTATTATTTTCAAACTTTATATGCTTATATTTTAAAGTAGTAAGTCCTACCGAATTATTCTCTTTTTCATATTTTTTATTACCTATCCTAAATCCACATGTAAATATTAGTGTAATTATTACCGCTATTGCCTTTATTTTTTCATCACTATTACGTAAATCTTTTGCTATTTTTTTTTTTAATTTAGAAAAAAATTTAATAGAATTTGAAATTTTCTTATATTTTATAATATTACGTTTCGCAATAAAATCAGGGTTATATAATACTTGCTTTCTATTTTTTGAATCATATCCATATGCAATAATTTTCTTATTATTAATAATTGTTACATTATCATATGCTGGAGGTATTTTCAATAATTTTATTTTATTTATTTCTTCACTATTAGTTATTTCAATTTTATTTTTATAATATTTAAAACCTGTTTTGTAGTTTCCTACTCTACTTATTTTCATTCATGCATCTTATTATTTTATAATATTATAAAAATTATTGTTTTAATATTGCTAATTGATATCCCATATGAATTAGAATATACTGTCCTTTATATTTTTCTAGAAAGTTATCCATAGTTTTTTTAATTTTTCGCGGATGTTTATCATCACCTCCTCTATAATCATCCATCCACATTATGCCATTTTGTTCTAAATACTTAAAAGAATTTTCCATATCTCTCGTAATAAAATCTGTTTGATGACAACCATCAATATAAATAAAATTATATGTTTTATTATTATTTTCAAAAAATTTATCTGAGGTTATTTTGTATATTGTTATTTTATCAGTATTTTTACAATTTGAAATATTATAATCAAAATTTAATTCTTCACCATTCTGTAAATGTATGTCATGATCGTTGTAATCGCCATGTAAAAAAGGGTCAACGCATGTTAAACTTGATTTTTGATTGTTAATAAAATTATCAGCAAAAAAAACACTAGATAATCCTTCATAACATCCAATTTCTAATATTTTATTTTCTTTAGTTTTATCTAAAAAATTTACTAAATTATTTCGTATTTCACTTTTTAGAAACCATTCCTTAGTATATTTATACATTTTATTATTTAATCTTTATCTTTATCTTTTTATATATATCTACTTATCTTTATTATAATAAAATGCTTTAACATATGGATTTATTTTAAAAGACTCTTTTGAAACATCTATAATTTTAATGCTTTTCAAACTTTTTGCACGTGATAAAGCGGTATACGCTTGCCCACAAGTAAATATATTTTCACCTAAATCAATTTCTAAAGCATCAATCGTCATACCTTGCGATTTATGTATTGATAAAGCATATGATACTTTTAATGGCATATGATAAATATGAAATTTATCAGTTTTATTCGTTTTATCAATAATATCTTTGAAATATGATATATTATGTAGTTTCCCATCAGTATCTTTAATTATCACAAAATTATCTTGTAAATGCTTAATAACTCCTCGCGTACCATTTACTATACCTGCATATATATCAATATTTCGTGTAACAATTATTTGTGAGTTTTCTACAAGTTCGACATCATAATTTCTAATGTTCTTTATATTATCTTTGCTTCCTAGTGCTTTATAAATGCATGTTTTATTACCTGCTTCTTTTAATTTATTAACTTCAATATCATTTATTTTGTCTACATTAATATTTTTTGGATATAATTTAGTAGGAATAATATCATTTTCAAATTGAGTATCCTTTAATACATTTAAAACTTTTAAAATATTATCGGTGCACTTGCCCTTCCTAATTATTTGCAATATTTTTTGAAATAATATATCATCATTTTGTCTAACAAGTTCATCTAGTATAAAAACCTTTATATTAGCAATTCCCCATAATTTAGATAAGAAACAATATATACCATTAACTGGCGCAAGTTGACAAAAATCACCAATCAATATAATTTGTATCCCACCAAATGGTTTCTTAAGTAATTCTATATCTTTTAAACTATGTGATTTAATATAACAAAGTATATCTGATATTTTCTCAAATAATAAAATATCAAGCATAGATACTTCATCGATAATTAATACATCTAATTCAGCTAATCTTTTGTATATGTTTGTATGTTTCTTAATATTAATAAAAATATCTGCAAGTGAATTATCTTTTATACCTAAACCTAAGAATGAATGTATTGTTTGTCCTCCAATAATAAATGCAGCTGTTCCTGTTGTTGCAGTAAGTCCAATATTTTTATTATTAGTATTTAATATATCTATTATATATTTTACTGTATATGATTTACCAGTTCCTGCAGGACCTGTAATTAATATATTTTCTCCATTTTTTGATTGTTCAACAGCCAACTTCTGTTTAGCATTCAGTAATTCCATACTATTAAATTATAGATTATAATCTTAATTATCATTTTTTTATTTAGTGATACCTATTTTAATTTATTAATAAACTTTATGACTACGTTGTTCCTTTTAAAATAATTAGTTATGAAAATATTATGATTCCTCTGTATTTTATGTATAATTTCATTATGATATCTTTCTTCCTTTAATGGGGGATTATCAAAATACCATTTAACTAATATATCCCTATTTATGACTTTCTTGTGATTATAATCATATTCGTGACACATATATAGGATTGCTCTAGATATAAATCCTCTCGAATAATTATTAGGAGCAAACATTTTATATTTATGATTAACATAGTTTCCAAAGTCTAATGCGATCCAATTTTTATCTTTGATATTAACATCTTCAACAAACATATAATTTGATCTATTCACGTTAAGAGTATTAATAGTTTTTATAATATTATGCATATCATTTGAATGCTTATTCATTAAAAGACATTGGGGGAAAATATGCTCTGCAGAAAGGAACTTATTCTTAAACTTAGAGTCGTCAGTATAAAAACATCTATCCAGATATATTGAAGGCATTTTAGAATCATGTAGAATAGTTTGTTTAATTATATTATTATATGCAAATCCTTTGATATTTACCATATTTATTAATATTAATAATAAATACTTTCGCATTCAAATTATAATTCTCTCTATATAACATCATCAATTTTTTTTGCAATATTAGGATATAATTTAGAAAAAAAACTGTATATATTCTCATGTATGGTTTTTTTATTATCAATAATAAATGTATCTAATATTATTTTAGATTCAAAATCTCCATGAATCCAATAATGAACCATAATTGTTTTTTCTCCATAATCGCCTTTTTTAACTTTTGTCCAATCATTAACGGTAAATGGTGCATCTCCAAACTTAAGATCGTTTATAGGATAAAATAATTCACGGTCATATAAAATTGAAACTGCTTCTTTGTATTGGTGATCTCTTTTAATATTTTTATCTATAATTGTTTTAAAATATGACCCTCCGAATATATCAAATTTCTGAAAAATATTAGGAGAATACTGATCAATATATTCAGGTATATTGGTTAATATTTCTTTTAGCATTATATTTTTTTTATTAGCTGCAAAGAATGCATTACATAAATAATTATCACAATTATATAACATATTAGTTTGTCCGCTTGGTTCAAAACTTATATATAATTTATCAGAATTCATATCTAATATTTCACTAAAATCTCTTAAAATAAGAACATCTAAATCTATATATATACCTCCATAATGATATACAAGGAGTATTCTAGCAATATCACCCTTCTGTACACCAGTTCGTGCTAATTTATAAATATTGTAAAAATTAGGATATTCTTCATTAATTAATTTCAATATCATATCATCTGTCCAGAACATTAACTCATATCCATTCAATTTCAAAAATTGCATGTTTTCACTAACTAAATTATATAAAATAGGAGGTAGATGTTTGTCTTTCCATGTTTGATGAATTATTTTTGGTATCATTATATTTATAGTTATAAATATATATTAAATCTTATATAAAAAATAATTGATGAGATTGTATGTGATATAGTCAATAGTAATAACAAGATTTATTAATTTAACATTACACCAATTAAAAGATGGAACATATATTGATGTGATATTGAAATCACCAAAAATATTAAGAACCCACATGAATTTAAACATTATTATATATTGAAACATATTAATATTGTTATATTCACATATTGCATTTTCATTAATATTAACATTTTTAATTGTTAGAAAGTCCTTATATGCATAAGCAGGTAATATATGAACAAAAAAATTGCAAATAAAATATTCAAAGCGAACTAAATGAAAATCTGAAATTTTATTAAATACATTATATTTTAAAATGAATGGTTTAGTATCTATCGCATAGAATAAAATATTGCTATCATATAATATAAATAAATGGAATAATGTCATAATTTGAAATGAATTTATTGCGATAAACCGAGATATTAAATGATTATCAATATTAAAAATATTGTATATCACACTATTAAAAATTATCATTAATATATTCCAATTAGTATATTGATTAATTTTTCTACGTACTACATCAATCTTAATAGATTGAGAATATTTTTTGCTAATTGGCATTAATGAAATCATAGTTATTAAAAATATCTCAAACTGATTATAGTCGCTATTTACTTGATATATATTAGATAAAATATTATTATGAGATATATTATTGCATGTTATATTTGACATTATACATATTATTTAAATAATAGTTAATATCTTATATATTTTTATATGTATAAAGATATCAGAAATTACTTAAGATATACATAATATCCTTTTATAAAGGTGATGATGTTATTTTAATACCACAATAATCAACATTTTTATTTTTAAAATCTTGCTTAATATATATACCAATATTTGTAGATTCTTCTAATATCCATTTAAAATTAGTCCAAAATTCCTCTGTATGTCCGATGCTTTCTGTTGCTAAATGCGCAAACTCATGCAATACTACAAACATCATAGTGTTTATATCAACAAGTTTATCCTTATTTCTTAAACATAATACTATCTGCTCGCCTTTATTTACAGAATAACTAGTATATCCTGGAGTATCAACGCCTTCACTTAATCTATCTGGTCGAAAGTTTTTATTAAGCGCAATTATTCTATCATCATTATTTCCATATGTTTTTTCTAAATGTTCCAATAATATATTTAGTTTATTTTTAATAGTTGCAATTAAATCAGCTGCTTCACTTGCATCTTCCTTTATTTGAACTGTATATTCTTCGTTGTCTATATTACTTTTAATTTTTATTAATCCTTCATTAATATAATAATTATATATATAATATATACCTAAAATTGTAATAATTAAAATAATCAAACCGTCCGAACCTATATCCATATTAATCTATTTTAATTTATTATAATAAATTAAAAATTGATTTGTATTTAAATATTTAAATCATATATTTACTTATAATGGAATTTCCAAGAAAAATTCATGAACCAATAAATAATTATGAAAATGATGTAGAGTTTCAAATTACAGATATATATGACCCTGAATCTGACAGGGTTAATGTTCAAAAAGACGCAAATGATTTTTATTCTCTTTTAATTTATGGAACATCCGCTGTAGGTGCTACTTATTGTGTTAATGTGAAAAGTTTTATCCCTTACTTTTATATTAAACCTCCAGAAAGTTGGGAAAATTTAAATAAAAATGGATTTCGCGCAAAGTTAGATGAATTGAATGAAACATTACTTAATGGGTCTTATAAAAGTCGTTTTAATAATAATGGCGTATGGAATGAATATAACAAAAAAATTATTCCGCGTTATCTTGAAACACATTTTGTAAGTATTAAGATAGTTAAGAAAAAAGATTTTTGGGGTTTTACAAATGATAAAATCTTTCGTTTCCTCAAAGTATCAGTTAAATCTCTTAAATTATATAATAGTCTAAAGTATTATTTTAAAAGTTTGGAGAAAAATGATTTTAAAATGTATGAGACTAATATTGACCCTTTTTTGAAATATATTCATACACAAAATATCAAACCGTGTGATTGGGTTAAAATAGACAAAGGGAATTATGAAATAGGCGAAGATATCAGTAGATGCGACTATAATATTACAACTGAATATAAAAATATAGCACCAATACAAATTAATAAAATTGCACCATTACTAATAACATCTTTTGATATTGAATGTTCTAGTAGTCATGGTGATTTCCCAGTTGCTAAAAAAAATTATAGCAAGGTTGCACAAGATCTCTCGACAATTGCTAAGTTAGGTTATAAATATACTCCAGAAAATATTGTTGATTGGTTAAGAACAATATATTTTGACAACATTATTATAGACAGCGCAAGAGATGTTAAGATTAATCGCGTATATTCTAAACATAAATTAGCAAATAATTACATTTCATCTATACCTCAGAAAATAGAACCTCATATTCATAAAATAATAGAGATATTAGATATAATAGCATCATCAATAAAAAAACAATCAGGGAACAAAAAAGATGATGATAATACTAATGATGTAATTGAAGAAGATAATGATGATGATGAAGAAGATGAAGATGATATTAAGGGTAATAAAATGACTGTTCGTGAATTGAATGCGCAAGAATTAAAACTATCAGATATATTGACAAATATATTAGTCCCTCTTGAAGGGGACAAAATAATTCAAATAGGAACTACTGTTCATATATATGGTTCTGATAATATTGTATATAAAAATATTATAACTTTAAATAGTTGTGATAAGATTGATGGGTGTGATGTGGAACATTATGATACAGAAAAAGAAGTCCTAATTAAATGGAAAGAACTTATGAATAACTTGAATTCTGATATTATCACAGGGTATAATATATTTGGGTTTGATATGGAGTATATATGGCAGAGAGCAACAGAATTAAATATACTTGATGATTTTTCGATGGGATTTGGAAGATTGATTGCACGCAAATCTTCTCTTGTAGAATTAAAGTTGTCTTCTTCAGCACTAGGAGATAATATATTAAAATATATTGATATAGATGGAACAGTTTTAATAGATTTACTCAAAGTTATGCAAAGAGATCAAAAATTAGATAGTTATAAACTTGATAATGTAGCGTCAATATTTTTAGGAGATAATAAGAATGATTTAAAACCACAAGAGATTTTTGACAAATTTAAGGGAAGTAGTGAAGACAGATGTGTTATCGCTAAATATTGCATTCAAGATTGTTGTCTTGTTAATAGGTTAATACATAAATTAAAAATACTTGAAAATAATATTGGAATGGGTAACGTATGTCTAGTTCCTCTCAACTTCCTATTTCGTAGAGGGCAAGGAATTAAGATATTTTCTTTAATTGCTAAAGAATGTATGGAGAGAGAATATCTTATACCAACTATTAAATCATACAGCGAAAATTTGGAAATATTAGATAATGGGTATGAAGGTGCAGTTGTTTTAGAACCAAAAGAAGGTATATATTTAAACGAACCAATCGTAGTATTTGATTATGGGTCTCTTTATCCATCTTCTATGATATCCTGTAATCTTTCACACGATTGCTATTTGATGGATGAAAAATATCGTGTTGAAGATCCTAATATAGAATATAAAACAATATCATATGATTTATATGAAGGTGTAGGAGATAAGAAAAAGAAAACTGGAGAGAAAGATTGCGTATTTATCCAATATAAGGACGGTCGCAAGGGTATTATTGCTGATGTATTAGATATGTTGCTAAAACAGCGAAAAAATACTAGAAAAAAAATAGAATACAGAACAATTACTGCAAATGATGGTAAAATATATGCAGGAATTTGCACAGACAAAGGAGAATTTTATGAAGTATATAATATTGATGCTAATAGTAAAATATTAGTTCAAAAATTTAATATTCTAAGTATTAAAGAAACCTATAATATATTTGAACAAGATGTTTTAGATGCTTTGCAAGTTGCTTATAAAGTCACCGCAAATTCTTTATATGGGCAAATAGGAGCGAAGACATCTTCTATATATTTAAAGGAGATTGCTGCCTGCACAACTGCGACAGGTAGAAATATGATTATGTTAGCGAAAGATTTTGTAGAAAGAAACTATGATGCAGAGGTTATATATGGTGATACAGATTCTATATTTTGCAAGTTTCCTTTGACAGATAGAAATGGTAATGCTGTATTTGGTAAAGATGCTTTGCAATTTGCTATAGATATTGGAAAGGATGTTGAGAAAAATATAAATGTTCCTGATATTATGCCAAGTCCTCAAAAATTAAATTATGAAAAATGCCTATATCCATTTATTATCTTTAGCAAAAAGCGATATGTAGGCAATTTATATGAAAATGATACTACAAAATATAAGCAGAAGTCTATGGGAATTGTATTAAAAAGACGAGATAATGCTCAGATAGTCAAGAAGATTTATGGGGGAGTTATAAATATCATATTAGAGAAGCAAGATTTAGATGGTTCTATAGTATTCTTACAAGATGAGTTGAATAATCTGGTAGAAGGTAAAACATCTATTAAAGAACTTATTATAACAAAAAGTTTAAGAGCGACATACAAAGACCCTTCTAAAATTGCTCATAAAGTGCTTGCAGATAGAATTGGCGCAAGGGACCCTGGAAATAGACCTGTTGTAAATGAAAGAATCCCATTTGTATATATTAAAACAACAGGAAATGGCAGTAATGCTAATGTATTACAAGGTGATAGGATAGAGAATCCAGATTATATTGAGCAAAATAATTTGATACCAGATTATTTACATTATATTACAAATCAAATTATGAAACCTATATTGCAACTTTATGCTTTATGTTTAGATAAACTACCTGGGTATGATAAATGCGATGAATATTGGGATGATGTAGACAAATCACTATCCGAAAAAACGATGTATCATAATGAAATAAAAAGAAAAAATAGAATTAATAACCTTAAACTAATGATGGTTAAAGAATTATTATTTGATAGATTTATTAATATACTATGTGAACCTAAAGTTAAGAAAAGTTGCAAATCTACAAAGAGTAGTGCAAAATCAAAGCAGGTTACAACTACTAATAATATTACTGATATTAGTGACTGCGATATTCAATCTCAACCTTTAAATTTGGATGCTACTATTAAAATTACTAAAAAAATTAAAACTGGAACTATTGTGTCGACTGCATATATTCAAAATGATAAAAAAAAGAAGATATGGAATGATAATAATGATAATTGTAAAGATAAAGACCATGAAACCATAGCGTTAATTAAAAAGATAATTGCTTATAATAATAATAATATATACTTTATAACATTAAATAATAAGGGATTCATAGATGAATATAATAGAGCATATCATTTATATAATGAATTAGTAAAAAGTAAAAAAATATATACTGAAGATACTATTGATAATATTATGAAGAAAATAATGGATACACAAGATACAGGAAAATTAAAAGATATTAGTAATATATATAAATATTATGATATAATATTGCTTAATAGCAAGTTTATGTTTATGTGATGATTTATTACTAATTTATTAATAATTATTATATTTTACAAGTGACATAATTTTTTTTATTTTTACTAAAAGAATAAAATGAAATATTATTCTATAATGCATGTAAAAATTGATATTATATATAAATATATAATTTAATATCAATTTATATGTCTTCTTACAAAGAAGAACTTGTTGAACTTACCGAAAAAGGTTATTGTGTAATAGAGAATATTCTTAATGATGATGAAGTATCAAAATCACTAGAATATTTTAGGGAATGGTTTTCATCACATCCGCAAATTGAAGAATTGCATAGTAAAATAAGTCCACATGGAATAATTAAGTTTCACGAAGTAGGACAGCAAAGGCATGCGTGGTATATTAGAACACGTCAAAATGTTATGAATGTATTTAAGAATATTTGGCAGACTGATAAAGTAGTTGTTAGTTTTGATGGGTGTTGTTATATTCCACCAGATTGTAAAAAGAAAGATGCAATATGGACGCATACAGACCAAGCGCCTAGTAAGAAAGGTTTAAAATGTATTCAGGGATTTGTTGCATTAACAAATAATAAAGAAAGAACATTAGTAGTATACGAAGGTAGTCATAAATTACATGAAGAATATGCAAAAGAATATAATTTAACATCGACAAAAGATTGGTTGCTAATAGAGCATAAATATTTAGAAAAAATTAGTGATAAAAAAAGAGTTTTAAATATCAAAGCAGGTTCTTTAGTTTTATGGGATTCAAGAACATTTCATCAAAATCAGTATGGAAATAATGATACTAAAGAAGAACGTATAGTACAATATGTTAGTTATCTTCCGCGTTGCAATTTATCAAAGAAAATGCTTGAAAAAAGGCAGAAATATTTTACAGATAAAAGAACAACATCACATTGGGCATATCCTGTAAAAGTTAATGGTCAACAACCTCAAAATTATGGCAACGCAGAACTCAAAATAAATTATAGCGAATTAGTAAAACCAAAATTAGAAGATTTACTTGAAGAGATTACTAATATATTATGAATACATGGATATATATTATATGATTTATAGAATTTATTTGTTCTATAAAATTAATAAAATATTAAAAAATGATAATTATGTTTTTTTTATAATTCTTAACAAAGTGCATAATAATGACTCTGCTAACATTCAGCAGTTTATATGATGCAGTTAGAAATGATAAAGATGATTTTATAGATGAAGAATGTTTTGAGAAGAAATTAATGGAATTAGTTGAGTTTGGTTATATTCGCGCAGATCCTCTTGATGATATTACAGTTTATCAGCAGAAAAATGGATTAAAATGGGCAGATTTTGTGAATATAGATGATCCTATTAAGAAATCGATATTATTAGAACTTGTCGATAATCCAACAGCATTCTTTGTTCTTCAAAATACTCAAAAAGGGAAAATGCGTATATCATCTCTTGAAATTAAATCTTGGGGTCAAGATAAGACTAAAAGGGTTGTTACATTTATTATTGTAGATAATGATAGGACATTATCTGATCAATCCGTAGATGGTATTAAAAAAATTTTTGCTGAGCAAAATGTGAAAATTTATGAATTATCATCTAACAGCAAAATAAAATCGGAGGATATTGAAATATATATTGATGCATATTCTAGTAATCCTGAAAGAGCTATGCCTGTTATTGTACTTCTAAGCAATCAAAAGCAGTGTGAAAAAATGCTTAAATTAATTAACTATATTGATAAAAAGGTATGTAGTGATAACTCACTACTTAGATATGGTGTTATATGGGATGAAGCAGATAAGACTTATAAACAATTAAGGGATAAACCTTTTGTCATAGATGGTATCAGTATGTCTTGTAAAAGATTTATGGCAGAAAAAACAGAAGCACTTTATCGCCTTGGATTTGTTACAGCGACTGACGGAGATCTTCTATTAGATGAAGATTACCCTGAATGTGCAAATGCATATTTATATCCTGTTGTTATACCACCAGAAGATGAAGAACATTATCGTGCACTTCACCATAATGAATCAATAATTCATAAGATACCTTTTACATCAAAGCATACTTGCAATTTATATGCAGAACAAATTTTTGAAACTTATACTGAACATTTTATGACACCAATTAATCTTCCTACAGGTAAAACATATAATAGAAAAATAATAGTTCATAGCAACGCAAAGAGGGAAGATATGAACCAGTTTGCAAAAATGTGTAATGAAAAAGGGATGCATGCATTAATATTTAACGGTGAACGTGGACTAAGTATTCAAATATACAAGGTAGGTCAAACTATACGAATAATAAAATTGAAAGGGAAAAGATTAAATGAAGTAATATTTTATAACTATAAAAAACTGAATCTCAATGATAGACCATTAGTTATTATTGGTAGGCGTAAAGTAGATAGAGGTCTTGGATTTCATTATTGTCCAAGAAATAATGATGAAACAGAAATTGATGGCGATCTTGGAATTCTTACTACAAAAAATAAAGATGGGATTGTATTTACTGATATAATACTAGGATTTATAGAAAATAAAGATACCGCTGTTCAAAAAGCAGGGCGTTTGGCGGGTATTATAGGTAATTCGCCACAATATCCAGGTAATTCGCATTATTGGTTGGATGGGCGAACTGAGCAAATGATAAGACGTCATAATATAATAGTTGATGAGAGTAATAATAATAGTGGTTGTTCTGTGCTTCAAGCAGTAACGCGTGCACAAAATAGCACACGACATTACAACAATAATAATGATGTAACCCATCATATCAGAGATACAGACAAGGATCATAAGGTATTTGTTAAACAAGAAGATGCTATACTTTTTGGGAAAGAAACACTTTGTATAATTTTTAAGAAAAGATTTAAGAAAGGAGATAAATTTGAAGCTCCAAAAGAATTACAGGTTGATGGAAAAAATCCTTCAAGTGATGTACTATTTAATCGTATGTGGGGTATTTGCGCAAAAAAATGGGCAAGAATGATCCCGACAGATGATAATAAATGGTGTGTATATTGGAGACCATCTTTGATTAAAAAGGGTTAATAGATTGCATATGTTTATATAAATATATATTGTTAGTTTAGTATATATTTTTTATTTTTTAACTAAAAACTCATTAAAACATACTATATATGATATGAAGTTGTTAAACATATAGTATAAAATGTTATGAAAAGACATAACTTGATTGATAAATAGATAAAATAATATCAAAATTATCAGGAGAATGATAGACTAACAAAATAAATTATAGCGAAATATTAAACTAAATTAGATGATTTAACTAGGATAAATTACTAAAATATTATAGAAATATGGTAATGATAAAGAATATTAAAGAATATATTTGTTCTATTATTTTATAATTATAATAAATATTGATTAATATTGTTAAAATTGCTTTAACAAAGCAACAACAAAGAACTATACAGAAACTTGAAAATATATATACGCAAAGTAAGCAAAGCAACCATATTGAAGGAATTGTCTTAGTATATTAAAATAATTATGTTTCCTGTAATTGCGCTCATTTTCGCATACGCAATCGCCTCCTTTATGTCGATGATTATCATTTGGATAATGTCTTTCTTCTATGAAAAACGCGAAGATCACGAAGACCGCGAAGTCTATGTCAATCCATATAGACTTGTTCCTCGCGCGGAGACAGAAGAATATAAGCGATATGAAAGGCGACAGTATCTAGATAGTTTGAGGTCTTAAATAAATAAACTATAATGTAAAAAATATTTGATTATTTGTTATAATATCTATATGATTTTATATATTTTTAGGTAATATATGGAGGTATATATTTTTTATTATTAACTGAAAATCCATTAAAAGATGAACTAGGTGCAATAGTATATGATCCAAAATTACGAACATATAACCAATCACCAACATTTAGTTCTTGATATTGTATGTCTTTGTATATACAATCCATACTGTCACAAGTTGGACCAAAGAATGTTGTATTATATTTTATTATATTTTTTTTTTTAAATAATGGGATTAGTTCAGGAGTTTGGTGGTCATAATTAATACAATTAAATGACCCATAGATACCATCATTTAAATAATATTTAATAACATCACTCTCTTTTTTCTTAGCGATTACATTTACAACAAGTGTATGCGTCGCCTCTGTGAAATATCTTCCTGGTTCAGCAATAAATTTAATAACATTATTATTTTTCTCATATAAGAAAAAATCGTTGATTGCGTTATTAATATTATGGCAGATATCAGCAAACATTATATTTTTATCAACACCAGGGAACCCACCACCAATATCTATTATACTTATATTGAACCCATAATCTTGGGATATCTTGTAAGTATAATGACAATCTTTAATAGCATTATAAAAACTTTTTGCATCGCTACAACCACTCCCGACATGAAAACTAAAACCTGATAAATTCATTTGCAAACTCTTTATTTTGTCAAATATTACTGGGATATTACATAAAGGGCAACCGAACTTAGAATTGAATTTACATTTACTATTTGTATCATCAACACATATTCTAAGTATTATTTGAGCATTAGGAAATATTTTGTATATTTTTTCTAATTCTTCTATACTATCAAATGTCATCTTATTAATGTTATTTTCGCAAGCATATATTAAATGAGACGATATTTTGCAAGGGTTTGCAAATATTATTCTATCAGGATTATTAACAATACTTAAAGCATTTATTAATTCATTTTTAGAAGCACAATCAAAATTACATCCTAATTTTGCTAATAATTTTATTATTTTATCATCAGGGTTTGACTTTACTGCAAAATATGGTTGTATATATGGTAAATAACTAATCCATCTATTAAACTGACCTTCTACTTTTTCTAAATCAACTATATAGAATGGTTCATCGTCATATTTATTTTTTTCACTAACATATTTATAAATTATATCCTCTAGTTCAAAATTTATTTTATCAATATATTCATTTTTCATTTATTTTTAATAATATTTATTATTTAATCTTATATATAAAAAAAAGATAATTAATTATAATAATTAGCATATTATATTATGTGTTTAATATTTTTTAATTTTGTAAATCAGTAAAAAGATATTTAATAATTGATATTGCTTTTTCCTTTCCGACCCCATCAATTTTACACAACTCTTTTATTTGTTGTTCCTTAGTTTCAAATACTCCAAGAATTTTAATAAGATTTCCCATACATATATATTTAGAATAAATATTTTTAGCGATTACATTAGATATCATAGGTATCTGAGATAATTGCATAATAAAGCATGATTTAGTGTCTATATTATCTATCTTCTTTTTTTTTAGTTTTATAAAATCAGTATAGCATTTTTCCGAAGTATATTCTTCATATAAAAACTTTTCAGGTCTATCTATTATTTTTGTTGATAATAATAAAATTAATGTTGTAGTCTCCACAATATTTTTAGTATATATAATACGTATATTATCTCTAAATAGAGTATGTAAGTAGGCACCTTGTATCATAGATTTATACCTATCATATGTATTAGATGATAAAACATTATCTCCTTCAATAATATACGTAATATATTTTTGTGATACATTTGATAATAATCGTGCTTTTTGCTCTTTGTATCTACCATCTAATATAGATGCTTGTAAATCTTGAAGAGTTTTCCTTTCAAAAATGTGTACTAGATTTTTATATGTTATATGAATATCGCCAAGAGTTAAATTTTCTGATAATATTTCAATTTTATCTTTATAATTATCAAGATCTCTATTAATTATATCATTATATATATTAGTTTCCCTTGCATCAATAGTGATCAATATTTTATCACTAGTTTCCATTTTATATATATTATGTATGGCAAATATTACTTATATATTATTTTATTACACCATTATATAATAAATAAGATGCAAATAATATAATAAATATTATTAAAAAATATATAATAATATCTAAAATTATAGGTATATTATCTTTAGGTATATTATCTTTAGTTATATTATTATTACATACAAAACCTTCAGGCGCTCTTATATATTTATTGTATTGTTTATCTATTTGTTCTTCGCTTTTGTTAATTTCTTTAGTTGGAGATTTAGATCCTGACGCACCCATTTATAATACCTATTTATTATGTATAAACATTATTATGTTTTGTACTCTTATTTTCAGCGATTCTATAGAAATCTTCAAACTTACTAGTAATATCATCACTATTTCTATTATTAAATAAGAATTGCATTAAAGTTGCCGGTTCAACTGAATATTTTTTGATATTATCCCACATAAGTTCAAAGTTTTCTTCTTTATCAAAAAAAGATAAAAACATATTGCGTGCCTGAAATTTATCTAAATATGTCATCTCTATATCTAAATCAATTCTACCAGATCGCATTAGTGCATCATCTAATTTATC
>Ga0114979_10000517_pt1 | contig 25437 bp, 21 predicted proteins | sample S_140625_EF_Meta_FD_87315 | JGI IMG/M metagenome (GOLD analysis project Ga0114979, IMG submission 87315) | Freshwater microbial communities from Lake Simoncouche, Canada to study carbon cycling - S_140625_EF_MetaG | ecosystem: Environmental > Aquatic > Freshwater > Lake | place: Lake...
ATGAAAACCGCTCAAGAAATCCGCGTTGGCAACGTCATCATGCACGGCAAGGACCCCATGGTTGTCCTACGCACCGAATACCAGCGAGGCGGCCGTGGCTCTTCCACCGTTCGCATGAAATTGAAAAGCTTGATCGCCAACTTCGGCACCGAAGTCGTGTTCAAGGCCGATGACAAGATGGACCAAGTGATCTTGGACAAGAAGGCTTGCACCTATTCTTATTTCGCGGACCCCATGTACGTGTGCATGGACGCTGATTTCAACCAATACGAAGTCGAAGCCAGCAATATGGGCGACGCCTTGAACTACCTCGAAGACGGCATGGAGCTTGAAGTGGTGTTCTATGACGAGAAAGCCATCTCTGTCGAATTGCCCACCAACGTGGTGCGCGAAATCACTTGGACAGAGCCCGCTGTCAAAGGTGACACCTCAGGCAAAGTCTTGAAACCCGCCAAAATCTCAACCGGTTTCGAAGTGGCTGTGCCTTTGTTTGTGGCGCAAGGTGACAAGGTTGAAGTCGACACACGCACGGGCGAATACCGCAAGCGCGTCTAAGCCTGTCGAGCTTGTGCTAATCCAGGCCTCTTCGGAGGCCTTTTTCATGCTTGGATGCGGGGTATTTAAGCCAGTAACATCCCCCCATGGATGGAATGCTAGACCCTCACGACCCACGCCTCGCGCAAGCTTGGGAAACGCTCAAAGCGCATCACGGCAGCGAAGACTCCCTCAAACCAGAATCCAACCGCTTGGCGTTTGCTGACCCCGAGTTTTTACTGCGTCGCGAAACACGTGGCTTGCGCATGCAACTCGAAATGCTCAAGCCCGATTTGGCGCAAATTGAACGAGGCATTGAACACACGGTGGTGGTGTTTGGCAGCGCAAGGTTTCGCAGCGAAGAAGCCTCGCACCTGCAACTGATGCAAGCGCGGGCCAGTGGCGATCCGCAGCAAATCGCCAAAGCCCAAGTGCTAGTGCGCAACGCGCGCTACTACGAGCAATCTCGCGCATTGGCCCACACCATCACCAAGTTCAGCGCGCATCAACCTGACAAACACAAACTCTTCATTTGCACAGGCGGCGGGCCTGGCATCATGGAAGCGGCTAACCGAGGTGCACAAGAGGCTGGCGGCATCAGCGTCGGCCTCAACATCGCCCTGCCCCACGAGCAGGCGCCCAACCCATTCATCACACCCGACTTGAGCTTCAAGTTTCACTACTTTGCGCTGCGCAAAATGCACTTCATGATGCGGGCCAAAGCTTTGGTGGCTTTTCCTGGCGGCTTTGGCACCCTGGATGAGTTGTTTGAAACCCTCACCTTGGTGCAATGCAAAAAAGCCAAACCTGTTCCCATCGTGCTGTACGGTAGCGATTACTGGAAACGCCTGCTTCATCTTGATGTATTGGTAGATGAAGGCGTGATTGCAGAAGAAGACTTGGGCTTATTCACCTACGTTGACAACGTGGAAGACGCATGGAGTGTCATTCGCGCTTTTTATGAACTCTGAGTTGATACGCGCTACGTGAGCCCAAACCCACCACAGCCGACACACACCAAAACACCCCGCTGATCCCAATCACTGTGCCTGCCGCACCAAACAGCATGGGCATCAACACACTGGAGGCGTTGATGCCCATCAAACGCAATCCCAAGGCCTCACCATGGCGCGGCTCTGGCGTGATTTGGTGCAGCGTGCTCATGATCATGGGTTGAACACCGCCAAGCGATAAACCCAGCAGCAAGGAACAACACCCCATCATCCAAACTGTTTGAGTCAATGGATACACCGCCAGCATGCAAGCGGTGATCAGCATGGCACCCGTGATGACTTGCCACTCCAACAAACGCGCCGCAATAAAAGGCATGACCATGCGAATAAAAGCGGCGGCTAAAGCAAACACCCCTAAAACGGTGCCGATTGCAGAGGCACTGAATCCTCGTTCATGTCCCAAAATCGGCACCACAAAGGTATGGACATCCCAGCAAGCCGACAAAAACCAATTGACCATGAGTAAGCGACGAAACATGGGCTCGTTCAACAAGTCCCAGGCGCTGTTGTTTTCATGCCCCTGCGGCTGAACCACCTTGGGTAACTCGTTCACATGTCGAATCCACAACCAGGCGATGATGGGAAAACTAGCCATGGCTGCGAAGGCCCATTCAAATCCAGCATGGTCAATCAACACGCCAGCAGTGAACGGGCCAATGAAGTTAGAAATTGCGGGCGCAATCGACAACCAACTAAAGGCTTGCTTCATTTGCTCAACCCCCTGAGCCGCTCGCCCAACATGCCGCTGCAAAGCAATGATAGCCACGCCCGAAGCACCACCGGTCATCAACCCACTGAAGCACAGCACTGGAAAAATAGGCCACGCCGCTGCAGCGGCAGCACCCAGCACCCCCATCACCACACTCCACATCACGGGACGTTTGAGGCCATGCACATCAGCGTAGCGCCCCGAAGGCAGGGCGAGAAACACTTGGGTCAGCGCAAACATGGCCAGCAACACCCCCACTGCCGCCTCGCTTTGACCACTGCGCAAAGCCATCAACGGAGCCGCCATACGCATGCCCGTCATACAAGCATGCAGGCAGACCTGACTTGCAATTAGCTTGGCAAGTTCTCGTTTCAAACTTGGGTGTCCGTATCGTCCAAGGCGTCGTCAAACTTGGGCAACAAGGCTTGCGCTTCGCCTTCGGGTAAGGCCTCCACATTTTTGAGGGCGCGGCGCATTTGACGACTCCGAGTATCGGCTCGGTCCAAGGTATCGGCGGCTTTTTGCACTTGCTCGCGCACTTTTTCCACCCAATCACCATAGCGCTCAAACTCAGTTTTAACAGCGCCCAACACCCGCCACACCTCAGAGGCTTGCTGTTCCAAGGCGAGCGTGCGAAATCCCATGTGCAAGCTGTTGAGCATCGCCAACAAAGTGGTGGGGCCGGCCAACGTGACGCGAAAGTCACGCTGCAAGCTGTCCATCAAACCTGGGCGGCGCAGCACCTCCGCATACAAGCCTTCCGTGGGCAAAAACAAAATCGCAAAATCAGTGGTGTGCGGCGGTGCGAGGTAACTCTCGGCAATGCTTTTGGCCTCGGTGCGAATGCGCACTTCCAGAGCCTTCGCAGCGACTTCGGCCGCCACGCCGTCAGCGCGATCTTGCGCATCAAGCAACCGTTCGTAGTCTTCGCGGGGAAACTTGGCATCAATCGGCAGCCACACGGGCTCGCCATCTGCGCCGCCTCGGCCAGGAAAGCGAATCGCAAAGTCCACACGTTGGTTGCTGCGAGGTTTGGTTTCAACTTGCTTGCCATATTGCTCAATCGTCAACACTTGTTCGAGCAAGGCCTCGAGTTGCACCTCACCAAACATGCCGCGCGTTTTGACGTTGGTCAGCACGCGCTGCAAGCTACCCACGCCATCGGCGAGCTTTTGCATTTGGCCCAAGCCGTTGTGCACTTGCTCCAGTCGCTCGGCGACTTGTTTGAAGCTTTCGGACAATCGCTTTTCAAGCGTGGTTTGCAGCTTTTCATCGACCGTGCGGCGCATTTCGTCTAGCTTATCGGCATTGCTTTTTTGCAGCTGCTGCAACTGTTGATTCAAGGTGTCGCCAACGCTTTTTTGCATGAGCGTGAGCTGCTGGACTTGGCTTTGCTGAAACACCGCCAAGTTTTGCGTCAACTCTTGTCGGCCGCCGCGTGATGACTCGGTAATTTCCGTCCGCAGCTCGCGCTCGATGCGCTCAAGCTTGTCGTGCATGCTTTGCAGACTCTGCTGCAAAGCTATGGTGGCGGCTTCGTTGTTGCCACTTGGGCGACGCAACAACAGCACCAAAAGCAAGGCATTGAAAGCTCCAACACCAACCGCAATCCAAATTTCCATCAAACGACCACCGTGTTCAAAGGCGTGATTGACTTGCCTTGTGTGAAGTAGCTGATCAGGTTGTCGGCAGCCAAATTGGCCATGGCCAAGCGCGTGGGAATAGAAGCGCTGGCAATATGCGGCGTCAGCACCACATTGGGCACAGTCAGCAAATCGGGATGCACCTTAGGCTCACCTTCAAACACATCCAAGCCTGCAGCTGCAATTTGTTTATTGCGTAAAGCTAAGGCCAAAGCTGCGTCATCCACGATGCCACCGCGCGCAATATTGATGAGCGTGGCAGTGGGCTTCATGAGCGCCAACTCAGCTGCCCCAATGGTGTGGTGCGACGCCGCGCTATAGGGTACGACCAACATCACATGGTCGGCAGTTTTCAGCAGCTCTTCTTTGCTCACATAGGTGGCTTTGCATTCGGCCTCAGCTTGGGCGCTCAGGCGTGAACGGTTGTGATAAATCACCCGCATGCCAAAGCCGTGCGCAGCGCGGCGAGCAATGCCTTGCCCAATACGGCCCATACCCAAAATACCAATGGTGCTGCCGTGCACTTCGGCACCGGCGAACATGTCAAAGCGCCACTGCGTCCACTCGCCACGGCGCAAATAATGTTCGCTCTCAGCCATACGACGCGCTGTGGCCATCAACAAGGCAAAGCCAAAGTCTGCCGTGGTCTCGGTCAGCACGTCTGGGGTATTACTGGCTTGGACACCTTGAGCGGTCATGGCGGGCACGTCAAAGTTGTTGTAGCCCACGGCCATGTTCGCCACGGCTTTGAGTTGAGTGCACGTCTTGAGCACCTCTGAATCCACGGGGTCTGAGCCAGTGGTGAGCGCACCTGCGTGCTGCGACAAAGCTAGAGACCAAGCAGCTTTGGTCCATGCCACATCGGCTTGGTTGTCTGTGACCTCGAAGTGCTCGCGCAAACGCGCCAAGGTTTCTTCAAAGATGGGGCGGGCAACAATGATTTTGGTTTTCATAAACAACTTTCAATTAATTCGTGAGTGCGTATTCAAAGATATAAACCACAGCACCAGCCAAGTAGCCTATCAAGGCTAACCCGCTGATTTTTTTAAGGTACCAAACGAAATCAATCTTCTCCAAACCCATAGCTGCCACCCCAGCAGCAGAGCCGATGATCAAGATCGAGCCACCTGTCCCTGCGCAATATGCTAAGAACTCCCAGAGAAAACTATCTGTGGGATATTGCTCTAGGCTATACATGCCCATGGATGCGGCGACCAAAGGTACGTTATCGACAATGGCACTGACCAGCCCGATGATCAACACAATCGCATCTTGACGTCCCACGGTCTGATCGAGCCATGTCGCAACATGCGACAAGATATGAGTGTGTTCTAAGGTCGCCACAGACAACAAGATGCCTACAAAAAAAACAATGGATGGCATGTCAATGCGCGTGAGCGCGTTGGTGAGGGACAAATGATCTTTGTCCTCATCGTCTTTTTGACGGTGTACCAAGTCTCCCACCAGCCACAAAATACCTAAACCAAACAGCACACCCATGAAAGGTGGTAAGTGTGTCCATGTTTTGAATGCTGGCACAGCCACCAAAATTCCAAGACCTAAGAAAAACATGAGCTGACGTTCAAAAGCAGTAGTCACATACTTAGAAGGCTCAGACGTATCGGCCACCGGTGGCACAACGGTTTTACCCTTCAGCAAAAAACTGGTGATAAATAATGGCACCAACAAATTCACCAACGAGGGTAAGAACAGCCCTTTGATAATCTCCAAGGCAGTGATTTGCCCCCCAATCCAAAGCATGGTGGTTGTCACGTCGCCGATAGGAGACCATGCACCGCCTGCGTTCGCAGCAATGACGATGATGCCTGCGAAGAACAAACGATCTTCACGTTGATCGAGTAGCTTTTTCATTAACGACACCATCACAATGGTGGTCGTGAGGTTATCCAAAATCGCGCTCAAGAAAAACGTGACAAGCCCAACCAGCCACATCAGGCTAGACAACTGCGTGGTTTTGATGCGCGTCGTGATGACCTCAAAACCGTTGTGTGCATCCACCACTTCCACGATTGCCATAGCACCCATCAGAAAGAACACAATTTGCGCGGTACTAATGAGCGAATCGCTTAAATGTTCACCCACCAAATGTGCGTCACCTGTATTGACTGCATAAATCGTCCACAACAAGCCTGCACCCACCAAAGCAGAGGCTGATTTATTGACCTTGATAGGGTGTTCAAAGGCAATGGCTGCGTAGGCCAAAACAAAAACAACCACGAGGGCAGTCAGCATGAAAGCTCCAAAATTAAACAGGCTGCTCGATATCAAAGACTTGGCGTAAATAAGCCAAATACTTTTCATCATCACACATGTTCTTTGACGGCGTGTCTGAGAGCTTGGCCACGGGCTGACCGTTGCACTGCGTCATCTTGATGACGATTTGCAAAGGTTCGTAGCCCAAGTCGTTGGTCAAGTTTGTGCCAATACCAAATGCAAGTTGGCAACGCCCACGAAATTGCTGATACAAAGCAATCGTTTTCTCCACCGTCAAACCATCGGAAAAAATCAAAATCTTGGTCATGGGGTCTACGCGGTTGAGGCGGTAGTGCGCAATCATGCGCTCGCCCCAGGTGAAAGGATCGCCACTGTCGTGACGAGCGCCATCGAAGAGCTTGCAAAAGTACATGTCAAAGTCGCGCAAGAACGGCTCGATGCCATACACGTCGCTGAGTGCAATCCCCAAGTCGCCTCGGTATTCACGCGCCCAGGTTTCAAAGCCAAAGACTTGGCTGTCGCGCAAACGCGGCCCCAGGGCTTGGCAGGCTTGCAAATATTCATGCGCCATGGTGCCCAAAGGGGTGAGGCCTAGCTTCATGGCAAACAATGCATTGCTCGTGCCTGCCAACTGACCCGTGCTTCCCGTTCCCAATTTTGAAATGAGCACACGCAACAATTCTTCGTGCCAAGCTTTGGAAAAACGACGCCGGGTGCCGTAGTCTGCAATTTTCAGGTCACTCAAGCGCTCGGCGTGCAGGGCTTCGATTTTTTGATCTAAGCGGCGACGACCTTCTAAGAAGTCGGGTACTTTTTGTGTGTTTCTAAAGTACACCTCGTTGACAATAGCCAGCACCGGAATTTCAAACAAAATGGTGTGCAACCAGGGACCTTGGATGCTGATGTCAATCTCACCGTTAGGCAGCGCATTCACCTGAATGTATTTTTCATTCAGCCGAAAGAGGCCCAAAAAATCGACAAAGTCGCTTTTGATGAAGCGCAAGGTGCGCAACCAAGACAATTCGGCATCTTGAAAATGCAAGCTACACAATGAACGAATCTCATCACGAATTTCTTGCACGAACGGCGCCAGCGCTACACCAGGGTTGCGGCACTTGAACTTGTAAGACACCTGCGCGCTCGGAAATTGATGCAGCACAGCCTGCATCATGGTGAATTTGTAAAGGTCGGTATCGAGCAGGCTGGTGATGATCATCGCAAACTAACAGAGTAAAAATCAATCCACCCAGTGGGTGAATTCGTCCACCGCCACACGCGGGGTAACCAAGGTATTGACCTTGTCATGCGCATCGGCGAAACCCAATGCCATGCCACAGACCAAGCGCTCATTCTCTGCGGCACCAATGTGCGGCAAGATGATGCTGTGAAATGCATTCCAAGCCGCTTGTGGGCAGGTGTGCAAACCCCGTGCGCGGGCTGCCAACATGATGTTTTGCATGAACATGCCGTAGTCCAACATCGATCCACGACCTAAGATGGTGTCAATGGTGAACATCAATCCCACAGGGGCGTCAAAAAACTTGAAATTACGTTGCTGCTGTCTGTGCATGAGTTCCTTATCGCCTTTACCGATACCCAGCAAACCATACAAGCTCCAACCGTTTTCGCGACGGCGGTCAATATAGGGACTGACCCACTGGGTTGGGTAGTAGTCATATTGCTCTTCATACTGTTTGGCAACTTCAGGATTGGCACGAATGGCTTCATGGGCGGCGCAGACTTGCTCGACCAAAGCATCACGCGATGCGCCTTGGAGCACATAGACCTTCCACGGCTGGGTGTTGGTCCCCGAAGGCGCTCGACTGGCGACTTGCAAAATATCAGTGATCAGTTCGCGTGAGACCGCTTGCTGTGTGAAGGCACGTGTGGACATGCGGGATGTGATGGCGTGGTCCACTGCGGCCACAGAGGTTGTTAGGGTCATGAAAGCTTCTCCGTTGTATGGACTAGATTTTGCCAGCGTCGCCAGTACGCATAGGCGACACGGTAGGTGTTGACTTGTACCCGAACTGTGTCGCTCATTTCGCGCCCATAACCGCCGGCCATGGAAAAAGCCAAAGGAATGCGTTTCGACCATGCCCAGTCGAACACACGCCGGTCACGGGCCTCTAACCCATCAAAGCTTAAGCCAAGGCGGCCCAATCGATCGCCCTCGTGGGGGTCCGCGCCAGCAAGGTAGAACACCAAGCCTGGGGAAAAGCGGGCGTCGAGTTCAGCCAAAGCATGCTCTAGGGCTTGTAAGTAGGCGGCGTCATCACACGCATCGGGCAACTCTATGTCTAAATCACTGGATTCTTTGTCAAAAGGAAAGTTGCGGGCGCCATGCATGGACAAGGTAAAAACGTGCGCGTCTCGTTCAAAAATACGCGCCGTGCCATTCCCTTGATGCACATCCAAATCAATGATGGCGACTTTCAGGGGTTGCTTGTTCAAACGGCCCCACTCGGCTTGCATCAGCCGTGTGGCCACTGCGGCGTCATTGAACACGCAAAACCCGCTGCCTTTATCGGCATAGGCATGGTGCGTGCCGCCCGCTAAATTAGCCGATATCCCCTGCCCATCAAACAGCGCGCTCCGAGCCGCCATCACCGTGGCGCCTGTCGAACGGCGCGAGCGCTCGACCATCGCAGGGGTCCAAGGAAAGCCTATTTCTTTTTGCTCGGCAGCCGTGAGCGTGCCTTGCACCACCGACTGGATGTACCTGGGGGTGTGCACCAAGGCCAGTTCTCCATCGCTGGCAGGGTGTGCGGTGTGAAGCGCTATCTCGGGCAACTCAACCCCCAACAGCTCTCGCAGGAGGCGGTATTTGGCCATGGGAAATCTGTGGCCTGTTGGCAAGGGCAACACAAATTGGTCCGAGTAGAAAGCGCGCATAGCCCTTGAAACTGCGTGAAAGAGCACGCATTGTGGCCAGTTTGTAGAAACCCTCAACCCTTGAGCGAAACCATCGGATTTAGAAAGTCACCTCTAAACAGAGCCCCGATTCCACAAACCCTCTTGCATTAATGCGGGATAACCCTAAACTCCATACCAATGCTGCACTGCAACATTTCTTTCAAGGCCCCTTAACTTCTGGAGTATCCCCATGATCAACGTCGAACAAATCACCGCCACCAACAAAGCCAACCTCGACAACCTGTTTGGTTTGTCTCACAAAGCCTTTGCTGGCGTCGAAAAAATGGTTGAACTCAACCTCACCGCTGGCCGCGCCGCTTTGAGCGAGTCAGCTGCCCACGTCCACGCCGTGATGGCAGTGAAAGACGCGCAAGAGTTCATCGCATTGCAAACCAGCTTCATCCAGCCTTTGGCCGAGAAGTCTGCTGCTTACAGCCGTCACATCTATGACATTGCCCAAGGCACTGGCGCTGAATTCACCAAAGGCCTCGAAGGCAAAGCCGCTGAAAGCCAAAACGCTGTTCAGTCCTACATCGAATCTGCTTTGAAAAACGCGCCTACTGGCTCTGAGCAAGCTGTGGCCTTCTTCAAGCAAGCTGTAACTGCAAGCAACACGGCGATTGAATCTGTGCAAAAAGCTGTCAAACAAGCTGCTGACTTGGCCGAATCACACATCCAAACTGCAACTGAAACAGCTGTGAAAGCCTCTAAAACTACGGCTGCCAAGAAGCGTTAATTTGCAACCTATGTCTCCTCGAATTCTTCGTCACCGCAGGGTGCAGGAATTCCTTCAAGGGCTCTCCGCAAGGCGAGCCCTTTTTTTTACTGGTTAAGGCTTACCCAAATCTGCTTTGAGCTTGGGCAAAGCTTGCAACATGGCCGCGCGGCCTGCCTCTATCGAGCGTCGACGGGCTTTGAAGTCGGCACTTCCCACATCGTTCAAGGCGGGACGCACCACCAGGTCAGCCTCGCGAAGCTCGAAGTAGCTGATGCTTTTGCCCATGATGGTGAAGGTTTGCATCAAGATATCAAACATGTCGCCGGTTTTGCCCGACTCAGGTGGACTCGAAATGTCGATGGCCAACACATATTCAGCGCCCATCTGGCGGGCATAACGCACGGGCACGGGCGACACCAAACCGCCGTCGACAAACTCTCTGGCGCCAATGCGAACAGGCTCAAACACCGATGGCACAGAGCTGGACGCGCGCACGGCTGTGCCAATATCGCCGCGTTGAAACAAAATGCCCTCGCCCGTTTTCAAATCTGTGGCCACGATGCCCAGGGACATCTTGAGTTCTTCAATACGGCGCCCCCCCGTTTGTTTGCTGATGTAGCGTGCCAGGCCATCACCTCGCATCATGCCGCGCCCCAGCAAGGGCACCGTCCAGTCAGTGATGGTGGCCTCCTCCATCGTCTCGGCGGCTTTTTGCAACTGCGCGCCGTCTTTACCGCTGGCATAAAACGCTGCCACCACGCTACCCGCCGAAGTGCCCACCACCAAGTCGGGCTTGAGGCCCGCCTCTTCCAAGACCTGAATCACCCCCACGTGGGCAAACCCGCGGGCCGCGCCGCCGCCCAAGGCCAAGCCAAACTTAGGCGCACGCTTGGGTTGAAACACGGGCGCATCGGGCTTGACATCCGACACAGGTGCTGTCTGGCCTTGAATAGGGCCTTGAATGGGACCTTGAGACGCACAACCGGTTAGCAGGGCCACACACACGGCCAATATCCATCGCAAACTCATCTCCACACCTTTACACAACTATGAGCGAAGCGGCATTGTCCTACGGCCCATCCCACAGCCTGACATCCCTGATAATTGACGTTAACGTAAACGTCAACAAAATTTCATTTTCTGGGAGACCCTCATGGACATCAAAGGCAAAGTTTTCATCGTCACCGGCGCAGCCTCAGGCTTAGGTGAAGGCACAGCGCGGGCGCTCGCAGCCAAAGGCGGCATCGTGGTCATCGCTGACATGCAAGCCGACAAAGGCGAAGCTGTGGCCAAAGAAATTGGCGGCGCCTTTGTGACATGCGATGTGAGCAACGAAGCCCAGGCCCAAGCCGTGGTGGCGAAAGCCGTCTTACTCGGGAAATTGATGGGGTTGGTCAACTGTGCGGGTGTCGCGCCTGCCGAAAAAACCGTGGGCAAAAACGGTGCCCATGCACTCAGTTCCTTCACCCGCACCCTCACCATCAACTTGGTGGGCAGCTTTAACATGATTCGCTTGGCCTCCGAAGCCATGTGCCACAACGAACCCGAAACCACGGGCGAACGTGGTGTGTTGATCTCCACCGCATCGGTGGCTGCCTACGACGGCCAAATTGGCCAAGCCGCTTACAGCGCCTCCAAAGGCGGCATCGTGGGCATGACCCTGCCCATCGCCCGCGACCTGGCCCGCAACGGCATTCGCAACATGACCATCGCCCCCGGCATCATGGGCACGCCCATGTTATTTGGCATGCCCCAAGACGTGCAGGACGCCCTCGCCGCAGGTGTACCCTTCCCTTCACGCTTGGGCACACCACAAGACTACGCCAAGCTGGTCCTGCACATTTTTGAAAATGATTTGCTCAACGGTGAGGTGATTCGCTTGGATGGGGCCATTCGATTGGCACCAAAGTAAATCAATACCCGCTCAAATCCAACAAAAGGGTGAAGCCTAAAATCATGCTTCACCCTTTTCATTTATGGCCATCCCCCAACACTTCATTCAAGAACTCCTCGCCCGCGTTGATGTGGTCGAGGTGGTGGGTCGCTATGTGCAACTCAAAAAGGGGGGCGCCAATTTCATGGGACTGTGCCCGTTCCATGGCGAGAAGTCGCCGTCGTTTTCGGTGAGCCCCACCAAACAGTTTTTTCATTGCTTTGGTTGCGGTAAAAACGGCAATGCGATTGGCTTCTTGATGGACCATGCAGGCATGACTTTCGTCGAGGCCGTCAAGGACTTGGCGCAAAACATCGGCATGCAAGTACCCGAAGACGATGCCTCACCCCAAGACCGCGAGCGAGCGGCGCAACAACGCCACAAGCAAGCCACCCTGACCGATGTGCTCGAAAAAGCGGGTGAATCATTTCGCAAACATTTGCGCAACTCGCCCAAGGCTATTGAATATTTGAAAGGCCGCGGCCTGAGCGGCGAAATTGCCAAACAGTTTGGCCTGGGCTATGCACCCGAAGGTTGGCGCAGCCTGGCCAGCGTGTTCCCCGACTACCAAGACCCTTTGCTGGCTGAGAGTGGCTTGGTCATCGTCAACCAAGAAGACGGCGAAGAAGAAAAACGCTACGACCGCTTTCGTGACCGTGTGATGTTCCCCATCCGCAACGTCAAAGGCGAATGCATTGGTTTTGGGGGGCGCGTGTTGTTTGAGGGTACCCCCAAGTACCTCAATTCACCGGAAACCCCCGTGTTCAGCAAGGGCCGCGAGTTGTATGGTCTGTTTGAAGCCCGCAATGCCTTGCGCGACATGGGCTATGCCTTGGTGACCGAGGGCTATATGGACGTGGTAGCTTTGGCGCAGCTCGGCTTTCCCAACGCGGTGGCTACCTTGGGCACAGCTTGCACGACCGACCATGTGCAAAAGCTGTTTCGCTTCACCGACAACGTGGTGTTCAGCTTTGACGGCGATGGCGCAGGCCGCCGCGCCGCTCGCAAAGCACTCGATGGTGCTTTGCCTTATGCCACCGACGTGCGCAGCGTGAAGTTTTTGTTCTTACCCGCGGAACACGACCCCGACAGCTACATCCGCGAATTTGGCAAAGACGCCTTTGCCCATTGCGTGACCGAGGCCATGCCCTTGAGCCGCTTTCTCATCGAAGTGGCCCGCGATGGCTGCGACCTGCACACGGCCGAAGGTCGCGCTCATATGGCCAGCAACGCCAAGCCCCTGTGGATGGCCTTGCCTGATGGTGCGCTCAAGCGCCAGTTGCTGAGTGAAATTGCCGACTTGGCCGACTTGGGTACCCACGAACTGCAAGACCTTTGGATGCCAGCCGCGCCCAGCGCTGGGCCCGCACGCTCTGGTGAATTTAAAAAGTCATCCAAATTCAAACCCCGTGAATCTTTTGCGCCCAAGACCTACAAACGTGGCACACGCCTGATTCCGCAAGGCCGCGCCGACCACGCCGCACGCGTGTTGCTCTCACATATGGACTTGTGGCAAGACCTCTCCACCGAAGACCACAAGCTTCTGTGCGAGTTGGCTCCACCCCACGGATTACTGTTTGTGTGGCTAGATCAGCAACACCACGAGCATGGCAGCCAAGCCTGGGGCGCATTGCGTGAAGGCCTGCGCGAACACGACTTTGAAGAACTTGCGCTGCGCGTAATGGCCACCGCGTTTACGCCCCTGTTGGACGATGAGGGGCAGCCCATGCCCGAGAGCCAGACACCTGAACAGCAACACAAAGAGGCAGGACTCGAGTTGCGTGGCATTTTGAACAAAATTTTGTTTGAAAGCCTCGATGCGCAAATGAAAGAGGCCATTGCCGAAGCGACATCGGATCCCACGGCGATGCAGCGCTACAAAGCGCTGTTTGAACGGCGTAAGCTGCTGGGTCAAATGCCGCAAAAACTGGTCGAAAGCCACGATTGATGCGCCTGTGGCCCTTTGTGGGCCACTATTTTGGGTATAATCCTTCTACAGCAAGTGCGACAGCAGCACCTCCGGGCTCGGCCAACCGTGACACAAGCGCACGACTCGCCACCTCACCGCAAGGACTGCACACCAAATGTTCGCCCAATCCGCTTGCTTCTAGAGGTTCACTTTTCATCCCCCTTTGTCTTTTTTCCCGCGTCGGGTTTGTCGACGCTGTGTATTTGTTTCTTTGATGTCTAGGAGTTTTCATGCCTGTTGACCGCAAGTCCAAGAAGCCTACCAAGCCAGTGGCTAAGAAGGTCGTTGCCAAACCTGTGAGCAAAAAGCCAGCACCCGCTGCGCCAAAAGCTGCAGCCAAGCCTGCCGTCAAAGTTGCTGCCAAGGCAGTTACGAAGTCAGTCGCCAAGCCCGTTGCAAAAACCTCTGCCAAACCGGCAGTTAAAGCAGCTGTTCAACCAGCCGCTAAGCCAGCAACGAAAGCCAAGTCAGTGCCCGTCACCAAAACAACAGCTGTGTCAAAACCAGCCACAAAAACCACCACCAAAACAACCCCCAAAGCCAAGGCTGAGGACACGAAGAAAAAACCATCGGCTGTTGAATCTCACGCGCCTAAAGCGACGGCTAAAAAAGCAGTTGCCAAAAAAGCAACCAAAGCCAAGAGCAGCAAAAGCATGTCGGACGATGAAGACCTCAGCGACATTGAAGCCGACCTTGTGGGTGAGCCTGTGATTGAAGCGGGTGCCGAAAAAGCCAAGCCGCTGCGCATGAAAATCAGCAAGGCCAAAGAACGCGCCTTGATGAAAGAATTTGGTTTGGATGAAACCGTGCTGTCTGAAGAAGACATGCAAAAGCGTCGTCAACGTCTCAAAACCCTGATCAAACTTGGCAAAACCCGTGGCTATCTGACGCACGGCGAAATCTCTGACCACTTGCCCGATAAGTTGGTTGATGCTGAAACGCTCGAAGTGGTGATCAGCATGTTGAACGACATGGGTGTGGCCGTCTACGAGCACACGCCAGATGCAGAAACATTGCTGCTTAACAACAACACGCCTACTGCAGCCACCGAGGAAGAGGCTGAAGAAGAGGCCGAAGCCGCTTTGTCAACGGTCGACAGCGAGTTTGGTCGCACCACCGACCCCGTGCGCATGTACATGCGCGAGATGGGCACTGTCGAGTTGCTGACGCGTGAGGGCGAAATTGAAATTGCCAAGCGCATCGAGGGCGGTTTGATGGACATGATGGCGGCGATCAGCGCCTCCCCTGCCACCATCGCTGCGGTGTTGGCCATGGCCGAAGACATCCGTGAAAACAAAGTCGTCATCTCCACCATCGTGGATGGCTTCAACAACCTCAACGAAGCCGATGACTATGTGGCCGAAGAAGACTTCGACGAATTTGACGAAGAAGACGATGACGACGGCAAAGGCGGATCGAAAGCGCTCACCAAAAAATTGGAAGAGTTGAAAAACGCTGCCCTCGAGCGCTTTGATCGCATGATTGTGTTGTTTGAAAAACTCCGCAAAACCTACGACAAAGAAGGTTACGGCACGCCTGCTTACATGAAGGCACAAACGGCCTTGACCGCCGAGTTAATGGGCATTCGTTTCACTGCTAAGACCATTGAAAAGTTGTGTGAATCGGTTCGTAGTCAAGTCGACGATGTCCGTAAAAATGAACGGGAACTGCGCCGCATCATCGTGGACAAATGTGGCATGCCCCAAGCCACCTTTGTCAAAGACTTCCCGCCCAACTTGCTCAACCTCAAGTGGGTAGAAAAACAAGCTGCCGCTGGCAAACCTTGGTCCGCCACCATGAGTCGCTTCATCCCGCCTGTGCAAGACTTTCAACAAAAGTTGATCGACTTACAAGCACGCGTGGTGGTGCCATTGGATCAACTCAAAGACATCAACAAGCGGATGAACTCAGGTGAGCGCAGCTCACGCGGCGCGAAAAAAGAAATGATTGAAGCCAACTTGCGTTTGGTCATTTCGATTGCGAAGAAATACACCAACCGTGGTTTGCAATTCCTCGACCTGATTCAAGAAGGCAACATCGGTTTGATGAAAGCCGTGGATAAGTTTGAATACCGCCGCGGCTACAAATTCTCAACCTACGCCACCTGGTGGATTCGCCAAGCCATCACCCGATCTATCGCCGATCAGGCCCGCACCATCCGTATTCCAGTGCACATGATCGAGACCATCAACAAGATGAACCGCATTAGCCGCCAACACTTGCAAGAGTTTGGTTTCGAGCCCGATGCCAGCGTCTTGGCTGAGAAGATGGAAATTCCAGAAGACAAGATCCGCAAGATCATGAAGATCGCCAAAGAGCCGATCTCGATGGAAACACCGATCGGAGATGATGACGATAGCCACTTGGGTGACTTTATTGAAGACAGCGTGAACACGGCGCCGATCGAAGCGGCCATGCAAGCAGGCTTGCGCGATGTGGTGAAAGACATCTTGGATGGCCTTACCCCACGCGAAGCCAAAGTGCTGCGCATGCGCTTTGGTATTGAAATGGCAATGGACCACACCTTAGAAGAGGTAGGCAAACAATTTGACGTCACGCGCGAGCGCATCCGTCAAATCGAAGCCAAGGCCTTGCGCAAGTTGAAGCACCCCAGTCGCAGCGACAAGCTGCGCAGTTTCATCGACACGATGTAATCACACTGACTACCCGCTGAATGGCGGGGTAATAAAAAACCGCCAGTTTTCACTGGCGGTTTTTTTATTAACTCAAACTCGAGCACAACCTGTCATGCCGCTTTCACACAAGGAAATTATCGTAAGTTTTTAACTTGGATATGTCATGAACAAAATTAGTCCCCCACGACGCGAATTTCTCATACGTTTAAGCTCTGTCTCCGCAGTGCTCGCCACTGGCGCTACGCTCTCGGCTTGCGGCAATAGCAACGATCCAGTGGTCTTATTTAACTATGGTGTTGCCAGTGGTGATCCTTTGACAGATCGAGTGATTCTTTGGACGCACGCCACATTCGAACAATCAACAGATGACGTGCAATTAACCTACGAAGTCGCTACCGATAATAATTTTTCTTCGGTTGTCAGTTCTGGCATTGCCACTGCCAGCGCAAGCAACAACTACACAGTCAAAGTTGACGCAACAGGATTGGCCGCAGGCAATGAATACTTCTACAGATTTGTTGCTCGCGGAGGCTTTAGCTCATCGGTTGGTAAGACTCGCACTTTGCCAGCCAACTCAGTGACAGAAGTCAAGCTTGCAGTTTTCTCATGCTCAAGCTATGCGCATGGCTACTTCAGTGTTTACGAAGCCGCCGCCAGTTCAGACGCCCAGTATGCGCTGCATCTGGGTGACTATATTTACGAATACAAAGATGGCGAGTACCCCACGACACCAGTTGTTGGACGAAACGTATCTCCAAGGACTGAGATTTACTCCTTAGCAGACTACCGTATGCGCCATGCGCAACAAAAGTCAGATCCAAGTCTCAAAACATTGCATGCACGCATGCCCATGATCGCCGTATGGGACGACCACGAATTTGCCAACGACGCCTTCATGACTGGCGCAGAAAATCATACGGAGGCCACTGAAGGCACATTCACTGCTCGTAAAGCAGCCGCACTCCAGGCTTATCATGAGTGGATGCCAATTCGTACGGGTGTGGATAAAAGCGTGATCTACCGCAGCTTTAATTTTGGCAACCTGCTATCGCTACACATGCTGGACACGCGCATCATTGGTCGCGAAAAGCAATTGGCGCTCACCGAAATCCAAACACCTGCTGGCTATGCGGCATGGACATCAACCTCAAGACAACTGATGGGCAGCACACAAACCACTTGGCTGGCCACACAAATGGCCACATCCACTGCCAAATGGCAGGTGTTGGGACAGCAAGTTGTGATGGCAAAAACATGGATACCAGCCAGTATTCAAACGAAGTTTGACAGCTATTTCAGAGCCCCTGCTCCAGGCACCATCACAGCAATTCGAACTGAAGTTGAAACATACAAAGGTCAATACACGTCAGCACTCACCGCAGGAACCATTCCAGCTTATTTGAGTGGGCAAACTGCCAATGCATATCTCAATGCAGCAAACCCAGCCATTCCCTACAACATGGATGCATGGGATGGCTATCCTGTAGCACGTGAGACTGTCTTGGGTGCTTTCGTGCAAGCGGCTGCGGCCACGCCTAGTGTTGGTAAAAAGTTGGTTGTTTTAGCTGGCGACACGCACAATGCTTGGCACAACAACCTGACCACACTGAACGGCACCAAAGTGGGTGAAGAATTTGCTACCAGCTCAGTCAGCTCACCAGGTTGGGAAGAATACTTTCCAACCGCTTACTTTCCCAACACCATTAAAACTCTTTTGGAATCCACCACTGCCGTGTCAAATGTGCAGTGGACTGACACAACTCGCCGTGGCTATTTGAAAATGACATTCACTCCCACCCAAGCCAAAGGCGAATTTATTTTTATAGACTCAGTTTCTACAAAGCTTTACGCCATTGCGACACCAGATGCATCTGAAACAAGAACTTATGCTGGCTAACTGTCAACTGGGTTAGGTTCAATCACAGGAATTTCCTGCTGTGAATGAAGCGCAAGCGGCTTGATATCCTAAATAAAAACACCACCCGTTTTTCGCGGGTGGTGTTTTTGTTTGAGGGGTTCGCTTAAAACTCTTCGGTATCCACCTCAGAGGCACTGACCGCGTTGTAGCGTGCGCCCTTGACGGTGTGTTGATTGATCAGGCTCTCTAAGCGTTGCATGTGCTCAGCGGAGAGCACCACATCCGTAGCCCCCATATTGTCTTCAAGATGGCGAATATTTTGCGTACCAGGAATGGGGATCAGCTTGCTGTCTTTGTGCAACAACCAGGCCAAGGCCAGCTGTGCAAGCGTGCAGCCCACCTCTTGGGCGATGGCTTGATAGCCCTCAAGCAAAGGCAAATTGGCGGCATAGGTATCCGCCGCAAAACGTGGCATCGCGCGGCGGATGTCATTGGCAGCCAAGCTACCCACATCACGTAAATCACCACACAAAAAACCACGCGCCACGGGGCTGAACGCCACAAAGGTGGTGCCCAATTCTTCACAGGCTTTGAGCACGGCGATCTCGGGGTTGCGTGTCCATAACGAATATTCGGTTTGTAACGCGGCAATAGGATGCACCGCATGCGCTTTACGCAGCGTGGAGGCGGAGACTTCGCTCAAACCAATTTCTCGAATCTTGCCAGCACGCACGAGGTCGCTCAAAGCGCCCACACTGTCTTCGATGGGCACTTTTTTGTCAAAGCGGTGCAGGTAGTACAAATCGATCACATCGGTGCCCAAGCGCGACAAGCTGTCCTCACAGTTTTGACGCACCGTCTCAGGTCGACCATCAATCACGCGCTTCACGCCATCAGGAAACGACACCCCCGCCATACCGCCTTTGCTGCACAAAGTGATTTGGCTGCGGTGCCCTTTGAGCGCTTTGCCCACCAGCAACTCATTGGTGCCAAAGCCATACAAGGCAGCCGTGTCAAACATCGTCACGCCCAGGTCTAAGGCGCGGTGAAGCAACGCCTCCCCCACCTCAGACGCAGGCGGCGCGCCGTAGGCGTGACTCAGGTTCATGCAGCCTAGGCCAATGGCTGAAACTTGATAAGGGCCGAGTTGACGTTGTTTCATAGGTGAAGTTTGCTAGGTGTGCGGGTCCAAGCCGGCAATGGCGCTGAGCGATGCAGCACATTGTCGTGTAACCATGTGGCGCTTTTGCGGGCGCGTTCGGCCACCGTGGCCAAGGGGAGTTGTTGGTAATCATCGTTGAACACTTCAAAGCTGTAGTCACCACGATACCCAATACGGTCTAGACGCAGCACCAAGTCCGCCAGGGCTTCGCTGTGCACGCCCTCTCCCGGGAACACACGGAAGGTGCGTGCCGTGGTCATGCGGTCTTCAAACGTCGGGGTCTCGTGCCACATGAAGTCTGACAGTTGGACCAAGAAAATTTTGTCTGGATCAAGGTCTTCAATCGCGTCCAACGGCGTGTTGGCGGCAAAGATATGAAACGAATCAAGGCCAATACCAAGATTGGGGCAATCAGCGCGGCACACCACATCCCAAGACGTGGTGAACTCGTTGACCGTGCGGCCCCATGACAAACCTTCGTAAGCCACTTTGATGCCTAAAGGCAAAGCCATCATGGCGAGCTTTTTCAAGTCCCGGGCGATGTGGTCTAGGTCCTCTGTTGCATGGCGTGAGGTGGACGAACAAGCCAACAACACTTGGCTGCCGGTCGCGGCGCACATCTCAAGCATCGACTTGGCAATATCCACTTTGTAGCCGTGCAAGTGGCCAGACAAACCTTCAAAGTCGCGCAAAACCTGAAAGCCCGTAGGGCGCAAGCCACTGGCCTGCACAGCGGCCACTGCCGCAGGCACTCCGCCTGGGTGTGTGACCAAGTCACGCGCCATGAGCATGACTTGCGAAAAGCCTGCCTCTTTCATCGCCGACAGCTTGGCTTCTAAGGAGCCTGCCATGGTGATGGTGTCCATCCCAAAACCATCGAGCAAGTTCATGGCATGTGCTTTCATTGGTCTTTGTGAACCAGCTCAAACGAGACCGACCCCAAGGCGCTGCGGGTGAGCGCGCCTCGGTCCTCGGGGTGCAACTGGGTCGACTCCACAAACTCCACACCACTGGCTTTTAGCGCAGTCACTGCTGCACCCACATCGACCGCACCTAAGCCAATCCGTTGCAAACACTCAGGGGAGTCGTCGGTGTCCATCCAAGGATCAGGCTCGATGAGTTGCCACAAGAAGTGACCGCAAGGACTCTTCATCAACTTCCCTTTGGGCAAAATGCCAAAGCGTTGGTCGTCGGGGACAAAACTGAAATCAAACATGTGTTCAAAATATGCCAGCCAGTCGGCACTGCGGCCTGCCCCGATGTACTGCACCACACCGAAGTAGCTCATGCCGGCTGTAGCGGGTGGGTGCGGGTCGACGGTGGGAATGGGCTTGAAATCGATGTCGTAAATCGAGAACTCTTGCCAACGGTCCACGAAGTAAAAGCGGCTGCCGCCTGGTCCATGAATGGCGGGGATGTGCAACTCCATCGCTTGTGCTTGACTGGTGACATTCCATGCCCCCAACTCCATACAACGCGTGTGTGCTTGCAAGGCATCGCGCACGCGAAAAGCCACTGCAGAAATAACGGCTTGGCCATCGGCGGTGGCGCTGACGCGCGCATCATCGGGGCTGGCGTTGACGACCAAGTTCATGCCGCCTTGACGGTACAAGGTCACCTCACGCGAGCGGTGACGAGCCACAGGGCGAAAACCCATGTTCTCGAGCACTTGACCCAAGGCCTGAGGGCGGCTGGTGGCGTATTCGATGAATTCAATACCGTCTAATCCCAAACGATTGGGCATCTCGGGCACAGACTCACGGTGTGGGGATGTGATGGTCATCAGGTACTCCAAGAAAATACAAGCGTGGCAAATTCAGTCGTTCAACTGCGCCACATCACGCAGCAAGTCTGCGGTGGTCGAGGGCAATCCAAAGTATTCCAAGTAAGCAGGGATTTGTTCAAACAACATGTCTGAACCCACCTGCACACGACAGCCGCGGTTTTTTGCGGCAAGCAAGAAGGCGGTCATTTCGGTTTTCATCACCACCTCGCCCACAAAGGCATCGGGTGAAATGCGCGAGACATCCATGGGCAAGGCATCGCCTTCATTCATGCCCATGGGCGTGGCATTGACCACCAAATCGTGGTCAGCGGGGTCATTGGAGCCCGTGCGCACATCAATGTGGGGATAATTTTGTTTCAAGCGTTGACCCAAGGCTTCGGCAGAAGCGGCATTGACGTCAAATAGACTGATCGCAAAAATACCGGCCCCAGCCAGGGAGGCCGCAATCGCGCAACCCACGCCGCCCGCCCCCACGACCAACACCCGCTTGCCTGTCAGCTCAAAACCTTTGCGCTGGACACCCCGCACAAAGCCAGCGCCATCAAACATGTCGCCCACCAAGCGGCCATCGGCCAGCTTTTTGACCGCGTTACAAGCACCTGCCACGCGCACGGTGGCATTGACTTCGTCGAGCAAGCCCACCGTCACGACCTTGTGTGGCATGGTGATCAGCGCCCCGCAAATATTGGTCAAATTGAACACCGATTTCAAAAACACGGGATAGTCAGGCGTTTGACAACCCATGGGCACCACCACCACATTGACACCCGCCTGAGCAAAGTACGGGTTGTAAATCATGGGCGATTTGAAGGAGTGCGTGGGGTAACCAATGTGCGCAATCAGTTGCGTATTGCCATTAATGGTCGGACAGCGCATGTGCATGATTTAACGCGCAGATTGCACGGCTGTGACCGCAGCTCGCAACGCCAACAAATAACTGTCCGCGCCAAACCCGCAAATTTGGCCTTTCACGATTTCAGCGAAAACCGAGGTGTGACGGAATGGCTCACGTGCGTGAATATTGGACATGTGTAGCTCGACAATAGGACATGTCAGGATGGCCAAAGCATCACGAATTCCATAGCTGTAATGGGTCCATGCACCGGCATTGATCAGCACCGCATCGACACCATCGAGAAAAGCTTTGTGAATGCGTTCACACATTTCGCCTTCATGGTTGGTCTGAAAAAATGCCATCTGTACACCCAACTCAGCGCCTAAGGTGTCTAAGCTGGCATTGATTTCGTCAAGTGTGATCGTGCCGTACTGGGCAGGATCGCGCTTGCCAAACATGTCGTGATTGATGCCATGAAGCATGAGAATTTTCAAAGCAATCTCCTGGTGTCAATGTGTCAAGAAAGCGAAACCCTGAATCAGCAGGGTTTCGCATCGTTTTGGATTAACGACGCAGCTTAGCCAATTCAGCTTGCAACTCATTCACAGTTGCAGCGATCGGTTCGCCGTGTTTTGCAATCACAGGCTTCATCTTCTCACGAAGAATCGCCATTTCCGAGGCAGGCAAGGTCGTGACTTGCATGCCATTTTTCTTCAAACTCTCCAAAGTGCCTGCCTCCAAAGCACGCGCGGTGGTGCGCTGAAAGCTTGAAGACTCGGTGGCAGCATCTGCAATGATCTTTTTCTCAGCCGCGCTCAAGGTGTCCCAAAACTTTTTGCTGATGACCACCGACTGTGGGTTGTACTGGTGACCCGTCAAGGCCAAATGCTTTTGAACTTCAAATAACTTGGCGCCATTGATAGTGGCCACTGGGTTTTCTTGACCGTCCACAGCACCTTGCTCAAGGGCTGCATACAACTCTGGGAATGGCAGGGGTGTGGGGTTGGCTCCCAAGGCTTTGACCCAGTCCACATTGATGGGGTTGGGAATCACACGCAACTTCAAACCTTCGATGTCAGACACCTTGTTGATGGCACGCTTGCCGTTGGAGAGGTGACGAAAGCCCAGCTCGTAGTAGGCCAAACCGACCAAGCCTTTTTCTTCCAACTTGGCATGCATCTTCTTGCCAAACGCGCCGTCAACGACGGTGTCGGCTTCTTTGCCATTGGCAAACATAAAGGGGAAATCAAATACCGCGAAGTCTTTCACTTGGCTGGCAAAGATGCCTGAGTTCATCGAAGCCATCTCCAAAGTGCCGCCTTGGATGGCTGACACGTTGGCTTGGTCGCTACCCAAAGCGCCGCCAGGGAACACGTTGACCTTGATCTTGCCGCCTGAATTTTTCTCGACGATTTCTTTGAATTTCTCCATGCCTTGCACGACGGGGTGACCCACTGCGTTTTGGTTGGCGAACTTGATGGTTCTGTCTTGTGCCGAAGCGATGCCCAGAGCGGCCATCGCCACAGTTGCGATCACGGTTTTGATAAATACACGTTTCATGCCAGTGTCTCCTGATGAACTTTGTGGTCGTACGCCCATGAAGGTTTCACAGTCTGGCGTACCCGAACAGACCGTGAAATAAAAAAACTCAATACAACCAGCGTGCAGGCACCATCACAATGGCGGGAAACAGCACCATCAAGAACATGACCGCAAACTGAACGGCCATGAACGGCAATACACCACGCGTCACGTCATCCATGCGCATGCGCCCCACACCCGCTACCACATTCAACACCGTCCCCACGGGCGGTGTCACCAAACCAATCGAGTTATTGATGATGAACATCACACCAAAGTAGACGGGATCAATGCCTGCGGCCTTGACAATGGGCATCAGCACGGGCGTCAAAATTAAAATCGTCGGTGTCATGTCCATGGCTGTCCCCACCACCATGCACAGCACCATGATGGCCGCCATCAACAGCTTGGGGTTGTCTAGCAAGGGTTGCAACAAAGTCACCACTTGCGCAGGCAAATTAGCTACCGTGATCAACCATGCAGACACCATGGCGGCAGCCACCAAGAACATGATCACAGATGTGGTTTTGGCAGCAGCGCGAAACACATCAAACAATTGATGCCAAGAAAGTTCACGGTAAATCACGCCCGCCACAAACAAGGCATAGACGGCAGCCACCACAGCCGCCTCAGTGGGTGTGAACACGCCCATGCGCAACCCCACCAAGATGATCAATGGCAACATCAGCGCCCAGCCTGCACTGCGCATGGCCGCAAACACCTCAGCGCTGGTTTTGCGAGGGGGCGGTGTCAAATCTTCTTTGCGTGTGCACCACCACCAAGTGGCCCACAAACCTGCCGCCAACACGATGCCAGGAAAAATACCCGCCAAGAACAACTTGCTGATCGAGACATTGGCTGCCACACCAAAAATCACAAAACCAATGGATGGAGGAATGATGGGGCCAATCACGCCGCAAGCGGCAATCAAACCACCGCTGCGGGCTTTGTCGTGCCCCGCTTTGACCATCATGGGCAACAGCAAAGCCGTCAAGGCAGCCGCATCCGCCACCGCAGAGCCAGACAAGGCGGACAACAAGCAAGCCGCCACGATGGTGACGTAACCCAAGCCTCCTCGGATGTGTCCGACCAAGGCCATGGCAAAGTCAACAATACGGCGTGACAAACCACCTGTGTTCATCACCTCACCAGCCAACATGAAGAACGGCACCGCTAACAGTGGGAAGCTGTTGGAGCCTTCGATCACGTTTTGCGCCAAGATTTGCGCATCAAACATGTTCATGTGCCACATCAAGGCAGCACCACACAGCAACAAAGAAAAAGCGATCGGCACACCCAGCGCCATGGCGGCGAGTAAAGAGCCTAAAAATACAGCGATTGTCATGATGGAATTCCTTGGGTGTTCACTTCAATGGGGCAGGCACGTCGATGGGCTCTTCTTCAGACTCCCGCACACCAATCAACTCGCTATCGGCCAACTCACCCCGCATCAAACGTATCAGGTGGTCCACCAAAATCAATGCGCCCGACACGGCCAACACCATGCCGCAGGCGTAAAAGATACCCATCGAGGCCTCCATCACCGCGCTGGTAGAACCCCAGTTGATGATGGTTTGGTCCAAGGAGCCCTTGAACAGCAACCAGCAAATAAACAGCATGAGCAGATGACCCACCACCAAAAAATATTTTTGCCAGCGCACGGACAGTCTTGACACCAAGGTGTCAGAACCCAAATGCGCCCCCTCGTGCATGGCCACGATGGCCCCCAGAAAAGTCACCCACACAAATAACCAGCGCGACAACTCTTCAGACAAAGTGATGCCCGAGTTAAAGGCATAGCGCATCACCACGTTGCCGAAAACCAAGGCCACCATCACAGCCAGTGCAATAGAAATGACTATTTCCAAAAATCGACAATAACGGTCTAAAAAACGACGAAGCATGGAAA
>Ga0114979_10000518_pt1 | contig 25417 bp, 26 predicted proteins | sample S_140625_EF_Meta_FD_87315 | JGI IMG/M metagenome (GOLD analysis project Ga0114979, IMG submission 87315) | Freshwater microbial communities from Lake Simoncouche, Canada to study carbon cycling - S_140625_EF_MetaG | ecosystem: Environmental > Aquatic > Freshwater > Lake | place: Lake...
CCACCTAGCGATCAACTCGATACCTTCGAATACTTACGTCGCGAAAATGCTCACTTCACCATTCACGCAGGTGAGGCTTACGGTCTGCCATCTATTTGGGAGGCTATTCAACTTTGTGGCGCAGAACGTCTAGGCCACGGAGTTCGAATCATTGATGATGTCGATCTAAATCACACACCACCTCGTCTTGGAAAACTAGCAGCATATGTTCGCGATCGCCGAATCCCACTTGAGATGTGTCCATCTTCGAATATTCAAACAGGTGCGGCGGCAAATTTTGCTGATCATCCAATTGGCGATCTAGCTAAATTGCGCTTTCGGATCACGGTAAATACTGATAACCGCTTGATGTCTGCAACATCTATGAGCAATGAAATGACCGAGCTGGTAAAGGCATTTGAATGGACTTTCTTAGACCTGCAGCGCGTAACAATTAATGCGCTTAAGAGCTCATTTATTCCATTCGAAGAACGCTTAGCAATTATCGAAAAAGTGGTTAAGCCAGGTTACTTAGCAATTTCTGCTGAATAAACTTTAAACCCCGATTGGGTGCCAGACAGTCTTTGCTTCCATAAAAGCATAAATTCGAGTTGGTGATAGCGCACCTTCAAAATGATGGATTCGCTTTAAGTTCTCGGCCCCGGCCACTTTCAAATCTGCGCGCTTCTTCTTAGAAATGCCTGAAATATCGAAGCCATCGATATCCATATGAGATGCCGTCCAAGGTGCTAACTCATCGTGTGAGCCGGTAAGAATATTTATAACTCCGGCCGGTAAATCACTTGTAGCTAAGACTTCAGCGAAAGTCATGGCTGCGATTGCTGCAGATCCAGGAACAAGTGCAACTACGGTATTTCCAGAGACGATTGCCGGAGCGATAGCATCGATGAAGGATAAGAAAGATTCTGCAGGAGCAACGGCAATTACGCCTTGTGGCTCTGGAATTGTGAAATTGTAATAAGGACCCGAGACTGGGTTAGTTGCGCCAAATGCTGCCGATAATTTATCGCTCCAACCGGCATACCAAACCCAGCGATCGATGGCTGCCAGAACTTCATCGTGTGCTTTTTTTGGAGTAACACCTGTTGCGAGAGTTATTTCAGTTACAAGCTGATCCGTGCGACCTTCTAGCATTTCAGCAATTCGATAGAGAATTTGTCCACGGTTATAGGCCGTTGCCTTAGCCCAACCACTTTGCGCCGCGCGCGCTGCAACAACAGCATCACGCAAATCTTTTCTTGAAGCCAGGGATGGGTTTGCAACAGAAATGCCTTTAGAAGATACGACTTCGTAAACGCGTCCAGATTCGCTGCGCGGGAAAGCACCATTTATATACAGCTTGTAAGTTTTCTTAACTTCTAAACGTGCAACTGGCTTCTTGGGAGTTGTTGCCATTTACTTGCCCTCCTTTAAATATGCCGATAAGCCATGTTTTCCACCTTCGCGGCCCCAGCCTGATTCTTTATAACCACCAAATGGTGAAGCAGGATCAAATTTATTAAATGTATTGGCCCAGACAACCCCAGCGCGAAGTTGCTGCGTAGCCCACAAAATACGTGAGCCTTTCTCACTCCAAACCCCAGCGGAAAGACCGAACGGGGTGTTATTCGCTTTTTCAATTGCTTCTTGCGGCGTGCGGAAAGTTAAAATCGAAAGTACCGGCCCGAATATTTCTTCGCGAGCAATTCGATGGGCCTGCGTTACTCCAGTAAAGATTGTTGGTGCAAACCAAAATCCTTTAGCTGACAAGTTGCAAGCTGGACTCCAGCGCTCGGCGCCTTCAGAATCACCAACGCCGGCAAGTTCTTGAATCTTCAAAAGCTGTTCACGAGAGTTAATTGCGCCTAAATCAGTGTTTTTATCTAAGGGATCTCCGACTCTGATTTTAGACATACGCACTTTTAACTTTTCAATAAATTCATCTGCGATACCTTCTTGCAGAATTAGACGTGAACCCGCGCAGCAAACGTGACCTTGATTAAAGAAAATTCCATTAACTATTCCTTCGACGGCTTCATCAATTGGGGCATCATCAAAGACAACATTAGCGCCCTTGCCGCCTAGTTCGAGAGTGGCTTTCTTTTCTGTGCCAGCGATTGCGCGGGCAATCTTCTTGCCCACTTCGGTTGATCCGGTGAAGGCAATTTTATGTATTCCGGGGTGTTTAACGATTGCTGAACCAGTTGATCCATCGCCTGTAACAATATTTACAACACCATCCGGTAATTCTGCTTCTTGGCAAACTTGGGCAAATAGAAGTGCAGTAAGTGAAGTAGTTTCGGCAGGTTTTAATACAACTGTATTGCCAGTGGCCAACGCTGGAGCAACCTTCCATGCCAACATCAAAAGAGGAAAATTCCAAGGAATTATCTGACCAGCAACTCCGTGTGGCTGTGGAGATTTACCAAGTCCAGCGTAATCTAATTTATCTGCCCAACCTGCGTGATAGAAAAAGTGAGCAGCAACTAATGGAATATCTATATCGCGAGTTTCACGAATTGGTTTTCCGTTATCTAGCGTTTCAAGAACTGCAAATTCGCGGGCACGCTCCTGCAAGATACGAGCGATACGATAAAGATATTTCCCGCGCTCTTTACCAGATAGCTTTGACCAAGTTTTTGTATAAGCCTTCTGCGCTGCCGCAACCGCTTTATCTACATCACTAGCGCCACCTAGCGCTAGTTGACTAAGCACCTCTTCAGTCGCTGGGTTAATTGTGGCAAAATGGTTCTTACCCGTGACGAATTTTCCATCAATAAAGTGTCCGTACTTCGCCTTGATATCGACGATAGAACGTGACTCAGGGGCGGGTGCGTACTCAAATGTCATTGGGATTTTCCGGGCTTCTCTTTGTGTTAATCGATCGTTACGTAGTTAGGGCTAGCGTAGTAGCCATCATCCATTTTCATGCGTTGCATTAGCAAATCATTTAGTAATGCGCTGGCACCAATCCTGAATAATTCTGGAGTAAGCCATTCGGGACCAGCCGTTTCATTGACTAGAACCAGCTGCTTAATAGCATCTTTGGTATTTCGAATTCCACCGGCTGGTTTTACGCCAATTCTGCGATTTGTCATCAAATAAAAGTCACGGACTGCTTCCAGCATTACTAGGACAACTGGGGGAGTGGCTGCAGGTGCAACTTTACCGGTGGAAGTCTTAATGAAATCAGCGCCAGCTAGCATCGCAAGATAAGAAGCCTTGCGAACGTTTTCATATGTAACTAATTCACCAGTTTCGAAGATTACTTTCAGGTGTGCGCGATCCCCACATACTTCGCGGATCTTTACAATTTCATCAAAGACAAGACCAAACTGCCCAGATAAAAATGCTCCGCGATCAATTACCATATCGATTTCAGCTGCGCCAGCATCTATAGCATCTTGGGTATCTTGAATTTTAACTTCCATAGAAGCGCGGCCTGATGGAAAAGCGGTTGAGACGGCGGCAACTGGAACATGTTGTCCACCAATTGAATCTAAATGTGTACGAGCAATTGCGACCATGTCGTTATACACACAGACGGCACCCACACTGGGAACAGTTGAATCTGTCGGATCTGGTCGGACTGCTTTAGAGCAAAGTGCGCGAACTTTTCCGGCAGTGTCGGCGCCTTCAAGTGTTGTTAAATCCACCATTGTGATCGCGGTATCAATTGCCCAACGCTTACTTGTTGTCTTAATGCTGCGAGTTGCCAACATTGCAGCACGCGCTTCTGCTCCTACCTGGTCAACGCCAGGCAGTTGCGCCAGAAAGTGCTTGAGTGAACTTTCTGATCCATCGACAATTCCATAAAAGCTCATGATAGAAATTCCTTTAGTGGGTTACGCAACTTATCCAACAGGATTTGTGCCGATTTTGCATCTTTAGTTATAACTTCGATATAACACTTTAACTTTGCCTCAGTTCCGCTGGGGCGAATAATTATGCGAACTCCGCCATCGAGCCAGATGCGCAGACCGTCAGTTGGAGGAAGTCCATCCTTAGGCGCGGCCAAATCATCAATTACTGAAACTTTATATCCGGCGATTTCACTTGGTGGATTTTGGCGGAGCTGCGTTAAAAGTAGAGAAATCTTTGTCATATCTGAGACTCGAATCGAAATCTGTTCGGTGCCGTGAAATCCATCTCGCGCCCAAACTTCATCCAATAAATCAAGCAAAGTCAGCCCTTGCGCCTTTAAATTACTAGCAATTTGGGCTAGATAGATGGCCGCAGAAATTCCATCTTTATCATTTACGGTTTTAGGATCAACTGCATAACCGATCGCCTCTTCGTATCCGTATGCCAAATTATCAATCTTGGCTAGCCATTTAAATCCAGTTAGAACTTCTTGAAAATCAATTTTGTAGTGTGTGGCAATCTTACGCAGCGCAGACGATGAAACTATTGAGTTTCCAAAGGTTCCATCGGGCTTCGTTCGAGCGATCCACTCGCCAAAAATTACACCTAGTTCATCGCCACGCAACATGCGCCAGCCCGTCTTTGGATCATTGACCGCGGCCGCGCAGCGATCTGCATCAGGATCATTTGCAATAACTAAATCTGCTCCGAAATCACGCGCTTTTTGCAACGCTAAATCGATTGCGCCAGGCTCTTCTGGATTTGGAAAAGCAACTGTTGGAAAATCAGGATCTGGTTGGCATTGTTCATCGACCAGAATTAGAGTTGCAAAACCTGCATGGTTAAAGACGCGTTGCAGAGTCTCGGTGCCGACTCCGTGCATCGCGGTGTAAACAACCTTTAGATCCCCGGGTTTATTTGCAAGAAGAGCTGTGCGCTTTACATAGTCAGTGATGATTTCTTCACCAAGCACAGTCCAATTATTTCCGCGAGGGATATTTGCCAGAGACGTTATAGCGGTGATCTCTTTGGCGATAAAACCATCAGTTGGGCTGATGATTTGAGATGCTAAATAGTCAACGCCATCTGCAGTCGGTCCGATGTAAACCTTGTAGCCATTATCTTGTGGAGGATTATGGCTAGCGGTCACCATAACCCCGACATCACACTTAAGTTCTGCTGTTGCAAAGGCCAGTACTGGAGTTGGCAGCGGTCGCGGCAGAATAAATACTTCAAATCCGGCGCCTGCAAATATCTCAGCACTTTCCTTTGTGAAATCTTCCGATCCGTAACGAGCATCGCGTCCGATAACAACGCGAGTCATTGCACGCGCTTTCATGTAGGAGGCAATCCCTGCTGCGGTGCGCCCGACAACTGCACGATTCATGCAAGATGGACCAGGACCAACCGGACCACGAAGTCCCGCGGTACCGAATTGCAGAAAACCAGAAAAGTATTTTTTTAAAGTTATTTCATCATCAGCAGCAACTAGCGCTGTTAATTGGGCTGCCGTTTGTTGATCAGGATCATCTGCAATCCATGCTTGCACCTCGGCCAGCAATTCGGCGTTCATTAGCACAGCCTAACGAGATTAATTCAGGTTGGGAATTACAGATAAAACTATGCGCCGATAATGTCACAGAGCACAGTGCCGCTAGATACGGTTTCACCAATTACTGCTTTGAGATTTGTAATTTTGCCAGCCTTATGTGCGGTGAGTGGTTGTTCCATCTTCATCGCCTCAAGGACAATTACTAAATCACCAATTTCAACGCTCTGGCCGTCCTCAACTGCGATTTTTACAACCGTGCCTTGCATAGGGCTAGTTAGACCAGTCCCACTTGCGCCACCAACCATTGCCGCTTTAGCGCGGTGTCGTTTTACAACTGGTTCAGGAGTATGAAGTTTTACTTCAAAACGCTTGCCATTTACTTCAGCAACTAAGTGCTCTGCCGCTACCCGAGTTGTAACCGGAGCAACGGTTGCAACAAATGCTGGAATATCATTTTTAAATTCATTTTCAATATAGCTCGTATAAATCTTAAATTCTTTGGTGTATGCAGGATCTTCTAAAATGGCGCGATGGAATGGGATCGCGGTTGCTAAACCATCAACTTCAAATTCGGCGAGAGCGCGACGAGCGCGCTCGATAGCCTGTTCGCGAGTTGCGCCTGTGACAATTAACTTAGCCAATAGTGAATCAAAGTTTCCACCGATAGTGTCACCGTTTTTAAAGCCGGCATCAATTCGCACGCCTGGCCCAGTCGGTAAATTCCATTGCGTAATTCGGCCAGGTGCTGGCAAGAAAGAGCGACCTGGGTCTTCACCGTTGATGCGGAACTCAAGTGAGTGGCCTCGAATTTCGGGATCATCGAATCCCAAACTCTCGCCCATGGCAATTCGGAATTGCTCGCGCACTAAATCTATTCCAGTCACTTCTTCACTTACTGGGTGCTCAACCTGCAAGCGCGTATTAACTTCTAAGAAGGAAATTGTGCCGTCTAATCCAATTAAGAATTCACAAGTTCCGGCACCGATATACCCAGCCTCTTTCATAATCGCTTTACTGGAGCGGTAGAGCTCTTCATTCTGCGCATCAGTTAGAAATGGTGCCGGGGCCTCTTCGACCAATTTTTGATGGCGGCGCTGTAATGAGCAATCACGAGTACTGACAACAACTGCATGTCCATGTTGATCAACTAAAACTTGAGTTTCTACGTGACGTGGTTTATCTAAATAGCGCTCAACAAAACATTCACCTCGTCCAAAACCGGCAATGGCTTCGCGAACGGCGGAGGCAAATAGTTCAGGGATTTCCTCCATTGTGCGCGCAACTTTTAAGCCGCGCCCTCCACCACCGAAGGCAGCCTTAATTGCAACAGGCAGACCATATTCCTTGGCAAATGCGGTGACTTCTTCGTGGCCTGCAACTGGATCTTTTGTTCCGGCAACGAGTGGTGCGCCGGCTTTTGCTGCAATGCGACGCGCAGAAACCTTATCTCCCAGTGCGCTAATTGCAGCAGGAGGTGGACCAATCCAAATTAGTCCAGCATCAATTACTGCTTGCGCAAAGTCTGCACGCTCCGAGAGGAAACCATAACCAGGGTGGACAGCATCAGCACCTGAATCTTTAGCCGCTGCAATTATCTTCTTTATATTTAAATAAGTTTGAGTCGCAGTAGTTCCATTTAAAGAGAAGGCAAAATCCGCACTTTTTGTATGTATAGCGTCGCGATCTTCTTCAGAATAAACAGCCACGCTTTCTAGTCCATGATCGCGGCAAGCACGAATAACACGCACTGCTATTTCACCACGGTTGGCAATTAAAACGCGCTTCATCGCATCTCCTTAACTTCAGGCCAAGAATAGCCAAGTTGAGACATGGCCGATCTTAAAAAGGGCATCGATAATCCGACTACATTTGTGTAATCACCTTCGATTACTGGAATAAATGGAGATCCAAATCCATCTAAAGTGAAACCGCCTGCTACCTGCAGAGGCTCACCTGAGGCGATGTAATCATCAATTTCAAGGTCGCTCATTTCGGAAAAAGTTACTTTAGTTGTAACCCGGTCAGCGATTTCTCTGCCTTGGACTGTATCGATTATGCAATGACCGGTGTGCAATAGACCGCTACGTCCACTAATTGCTAGTGCGCGCTCCTTGGCAATTTCAGGAGTGCCAGGCTTTCCAAAAGATATTCCGTCGACATCAAATGTGGAATCGCAACCAATAATAATCGCTGGAAAATCTATCTGTTCCCGCACAGTGTGCGCCTTGGTCACCGCTAGCGCGATCACCATATCAGCTGGTGTCATCGCATTGAAAAATTCTGTTTCTTCATCGACATGGCTAACCATTACTGTCGGCGTAATTCCGGCACCTTCTAGTAAACGGCGACGAGAAGTCGATTGTGAAGCAAGGACAACTTTAGGCATTATTTAGATTTTCTCCGAGCGCCAAAAGTTATCTGGTTTGGCAACGGTTGGCGAAGTTGTGGAAGCCCAAAGAGACTACGTTTAATAACTGGCTTTAAATCTTGAACTTTGTGCTGATCCAAAGCCGCTTTTAAAGCCAATAGCTCAGCAGGCGTTGGATTGCCAGAGGTAACTGTAAATTTCATTAGAGGGGGATATTTCCGTGTTTGCGCGCTGGCAAAGTATCGCGCTTGGTTTTAAGTGTTCGGAAAGCCTTAGTGATGTAAGCACGAGATTGATGAGGTTCGATAACGCTATCGATAGTGCCCCGTTCTGCCGCGGCATATGGATTGGAGAGAGTTTCGGTGTAGTCAGAGACTAATTCTGCACGTACTTTTTCAGGATCCTTCGCATCTGCTAGCTCTTTACGGTACAAAATATTTACCGCACCTTGTGCACCCATTACTGCGATTTCTGCACTTGGCCAGGCGAAGTTGATATCGCTACCCAAGTATTTTGATCCCATAACAATAAAGGCGCCACCATAGGCCTTACGGGTAATCAAAGTTACGAGCGGAACAGATGCTTCTGCATAGGCATAAAGCAACTTAGCGCCGCGTCGAATGATTCCGTTCCATTCTTGTTCTATTCCGGGCATGAATCCCGGAACATCTACCAAAGTAAGAATTGGAATATTAAAGGCATCGCAGAAACGAAGAAAACGTGCCGCTTTTTCACTGGAATTAATATCTAAAGTACCCGCCAGCTGTGAAGGTTGGTTAGCGATAATGCCAATAGATTCACCTTCAATGCGGGCGAATCCAACGATGATATTAGGTGCGTATAACGCGTGAACTTCTAAGAACTCGCCCTCGTCAACCAACGTTGTGATCAAAGTTTTCATATCGTAAGGCTGGTTTGGGCTATCCGGAATCAAATTATTTAGCGCAGCATCTTCAGCGCTCTCTTCCAGAGTTTGGGTTGGTGGCAGATGAGGAGATGCATCCATATTGTTAGAAGGTAGATATGAAAGCAGCGCTTTTACATAATCAATTGCATCGGCTTCACTATCTGCAAGATAGTGGGCATTTCCCGAGCGAGTGTTATGAGTTAAAGCTCCGCCAAGCTCTTCCATTCCAACATCTTCACCTGTAACTGTCTTGATTACATCAGGACCAGTAATAAACATATGTGAAGTTTCATTTACCATCACAGTGAAGTCAGTTAGGGCGGGTGAGTACGCAGATCCACCCGCGCATGGACCAAGAATTAGCGATATCTGTGGAATAACTCCTGAAGATCGAGTATTAAGTCGGAAAATTTTGCCGTAGCCGTTAAGGGAGGCAACACCTTCTTGGATGCGAGCTCCACCAGAATCGTTAATACCGATTAATGGAATACCGCTTTTGAGAGCAAACTCAGCAATCTTTACAATTTTTTCTGCGTGAACTTCACCAAGACTGCCACCCATGACTGTGAAATCTTGTGAATACAGTGCAATCGGACGTCCATCAACCGTAGCGGTTCCGATAACAACGCCATCACCGTAAGGACGATTTTTTTCCATTCCAAATTGCGTGGACCGGTGGCGCGCGAATTCATCTATCTCGGTAAAGGATTCAGTATCAACCAACAAATCAATGCGTTCACGTGCAGTGAGTTTGCCTTTAGCGTGTTGCTTTTCAACTGCCCGTGCAGAACCGGCGTGAACCGCTTCCTCAACACGAAGACGAAGATCTTCAATTTTTCCTGAAGTTGTATGCAGATCTGGGTTCATACCCTTACGGTACTAGGCGTGGGTACATCAGCGCCAAGAGCGCCACTAGATAAAGCGATCATCGCTTCTCAAGTTTCGCGATACTGGCGGGTAAGCGTGGTTGATCTCACTGCCTCTACACAAACTGATCTGGCTGAATTAGTTAACGCAGGTCTTGCTACAAACGGCGATGTTATAGCTGCCGAATTCCAAAGTGCTGGCCGCGGCAGATTAGATCGAAAATTCGATGCACCTGCAGGTAGCGCCCTTCTCTTTTCTTTTTACATCACGCCAAAGCGCAGCCCTCGTGATTGGGGATTTCTCGCCCACCTTGCGGCGCTTTGTATGGCAGAAATAATCTCCGATGATCTAACCATCGCAGTTTCACTGAAATGGCCAAATGATATTTTGATCGCCGATAAAAAAGTCTGCGGTCTAATTGCACAAGCAACCGCGGAAGGAATAATCATTGGAATTGGTTTAAATGTTGCGATGTCACTTTCAGAACTTCCCGTTGCGACGGCTACATCACTTGCAATCGCAGAATCTGATCAACTAGACCGCAACCAAATATTGAGTCAATTTCTTGAAAGATTTAGCCTTCGATTCCTAGAGTGGGATACAGGGCGCGACTTCATTGATGAATACTCTAAAGTTTCGGCAACCTTAGGCTGCGATGTTCAAATTGAAGTTGCGGGACGAGAGAATCGGATCGGTTTCGCGCAATCGGTAACCGCATCAGGTGCCTTAATCCTCGCAGATGGCTTTGAAGTTAACGTTGGTGATGTGGTTCATCTACGATAGCGTCGTGAACGAGCGCTTTCCCACAGTTGGCATCATCGGTGCAGGCCAACTTGCTCGCATGACAGTTGCTCCAGCCACAGCGCTAGGAATAAATCTATTATTGTTTGCGCAAAGTTCAGATGACAGCGCAGCACAGATTGCGCCACATACTATTGGTGACTACCGCGATTTATCTGCCTTACAAGAATTTGCCAGTAAATGCGATGTCATCACTTTCGAACATGAACTCGTTCCGCTTTCGGTTATAAAAGGTCTTGAAGCATCCGGTGTGAGAGTTTCACCAAGTTCGGCAGCGTTCCAATATTCGCAAGATAAGGCAGCGATGCGCCAAAAACTAGCTGCCTATCCTGGGCCGAAGTGGCGTGTAATAGATAACGCCAGCGATTCTTTTGAATTCCCGTTTATCGCCAAAAAGATTTCGGGAGGCTATGACGGTCGCGGAGTCTGGAAGATTTCAAATCGCACCGAACTCGAGGAAGTCCTAAAGGAAAACCCCCATATTTTAATTGAAGAGTTGATTAGCTTTGATTCTGAGATAGCAGTAATGGTTGCCAGGTCAGCTCATGGACAAGCTACGACTTGGGCCCCAACTCAAACGGTGCAATCTGAAGGAATCTGTACCTTAACTATTTCACCAGCGCCGGTTATTTCACAAGATGTCGCTGAAAAGGCGCAACATCTAGCGCTATCTATAGCAAACGATATTTCCCTAATCGGTGTGATGGCAGTTGAATTCTTTGTAAAGGGTGATGAGTTATTTGTTAACGAGCTAGCGATGCGCCCACATAATTCTGGTCACTGGACAATAGAAGGTTCACGAACCAGTCAGTTTGAACAACACTTACGTGCGATTTTAGATCTGCCGCTGGGTGATCCTGCAATGACTGCCAGCTTTGCTGTCATGGCTAATATCTTGGGTGGAGAGAAAAGCGATATGTATCGTCCGTATCTGCACTTGATGGCGCGAAATCCAGAGTTAAAGTTTCATCAATATAAGAAAGAAATCCGCAAGGGTCGCAAAATTGGCCATGTCACGGCGGTTGGAGAAAACCTTCTAGAATTAACCGAGATAGCCGAACATGCACGGGACTATATGAGCGGAGAAATAGATGAGTGATGTTGCGATCATCATGGGATCAGATTCTGATTGGCCTGTCATGGAAGAGGCTGCAAAAGTTCTTGATGCATTTGCAATTTCATATACCGCCGAAGTTCTCTCGGCTCATCGCATGCCACTTGAAATGGTCGAATTCGCACAAGCAGCGAAAGCAAAAGGATTTAAAGTAATTATTGCTGGCGCTGGAGGTGCTGCTCATCTGCCCGGAATGGTTGCCTCTCTGACAACTCTGCCCGTAATTGGAGTGCCGGTACCACTTAAGAATTTAGATGGAATGGATTCACTTCTTTCAATAGTGCAGATGCCTGCAGGAATTCCTGTAGCAACCGTCGGAGTTGGTAACGCTAAGAATGCTGGATTACTCGCTGCGCGCATCTTGGGAATATCAGATGAAGAGATTTCATCAAAAGTGGGAAATGCACTAAAGGAAATCAATGAAGAAGCGAAAACAAAAGGTGCAAATCTAACTGCGCGACGCAACCAGAAGACTGGCTTCTAAATCTTCGCTTAACCAGCAATTACTAATTAATCAGAGCGGCCGAGTGCATGAACGCGCCAACCGGCAGCGCGCCATTTGTCACGATCAAGTGCGTTGCGGCCATCAATTAACAACTTTGATTTCACCAACTGTCCAATTACTGAAGGATCTAGCTCGCGATATTCTTTCCACTCGGTTAAGTGAAGAACGGCATCTGCTCCTTTTACGCAATCAACAACTTTCTCTGCGTAATCCAAATTAGGAAAACGCTTGCGCGCAGGTTCGATTCCTTTAGGATCATGAACAACAACTGTGGCACCCGCTGCTTGAAGTTGCGCTGCAATATCAAGTGCTGGGGAGTCGCGTACATCATCGCTATCAGGCTTAAATGTTGCGCCAAGGACGGCAATTTTATATTGCGTTAAATCTTCAGAAAGATCAGCACGAACTACATCGATCACACGTTGGCGAGCGCGCAGGTTGATGGCATCAATTTCACGCAAGAACTCAAGTGCTTGATCAGCGCCAAGTTCTTGCGCACGCGCCATAAATGCGCGAATATCTTTTGGTAGACATCCGCCACCGAACCCGATACCAGCTTGCAAGAAACGGCTACCAATACGTGGGTCATATCCAATTGCCTTAGCAAGCACGGTTACATCTCCACCGGCAGCCTCACAAACTTCGGCCATAGCGTTAATGAAGGAAATCTTTGTCGCCAAGAATGAGTTCGCTGCAACCTTTACCAATTCTGCTGTTGGTAGGTCAGCACGTATCCAGGGAGTTCCTAAATCAATAATTGGCTTGTAGACCTCTTTTAAGATCTTTTCAGCGCGATCATTTACAACTCCGACAACTAATCGGTTTGGGGTCAAGGTATCTTCAACTGCAAAGCCTTCACGGAGGAATTCAGGGTTCCAAGCAAGGTCAGCGTGTGGAGCAGTTGTCGCAAGAATCTCACGAAGTGATTGTGCAGTACCGACTGGGACGGTTGATTTTCCAACAACCAGTGCGCCATCTTTTAGGTAAGGAGCAATCGCAGCAACTGAAGATTTTACGTAAGTTAGATCTGCAGCAAGTCCATCTTTACTCTGTGGAGTTCCTACACAAATGAAATGAACATCAGCATCTGCGATCGCTGAAAAATCGGTTGTAAAACTTAGACGTCCCGTCTTCATCTCAGCGGCGAGAAGTGTGTCTAAACCTGGTTCGTAGAACGGTAGTTCTCCGCGTGAAAGCAGGTCGACCTTGCTCTGATCAGTATCGATTCCGATTACTTCAAAACCGAGTGATGACATACATGCAGCGTGGGTAGCGCCTAAATAGCCGCAACCAATTACCGAGAGTTTCATGAGTGGGAGTCTATGACACCTTCTATTTGATTTCACCGCACGGATTTTCCGCGGCGGTGCGAGTCTTGAATTTATCTACAATTTCGGGCTTAGCAGATGCAGAGGTGCTTGCTGAGGGCGAAGGTTTTACCTCATCAACTAGTGCGGCACCATCGCGAATGCGAGTCCAAAGATCGGCGCTCAAAACTTGATCCCAAATAACAACTGAGCCAATGCCTGGTGCGTTGCCGTTGGCAGTTGAAAGCGGAACGGTAAGTGTTCGCACATTGCCAGATGATAGACCGCGCATCTGTTTGGCTAAATCGAGCAAATCGCCTTCGTTTAGATTTTCATCCATTTTTATTGTAGAGATTGCTGCATTCATAAAGTTAACCAATTTAATGGGATTTAGCAGAACGCCAGTGCTAGTCGCCTTCTTCATTACCGAACTCATAAATTGTTGCTGACGCTGCATTCGGCCAATGTCACCGCGCCCGTCAAAATCACGGGTGCGAACGTATTTAAGAGCCGCAATCCCATTTAGGGTATGAGTACCGGCGCTAAGAACTAAATGGCTTTTAGGATCATCAATATCAACTTTGGTACAAACTTCAATTCCGCCGAGTGCATCAACTATTCCTGCGAAACCAGCAAAGCTGACCTCTATGTAATGATCAATCTTTAAATTAGTTTCGCCCTCAATTGTTTGAATCAGCAGTGGTGCTCCACCAAAAGCAAATGCCGCATTTAATTTATTTTGGCGATCTGGAATTTGTGACTTTCCATTAGTGCTTAAATGTGCGGGAATAGTCACCAAGCTATCGCGTGGCAGCGATACCAAGTAAGCCTTGCTGCGATCCTTGCTTATGTGCACCAACAGCATTGTGTCCGAGCGTCCACCGGCGGCTGTTTTCGTCGAACCAACTCTGAGCTCTTTCATTTCTTCCTTGGTTAGACCTTCGCGAGTATCAGAGCCCACCAATAAATAGTTGAGTGCTTTAGAGGTTTTTTCAGGACGATCTTCAAGTCCGGAAAATACGTTGATGCGCGCGATATTCCCGCTTACTTGTCCCAGACCGAACCAAGACCCAGAGGCAAGAACGACAACACCCACAGAGAGTGATGTAATAATTCGTATCGCCCGAGTCGATTTCACATGCGAACTCTACTTGGGCGATAGCGTGGAGGGGTTATGTCGACATCATTGGGCGAGTTATCTGCCTCACCGGCTATTAGCGTGATCCTTCCGGTCTTAAATGAAGAGCCACATTTAGAAGAATCGGTTTCGGCAATTCTCTCTCAGGATTATCAAGGAGTCTTCGAAATAATTCTCGCTCTTGGGCCTTCGCAAGATCGAACTAATGAAATCGCGAGCTCGCTTGCGGTGCGAGATAAACGAATCAAGTTAATTAATAACCCAACTGGCAAGACGGCCGCAGCATTAAATTTAGCGATTGCCTCTTCACAGAGTTCGGTAATTGTCCGCGTTGATGGCCATGCCAAGATTCCAAATAATTATCTTTCAGTTGCTATCCAAATTTTGCGAGAAACTGGCGCCGTAAATGTTGGTGGAGTTATGGCTGCCGAAGGAGTTTCTAAATTTGAGAAAGCGGTAGCCCGTGCGATGCGCAGCCCACTTGGCGTTGGCGCATCTCGTTTTCATACCGGTGGCAGCGCTGGCGAGGTAGACACTGTTTATCTGGGTGCTTTTCGACGAGAGGCGATAATTGCGGCTGGTGGTTTCGATGAGCGATATACAAGAGCGCAAGACTGGGAGCTAAATCATCGCCTGCGAAAGAATGGCGGAAAAATATATTTTGATCCGAGACTTCATGTTACTTATCGCCCAAGGCCGAATTTATTTAAATTAGCCAAACAATATTTTCAATATGGCAAGTGGCGGCGCGTAGTTTCACGTAGCCATAGCGGGACAATTAATTTGCGTTATTTGGCGCCACCTTTTGCTCTGGCTGGAACAATTTTCTCTGTGATTTTTGGACTATTTATTAGCCCACTTTTCTATCTGCCGGCAGCGGTTTACGGTGGATTCGTTTTACTTTCATCGCTCCTAGTTGCAAAATCAGTGAGCGAATACTTTTCATTATTAGCGATCATTCCAACTATGCACTTCGCGTGGGGCGCGGGCTTTATCACCTCAACTAAAACCCTGCGGTAGCCTTTACCTATATGAGCACCCCAGTTGCAGTTTACGAACCATTTCGTGCCGGTCTGCCGCCACTTGGTGCCTACCTGCGTTCGCTTTGGGCGCGGCGCTCATTTATCGCCGAGTTTTCACGCTCTGAACTTCGCGAACAGAATTACGGATCTGTTTTTGGCCAACTTTGGTTAGTACTTAATCCGCTTTTACTTTCGGCTGTTTACTTTCTTCTGATCTATATCATCGGTGGCCAGAGTGATTCAACTAGATATGGACATCTCACCGCCAGCCTTTTCTTATTTTACTTAGTGAGCAATAGCCTGACTGGCGGCGTTAAATCAATTACGGCTGGTCAGCGATTAATTCTAAATACTGCCTTCCCGCGAATAATGTTGCCTATTTCTGCGATGGTGATCGCACTCTTTAAATTTGTGCCAACACTCGCGGTCTTTTTTGTAATGCGTACAGTGCTGGGGCTGAATTATTCATGGCAAATGTTCTGGGCCATCCCGGTAATTCTCATTGCACTTTTGATGGGCTTAGGTATGGCAATTCTAATTTCCTGCATCAACGTTTACTTCCGCGATATCGCAAGCTTCTTGCCGTATATGACTCGAAGCCTTCTGTATCTATCTCCCATTCTTTATCAGGCTAGCGATCTTTCAGATCAGTTAAGAAGTTTTGAAATTGCAAACCCAATTTTTTATCTATTAGATGCCTGGTCCCAAGTTATGGTTTACGCACAAGCCCCCGACCTATTTTCGTTGCTACACAGCCTGGTTTGGGCGCTAGCAATTTTTATTCTCGGCACATATTTCTTCCTATCTAGGGAGCGTGATTTCGCTGTCCGCCTCTAATTCACAAAACTCAACTCACGCCAAGCACGGTCTAGCGGTTTCAGTCCAAAACGTTGGACTCACTTACACAACTTCAATAGATAATCGCCCAACGTTAAAGGCGCGGTTAAAGTCACTTGGTCGCGGGAAAAAACACACACGAGTTGTTAACGCGCTTAACCAAGTTAATCTCGATGTTCATTACGGCACAGTGCTTGGTGTAATTGGTTCAAACGGCGCTGGAAAGTCTTCACTTATGCGGGTTATCTCTGGAATTGTTCCGCCATCGCAAGGGCGAGTTGAAGTGCATGGTTCGGTTAGCACGCTTCTTGCCTTAGGTGTTGGGTTTAATCCATCAATGACGGGGCGTGCAAATGTTTATTTAGGTGGGCTTGCAGCCGGAATGTCACGAGCGGAAATAGATAACCAGTTTGAAGCGATAGCCGACTTTTCAGAACTGGGCGAGGCAATCGATGCGCCAATGCGTACTTATTCATCAGGTATGTACGCCAGGTTGGCATTTTCGGTAGCCGCTACCGTTCAGCCCGATATTTTAATTGTTGACGAAGCTCTCAGTACCGGTGATGCTCAATTTAAAGAGAAGAGCCTTAACCGAATTAAAGAACTACGTACGGCAGATCGCGCTTTGATATTGGTAAGCCACGCTATGGCAACAATTGAGGATGTATGCAATGAAGTTGCTTGGTTGCATAAAGGAAAGTTAATGGCGCGCGGAAATCCTGCAGAAGTAATCAGGCAATATCGCGAGTTTACAAACACTGGAAAGAGCTCGGCAGCAAATGAGGATGTATAAGCGAATACCAATCGCTTTAACCTTTGCACTTTTGTTTTCCAGTGTTCCAAGTTCTGCACAAGCAATCTACGTTTTCACTAAATTCTCTTTCTCTGGAAGTGGCTATGGCCACGGCGTTGGCATGAGTCAGATTGGTGCGCGCGCTATGGCTTTAGCTGGAGAATCTGCCACCGCAATCTTGAATTATTACTACACGGGTACATCGGTTGAAACCACAACAGATACGCAAATCTTGCGGATAAACATTGGGCATCTACTTACTTCGGCAAAAATCAAGAGCGATTCGGCCGGCGCAGCTTTTAATTTATATGTAGGGGATATTTCAGAAACTGGTTCTGCCACTTCCATTTTGAATTATCAAAGCAAGACCGCTCTTAACGTTAATCTAAGCGGAAGCCAAATTTCTATTTCGACAACTCGTGGAACTAAGACAACTCAGATTGCAGTTGGGCCCGTATTCACCTTGAGATGGAGCGGCACTCGATATCAAGAAGGCCCGCCAGCAATTCTTTCGGTTACGACAAATGGAGTTGTAAATAGATATCGCCACGGTCAAATGCAATTTAAAGTAGTTAAAGACAAATTATTAGGACAGCGCTTAGAGGTAACCAATTCGGTCAGGTTGCAAGATGAATATTTATGGGGGATAAGCGAAGTGCCTTCCTCATGGCCGCAAGCAGCGCTGCAGGCACAGGCCATCGCATCTCGCACCTACGCGATTGCTAAATCGGTTCGCATTCGCACCGCATGTGATTGCCACTTATACGGCTCAATTAGCGATCAAACATTTGCTGGCTATAGCAAAGAAGGCGAACCGAGATTTGGTGAAATCTGGAAAGCCGCTGTCAATTCGACGGCGGGGCAAATTATTACCTTTGCAGGATTGCCAATCACCGCTTACTTTTCATCATCTAGCGGCGGCATAACCGAAACTTCAGAACATGCATGGGGTACGGCTACTCCATATACGCAAAGTGTTTTAGATACCGCAAGCGTTGACGTGAAGCTAAATCCGCGATTTGCAACATGGACTAGAGAAGTTCCCCACTCGGTTATCGCAGCGGCCTTTACTTTGAGTGATGTTGTTGAGTTGCAAGTGTTATCTATAAATCCAGCAGGTACGGTTGCAATGATTCAGGCAACTTCGTCATCAGGGAAAACATCAGTACTAAGAGGTGAAACGTTTAGAAGCAGAAGCAAATTACCTTCTGCCTGGTTTTCAATTCTTAAATAGTTACTTAATTTGCATGCAGAATTGAGTTAAGGCCGCCCCATGTGCCAGTGCGCATTACAACTTCCAAAGAGCCGTCTAGAGAATTTCGGCGAAACAATAGATTACTTGCCCCAGATAAAGTGCCAGCTTTAACAACTTCGCCATCTGGCAGGCGCACCTTTGCCGCCGCAGTGATGTAAGTACCGGCTTCTATTACACAATTATTTCCGAGTGAAATACCTAAACCAGAGTTAGCACCGAGTAAACATTTTTCTCCGACCGAGATCACTTCTTTTCCGCCACCGCTTAGTGTTCCCATAATTGATGCGCCACCACCGACATCGCTGCCATCGCCGACTACGACACCAGATGAAATACGACCTTCAACCATAGAAGTTCCTAGAGTTCCGGCGTTGAAGTTAACAAATCCTTCATGCATGACAGTCGTACCAGATGCTAAATGTGCACCTAAGCGAACTCGATCAGCATCGGCAATGCGCACACCAGATGGAATTACGTAATCAACCATTCGTGGGAACTTATCAACGCCAAATACCGTCACATGGCCGTACTTGGCACGCAAAGCAGCGCGCACTGTCTCAAAACCTTCTATGGCACATGGACCAGCCGATGTCCATGCAACATTTGTTAACAGCCCAAAGATTCCATCCATTACGGCGCCATGTGGTGCTATTAAACGGTGAGAAAGTAGATGAAGTCGCAGATAAGCATCAGCAGCACTTTGCGGTGCAACAGATAAGTCAATTTCAATTGAAACAATCTCACGCGTTACTTTGCGGACATCATCCTTGCCAACTAGTGCGGTTATATTCTGATCAGGTTGACCAGTTAGTGCACCAAGTGAAGGGGTTGGAAACCAAACATCTAGAACTGTTGCGCCAGATAAAGTTGCAATCCCATGGCCCGAAGCCAATCCTGACGGAGATTTTGATGATGAAGACATGCGGTAAGCCTAACCCCTATCCTTTGGCTCATGCGTATCGCCGTTTATTGCTCTTCATCACAGACTATCGATCAGAAATATATTGAGTTAGCCCAAGACCTAGGGGCGGCAATCGCGGCACGTTCGTGGGAAGTCGTATCCGGTGGCGGACATATTTCTGCGATGGGAGCGGTCTCGCGCGGTGCTCGCCAATCGGGCGGACGAACGATCGGCGTAATTCCACAAAAATTAGTTGATATTGAATTTGCAGATAAAGAATGCGATGAACTGCACGTCGTTGATTCGATGCGTAGCCGCAAAGCAAAAATCGAAGATTTATCTGATGCTTTTATTGCGCTGCCGGGAGGTATCGGCACTCTGGAAGAGCTCTTTGAAATTTGGGTGGGTCGTTTCCTTAAATTCCATGATAAACCAGTGATTGTTTTGGATCCATATGATTTGTACGCACCGCTGGCAACGCTGATTGATCATTTAGAAGAACATGGTTTTGTAAAACCAGGACAACGCGAACTATTGCACTGGGCGCGAACAGTTGATGAAGCCCTCGATATTGCGTCAAAATAAATTGGAAAAGCAATAGATGTCCCACACAATTCGACTAAGTGTAAAACTGCCGTGTTCCAGATCTCGCGCATGGAAAGCAATCGCTGATTGGCAGAGCCAAGGCGATTGGATGCTGCAGACAAAAGTTTGGGTTACTTCGCAAATTCATGAGGGAGTTGGCACATCTATCTCAGCATTTACTGGACCGTTCTATAAAAGCTTTCCGAAATTTTCAAAGCTGGGGTTACTGGACACGATGGTTGTGACGAATTGGCAACCACCAGTGCGTTGCGATGTTTTGCACACAGGTAAGATCTTTAAAGGAACTGGCGCCTTCGAACTTATCGAAATTTCTCCAAACTCAACACGCTTTAATTGGTCTGAAGGAATTGAGTGTTCACGCGCAAAATTTTTCGCAATCTACCCATTTATGTGGCTTGGAGTTCGGATCTCTCTGGCTCGCCTTAAAGCAACGCTTGGCAGACCCGAGTAACCTTGCTTATATGAACGCGCCCCTTTCCCTGGCTGATGCTTTGGCGCAGTTACCGGAGGAAGAGCGGATTATTCTGACCTTGCATTACTTAAGATCGATGCCTAGCGATGAAATTGCTAAATTACTAGGGGTCCCTGAAAAATCGGTGATTGCAGTTATGACATCAGGAAAAGGGCGAATTACCGCGTTACTTGGGCTGGGCTAAGGCATCTTCCTGACTCGATTTCATCCCTAGCCCTATGTGCGAGATACTTATCCTCTGCAATTTTCAGTGTGGCCAGATATGACCGCATCATTCGCAACAAAGGAGTCTTCCCTATGGCAGCCATGAAACCTCGCACTGGTGATGGACCGATGGAAGTAACCAAGGAAGCTCGCTCCCTAGTCATGAGAATTCCACTCGAAGGTGGCGGACGTTTGGTCGTAGAACTAAACCCCCAAGAAGCCAATAACCTCAGCGCCGCCCTTGAAGCCGCTGTTGCCTTGATCAAGAAGTAATTCAACTAAAAATCCGCTGACTAGCCGCGCTTTCCGAGCAATCTGTCGCTAGCCTTTGGCAATAATGAATTCGAAAACGGCGATTAAATATTCTTCTTCCTTGCTCAGCGCTGTAGAAGTAAACGTTTCTGCGCTCGCCGATTCTGCCGCAATCGCAATCGGATTTACTGCAAAATCTGAGGGCGATAAGTCAGTTTTTGATTTCCCTGCGCATTCGGCCTTAGTTAAGAAATTAGAAAAACTCTTTGAGGTTGATTTGCGCGATGAACTTGAATTCTTTTCTGCCACAGGTAAGCCCGGAGAAATATTTGAGATTCCGGTTGCATCAAATCAGATGCAGGCAGATCGCATTCTGATAATCGGTATGGGGGATGCAACAACTGCTTCATTGCGACAAGCAGGCGCGGCCCTTGGTCGAAAAGGCCGAGGAAAAGCAACCTTGATTTCCTCAATCTGTGTTGAAGGCCCCGATCAGTTGAGGGCTTTTGCAATATCAGTACAACTCGGCGCATACATCTGGACTCAGAAAACTGGTGCGCCTCAAGAATTGCCTCAGTTCCTCTTCGCAACAGAAAAGCCAGAAGTAATAGACGATGCCAGCGTTATTGCCAGCGCGATATCTCGCACTCGCGATTTAATTCACACCCCTTCAAATATAAAGACTCCTTTGTGGATGGCCGATGAGGCACAGAAGATTGCTCTCGAAAATGGCCTTGAGATAAAAGTCTTGGCCGGAAAAGATTTAGCTGAATTTGGGGGGCTGCGCGCAGTTGGAAATTCATCTCCAAAACCTGGACCACGTTTTGTGGAAGTTACTTACCATCCGCGCGGAATGAAAAAGAATATTGGAGCATTTCCACATGTGGTTATTGTTGGAAAGGGAATTACCTTTGATACTGGTGGAGTTTCACTAAAACGTCCTTACGACACCATGATGGCGATGAAATCGGATATGGCTGGATCTGCAGCCGCACTTGGCGCCATCAGTGCACTAAACCATTTTCAACCGAAGGTACACGTAACAGTCTTAATGATGTTGGCCGAAAATGCACTCTCTGGCACATCGCAACGCCCCAGTGATGTAATCACGCAATACGGTGGCAAGACTGTTGAAATCCTGGACACTGATGCCGAAGGTCGCTTGGTTTTGGCAGATGGTTTGGCTTACGCTGATAAGAATTTAAACCCAGATTACATTGTTGATATCGCAACGCTAACAGGATCAGCAACACTCGGTCTGGGACGCCAGCATGCAGCGATGTACACAAGAGATGAAAAGCTAGCTAAGAATTTTTATGAAGCAGGAGAAAGATCAGGTGATCGAGTCTGGCATATGCCGCTCGTCGATGATTATCACGAGGCGCTAGAAAGCCCGATTGCTGATTTAAGTCACGTCACAGCGAAGAAGAAATTCAGTGCAGGCTCAATCACGGCCGCGCTATTTCTCGAACAATTTGCCGGCGATCGCACTTGGGTTCACCTTGATATTGCAGGTGTCGCCCGCAGCGAAGGCGATGTTGGAGAAAATCCCAAAGGTGGCACCGGCTTCGGTGTTCGCTTATTAATTGAGTGGCTGAGAACACTGTGATGATAATTGATCCACATTCCTATGCTGAAGGTTTCATCCAAGAGGATGAAGTAAAGAAGTCAGCGCGCGCACGTGGTGAAGAAATTGGCGCAATTGATACAACTTGTGGCACTGGCGCTTACTTAAAACATTTGGCTCACATTCTTTCTGCACAATCAGTAGTAGAAATCGGCACCGGTTCTGGCATCGGCGCACTTTGGGTATTAGAAGGAATGCTTTCTAGCGGCACTCTCACATCAATTGACGATGAGATGGAACATAGCAACGCTGCCAAACTTGCCTTTCAAGGCGCAGATATCGCGGCAGCACGTTTTAGATTAATTACAAATCCAGTTATGGATGTAATGACGAAATTAGCGGATCGCGCTTATGACCTGGTTATATTCCGCCATAATCCCGAAGATCTTCCCGTTGCGATTCACGAGGCGCATCGCATTCTGCGAAGCGGTGGAGTTTTTGTAATTGATAATTTCTTTGGTGGTGAGAAAGTTTCTGATCCAGCCCAACGCGATCCCAAGACGGTGGCGCTGCGCGAGGCTGGGAAATCTATGAAAAATGAGACAGACCTTTGGGTGACTTCTCTCATACCTGTCGGTGATGGTTTGTTACTTGCAACGAAACTGTAGGAAGATGGGTTTATGAGCACTTCGCAACCAACCGGTTCAAATGGACCGTGGTGGATACCCGCCAGCAAGAATGGAAAAGCGAACTTAATTACGCGCGCCAACGCGATACTTCTTGCCTTTGTCGCCGGTCTTGTCGGAGCAATTTTTGGTGCATCATCTTCGGGATCTTTATTTGGGCAGTCAATAAATTTATCTAGAACATCTAATTCAATTGAGCGAGCTCCAGGTTCGGTTGCAGACATTGCAAGGCGAGTTATTCCTTCAGTTGTATCAATCGAAGCTCGAGCCAAAGATGGTGGATCAACTGGCACCGGCTTTGTTATCGAAAGCAATGGTTACATCTTGACCAATAACCATGTGATTGCTGAAGCAGTCACTGGCAAGGGGGAGATAAATGTGACCCTAAATAATGGTCGAGAATTTGTAGCAAAAGTTGTCGGGCGAGATTCCTCCTATGATCTAGCGGTACTAAAGATTTCCACTACTGGATTGACCGCGCTCCAACTTGGAGACAGCGACAAAGTTGCTGTGGGCGATTCAGTAATTGCTATAGGTTCACCACTTGGTCTTTCTGGAACAGTCACTTTAGGAATCATCAGCGCCAAAGACCGCGCCGTAACTGCAGGTGAAACCGGCAGTGATAACTCATTTATTAACGCTCTTCAAACAGATGCGGCAATTAATCCTGGAAATTCAGGCGGCCCGCTCGTTGATTCAACAGGTGCTGTAATCGGCGTTAACTCAGCAATCGCAACACTTGGTTCTTCATTTGGATCGCAAAGCGGTTCCATAGGTCTTGGTTTTGCAATCCCGATCAACCAAGCGCGTAAGACAGCCGATCAATTGATTAAAAATGGAAAAGCAACTTATCCAGTATTGGGTATCTCAATTGATATGAAATATGAAGGCGAAGGCGCTCTCATTTCAAAGAGTGACAAGGCAATTTTACCCGGAGGGCCAGCGGCGTTAGCTGGACTTAAGGGTGGAGATATCATCACCAAATTTGATGGCCGCACAATTAATACATCAGAAGAGTTAATTGTTGCGATCCGCGCGAAAAGCGTTGGTGACAAAGCGGTACTCACATATATTCGCAACGGCGTAACATCAACTGCCACCGTAACTTTGCAAGCCGGAAAGTAAAGCAATGTTCTTTGACTTTGGTGCGGGCGAAATCCTTGGTCTGGCTCTCTTGGCGATAATTTTAGTAGGACCTGAACGCTTGCCCAACTTGGCGCTAGATGCGGCAAAGTTAATTAAGAAAATTCGCGCGATGTCACAAACTGCTACCTCTGAATTGCGCAAGAACCTTGGGCCGGGATTTGAAGATTTGCAACCATCAGATCTGCACCCGAAGAAATTTATTAAGAAGCAGATCGCTAGCGCGCTAGAAGAAGATAGCGACGAAAAACCAAAATTCAAAGCAAAGTTAGATCCTGATTTACTATGACAACAATTGAGCTAATTAACGCTGCACTCGCCACTGTTTCAGATCCTGAACTCCACCGACCCCTGCCAGAACTAGGTATGGTCGAATCAGTAGCCGTTAATGGCGCTACCGCTGAACTGAAAATATTGCTCACGATTTCAGGTTGTCCCATGCAAGATCGACTCCGTTCAGATATCACTGCAGCGGTTATCCAAGTTGCTGAAATCGATGAAGTAACTATTGTCTTTGGCGTAATGTCAGAGGAACAGAGAAATAACGTGAAAAAACTTTTGCGTGGCGGGCGTGAAAAATTCATTCCCTTCGCGCAACCTGAATCTCTAACTCGCGTACTTGGCATCGCATCTGGCAAAGGTGGCGTAGGAAAATCATCATTAACTGCCAATCTGGCTATTTCGGCTGCCCAACGTGGCCTGCGAGTTGGAATTCTTGATGCCGATGTTTACGGCCATTCAATTCCGCGTTTAATGGGTTTGATGGGACAACGTCCAACTGCGATTGATCAGATGTTTATTCCACTTGAGGCTTACGGTGTAAAAGTTGTTTCGATGGAGATGTTTAAACCTGAGCGCGCAGATGCAGTGGCATACCGAGGCCCGTTGCTACACCGAGTTCTAGAGCAACTCTTATCTGATGCTTACTGGGGTGACCTTGATCTTCTATTAATTGATTTACCACCAGGCACCGGCGATCTCGCGATTTCACTAGGTCAGTTGATTCCAACGTCAGAAGTTTTGGTGGTAACAACGCCACAAATAGCTGCTGCAGAAGTTGCCGAACGTGCGGGGCGAATCGCACATCAGATTCATCAACGCGTAGTCGGTGTTATTGAGAATATGTCTGCTTTCCCGTGCCCACATTGCAGCGATGAAATTTCCTTATTTGGAGATGGTGGGGGAGAAGAAACTGCTGCGCGCTTATCAATTCTGGTGGGCAGTGAAGTACCACTTTTAGGAAAAATTCCGTTTAGTACTCAGCTGCGAACTGGCGG
>Ga0114979_10000519_pt1 | contig 25414 bp, 28 predicted proteins | sample S_140625_EF_Meta_FD_87315 | JGI IMG/M metagenome (GOLD analysis project Ga0114979, IMG submission 87315) | Freshwater microbial communities from Lake Simoncouche, Canada to study carbon cycling - S_140625_EF_MetaG | ecosystem: Environmental > Aquatic > Freshwater > Lake | place: Lake...
TATTTTTATATGTTTTTATATTTTTATATGTTTTTATATTTTTATATGTTTTTATATTTTTATATGTTTTTATATTTTTAATATTTCATAATTTTGTAATAAAAAAATCATCAATATATAATTAAATGACAGACAGTTATGGAGTTTCTGTTGCTAAGTATGATATGAAAATAAAAAAATTATTACAAGATATTGCTAATGATGAGGAGATTAAGATTAAACAATATATAGATTTAAAAGAATTTTTGCCAAAATGCAGTGAACGTTATAAGAAAGATATTATACTATTGTTGGATGAACGTAAGTTATATTTACAATATAAGATACAAGATAAAGAGAGACAAATTGAAGCATTATTAAAAGTTTTGGATTATTTAAATACTTTAGAAAAGAATAAGCAATGTAAAACACATATTCAGGAAATTTTAGATAAAATTACAGAATTACAAAATGAAATAACTATGCTACGCACTATTATTTAGAGAATTAGAGAAATTATATAAATAATAAAAGAATAATTATATTCTTATATAATATTATATAAAACATGAAATATAGAAATTCGAAATCTATGTTGAAAAAAGTTATTGAGAGAAAAGTGTTTAATAATGATTTTCTCAATAATAAAATAATCAATAATAAAATAACGTTATTTATAGTATCAGCATTAGCATTTTTTTCATTATATATACATATAACTAGTTCACATTTCACTGCAGTACTATTATTTTTCTTAACAGCTGGTCTTGTATATACTTTTACAAAAAATATGACAGTTGTTTTAGGAATGTCTTTTATAGTAACTACATTTGCTTCTATATTTAAAGATATTTTTGGATTTAAAGAAGGTCTTGAAAATGAAAAAGTGAAAGAAGGAATAAATGAAGAAGATACAGCAAAGGAAGAAACAGAAGAACCAAAAGAAGGCGAAACAGAAGAAACAGCAAAGAAAGATTCAGATGCCAAAAAGAAGAAAAAACCATCTGAAGCTACGAAAAAGGATAAATTGGATAAATTTGACAATCAAAAATTAAACCCTGCTTTATATAATACACCAAGTAAGCAGAATATGGAAAAACAATTAGGTAAAGCTTCAGAAATGGAACAAGCATATGACAATTTAGAAAAAGTTATGGGAACAGAAAATGTTAATTCAATTTCATCAGACACAAAAGACCTTATTAAGCAACAAAACGAATTAATTAAGCAATTAAAAACAATGACGCCCGCTTTAAATGATGCTATGGCTTCTTTAGGCGGTTTAGATTTAAATAAGTTAACAGGAATGTTTAATAGTGCTACAAAAAATTTATCAGAAATAAAGGGCACCGAATAAATTATATAGTTAAACTATTTAAAAACAAGATATATACAACAAATTTAAATGTATATTACTATTTATTATAATAAATAGTAATAATAATAGTAATAATAGTAATAGTAATGTTGGATAAACTTATGTTTATGTTGGATAAACTTATATTTATTATTAATAATAAATTACATACTTATGATTATATACTATATACAATAGCTTTTTACATTGTAATTATAGTTTCGTATTACAGCTTATATGTCAATCTAATTAATAATAATTACACAATAATTTTCATATATTTTTCAATAATATTGCTTTCTTATATAAAATTTAAGAAATTCAGTTATTTTATCGGTTATGTTTATTTATTATTAGCAAATATAATTGCTAAGAATTTTAATATTAAGGAGAACCTATCAGGTGGACAAACTTTAGAAGCGAGAATTGACAATAAAGCGAGTTCGACGCAAACAAACTTAGAAAATCAGGCTGATAATCCGGAAAGTCAAAGCCCTGAATCTACACCGTGCGAAAGCTATATATTAGGAAAGTTAGCAGAAAGAAAGCTTTCTTTACAAGCCACTAATAATGCACCACCTCGAGGCAGCGGTGCAAGTTTAAATGTTGACACTTCATATGCTAGTGGAGCACTAAGCGAAGGCATATAAAATTCGCGTATACAATTAGCGGATTATATTATAATATAATTTATTATAATATATATTTATTATAATATTGTATGGTTAGAAAGTGTCCTCCAGGAATATTATGTATAGAAAATTATACATTGTTGTTCTTTGTTTTTTTACTACTTGTAATATTATATTTTATGTATATTAAATATACCAAAAATTTATATAGCAACATTAATTCAAGTTATAGCTCCGCTTCTTATTATTCAGGGTCAGACATAGTACCTATTTTAGGAAATGGATATAGTAATAAAGAAAATGACATATTATTGAACCCATATAGCGCACCGTTACGAGACGATAGAATTTATAATAATTCTAATTATAACGGTCCAAAAACACCTATAAATATTCCAACACAGTCAATAAATACTGCATATAGACAAATAGGAATATTGACTCGCGTAAATGGGTCAGAAACAATACTGCCATTAATGGGGAGACCATTAATTACAAATAGAGATAAATGGAATTTCTACACAATGAATGATAAAAACGGTATGATAAAATTACCTGTACGTTTTAAAAATAAGAGTTGCACTTCATGTCAAGGATGTGATAATGTATATAGCGGTGATACTGTATATGTTGAAGGATATTCGGATATATTTAGAGTAACTGTTTATGATAATAATACATTGGAATACATTCCAAGTTTATAAAATTAAAATAATATAATTTATATAATATAATTTATATAATATAATATAAATATGGCATTTACAAGATTTTATGATGACCCGTGTAGAATTCAAAAGTATTTAGAAGAGTCTACAAGTATAGGTAACTATAATATTAATGTTCCAGGTAATGGACCAGACTTGTCATATTTTAATGACCCGTATATAAAATTACAAAAATGGGGAGGAAATTTGTCCACAAATAAAACAGATTTAGAGAGCGAATTGTTTGTATTACATAGAAAATTAAATCGTGATACAATTAAAGAAAATAATTATGTTGATTATTTGAATAATAATAATATTTATTATCAAAATAACAAAAATACTAATACTAATGAAATAACAGGACAAACTCGCTCCACACATCCCGCGTGGGTATATAGAGAGATTAATAATTTCAACAAACAAAATAATGAACACTATGTTCCAAATAATTTTAAGTATTTACATTTAAATCCGCAAGAAAATATTTGTATTCCTTTTCATAACAACATAAATTCAAGAATTTTACAAAAAGATTATTATGCCTTAAATAATAATTTTGATAAAGAAAAAAGAATAACAAATGAATAAAAATTACAATTTATTACAATTTATTACAATTTATTACAATTTATTACAATTTAATTTTATTATTTAGAAACTTGTTTAAACTAATAATATAATATATTATTTAATATTATATAATATTAAATAATATGGCGGCACTTGCTATACCTATAATTGTTCTTGGAAGTATATTTATATTATCAGAGCAAGAGAAAAAAGATAAAGTTAAAAATTCGGCACAACAAGAAATACAAAACACACGTGATTTATTTTTAACCAACGCTAATAATTCTAACCCGATAACAGGAATAACTAGTACAGGTATTACAACAAACATTAAAACACGCGAATCGGAAGGGTTTGCTAATTATAATAATTATAGTACTAATACTAATACCAATAATTCACAGTCTTCAGAGTCAACATATAATACTGACGCATATAACAATATTAATTTAATGTCAGGAAATCAAATGACTAAACAAGAATTTAATCATAATAACATGCAGCCATATTTTGGTGCTAAAATTAGAGGCCCAACTTTTGATACAAATATCACAGAAACCATTTTAGACTCCAAACAAGGAAGCGGGAGCCAGAATTTTTCTAAAGCTGAAATTGCGCCATTGTTTAGGCCCGATGAAAATTCGCATCATACTAATGGAACCCCCAATAATAGTGATTTTTTTCAATCTCGAATGAATGAGTCAATGAAAATGTCAAATGTAACTTTATGGGAACCGCAAAGAGTTGGTCCTGGTCTTAATTTAGGCTATGGTTCTCAAAATGCGCAAGGATTTAATACAGGCGGTGTGGAAGGCAGTCAAGGATTTAATTCAGGAATGATGGCTCGTGAAAGCTGGATGCCTAAAAAAGTCGATGATTTGCGCACAGAAAATAAACCCAAAACGACTTTTGATTTAAATGGTCATCAAGGACCAGCAATATATCCTATTAAATTACAAGGTCCAAACAATAAAATAGGTGTTGTTGAAAAACATTTGCCTGACAAATCGTTCGAATCGGGACCAACTCGTTGGTTTACTACTACAGGGGTTGAACAAGCACCGCCGATTAGAAGCACACACGTAATACCAATGGAAAATAGGATTGACACTACACGTGAATATTATGGTTCTAGTTCAAATGCACAAAATGGACAAGCAACTTATACAAATCCAGATTATGAAGAGTCTAAGCGTCAAAATTTAGCTGCACTACCTTTAACTAATACAAGCGCCACAGGAACAAACTATGCAAGCCCATCCGATTATGGTTCAATGAGTTATAACATTTCACAAAATAATCGAACAACGCAGCAAAATAGTCAAGAATTTGGAGGCGTATATGGAATGGCAAGAGCAGTTATTACACCTATATTAGATATTTTCAGACCAACAAGGAAAGAAAATGTTATTGGAAATTTACGCGAAACAGGTAATGTAAATGGATTAAATCCAGTAGGACATATATTTAATTCTGATGATAAGACAAAAATAACAAATAGAGAGATGACAACAGAAAAAATAGATCTGAATTATGTAAATGTACAAGGACAAAACTATAGAGGTGATGGATATAAAGTCAGCGGTCATCAAAATTATGACAACCAAAGAACTACTACAAATAAGGAGTATATTGGAACAGGCGGAGCAAATAACCAAGGGCAGCGACTTTATAACAACGCTTATGCTCAACAAAATAATGTTAATAAGACTTATGAGTCACGATCAAATCAAGGAGGTATGTCACTATTTAATAATTATAATAATGCTACCACCTCGCGAAATGATAGCATATTTCAGCAAAATAGGCAGTTAATAACTAATGGGGGGCCAAAAATATTACCTTCTACACAATTTATCGGAGAGCTAAATGGAATGCAAAGCTATGATCTAAATTATAATAATGCACGATTGGACGAGTCATTATTAAGTGCCTTCAAGAATAATCCATATACACAATCTCTCGCAAGTGTTGCATAATATCTTGTAAAATACCTATTTATGAACCCAAATATAGAATTTATTTTAATATAATATTATTATTATATTAAAAATATTATATTATTATTATATTAAAAATATTATATTATTATTATATTAAAAATATTATATTAAAATTAATTGTTTAAACATTATTAATAAAGAATAAATAATAAATATGTGCGGAATAACGTTCATATATTCAAAAACAAATAATAATGCTTTAAAGCATATTTTTAATAGCCTTGAATTAATACAAAATAGAGGTTATGACTCAATGGGTATATGCTATTATAATCAAAATACTGCAAATTATGACATAATTAAAAAAGCATCAACAGCAAAAGATGACTGTTTAACTCTCTTGAAAAATAGGTTTAATATAAACAAAAACGACTTAAAGACAAGCATCCATTCAAAATTTGCAGTCGGGCATACGCGATGGGCAACACACGGGGGGAAAACGGATGCTAATGCACATCCTCATATTTCTAATAATGGAGAAATTATATTAGTACATAATGGCATAATTAATAATTTTTTAAGTATTAAGGAATTTCTAATTTCGAAAAATTATACTTTTTATAGTGAAACCGATAGCGAGGTCATAGCTAATTTGATAGAATATTATATTAATAATAATAAATGTTTCGAAGAAGGTCTCACGCAAGCTCTTGATATGTTAGAAGGGACCTGGGGATTAGTAATTATTTATACTAAGGCGATTGATACATTTTATGTGTCGCGACGTGGCTCTCCATTATTATTAGCAAGCAATACAAATTATATATTATGCTCTTCTGAAATAAATGGGTTTAACGGGCTTGCTCAAGATTATATAGCATTAAACGACAATAGTGTAGTAAAAATAAGCAATAATAATTATACATTTTTAGAAACTAAAAATTGTCAGGGACAAGCACTGAATGCTGATTCTTATATTAAATATAATATAGAAAACGTAGATTATGAAAATATATTGATGAGTAAAAAGCAATATAAGCATTGGATGTTGAAAGAAATAATGGAACAAGACGAATCAATACAAAAAGCATATAATTATGGTGGTCGTATTAATGGTAATACTATAAAATTGGGGGGTCTTGACCAAATACTTAATATAACAATATATATTGAATATATTTATTTAATTGGTTGCGGAACAAGTTATAATGCTGCGCTTGCTGGAGAGATTTATTTAAATGAGTTAAATAAGTTTGTAACTGTAAAATGCATAAATGCGTGTGAGTTTACCGAAAATTGTTTACCGAATATAAAAAATTATTCAACGCTAATGTGTATTTTTTTGTCTCAATCGGGAGAAACAATAGACGTGTATAATAGCTTGAAAATTTGTAAAAATAAGCGATGTTTGACAATGGGAATAATTAATAAGGTTGACTCGCTGTTAGCGCGAGAGGTTGATAGTGGTGTATACTTGAATGCGGGATTAGAAATAAGTGTCGCTTCCACGAAGTCTTTTACAAGTATGTTAGTGGTGTTAAGTTTAGTAAGTATGTGGTTTGTTAATAATCATCATAATAATAATATGAAAATAAACAGTCTTAGATTTCTCTCACACACACTAAAGCAAATGTTATTTTCTAATTCAATTAATAACAAGTTACTCGCTTTGAGAACTAATATAATACTTAAAAATTACAGCAGTATATTTATATTAGGTAAGCACAAGCTATACCCAGTAGCGTGTGAAAGTGCGTTGAAAATAAAAGAGGTGTGTTATATTCATTGCGAGGGATTTTCAGCAGGTTCTCTAAAGCATGGTCCATTTGCTTTATTAGACAACACTAATTTAACATTATTATTAATTGATAGTAATGATATTACTAATTATAGTAATTTGAAATCTACATATTATGAAATAATCGGACGAGAAACTAACCTATTTATAATAACAAATTCTCAAAATGTTATAAATGAATTACAAGTAGCTGAAAGTAATTGTATAGTAATAAATAAATTGGATTATTATAATGAAATATTATTTACAATATTATTACAAAAATTGGCTTATGAAATTTCTATAGCAAAAGGTATAAATCCGGACAAACCGAAGAATTTGGCTAAGGTTGTGACTGTAGAATAAGATGCTAAGCAATCTCTCGAATATTTTATTTTATTTTATTTTATTGTTAGAATAAAATAAAATCTATAATTAAAATCTTAATTTCCACCTGTTACGATTAACACTGGTTTCGTATACATTTGGTCTAAGTTGTGTATTATAAAATGTATTTTGATTATAAAAAATTTCGTTGGCTGGATTCACTAATGTTCTAAAATTATGTATGTTAATAATATATTCATTTTGGATCAGTGAGCTTACTTTGTTCCTTGTATCATCTTGTGTATCTGAAACAGCATTCTTATCAATACTATAATCTAATTCATAAATATTACTTAAATTATCTCTGAAATTTTTTTGTATATAATTATTAGGTTCCTTATTATTTATTAATCTTATTGGAGTATCATGAAGATGAATAATCTCTTTAGAATTTAAAGGGAAAAACTGCGTTCTGTCTACAAATAGTTCATTTAGCAAGACTCTATCGTGCATTGCGTTATCTTCTAATCCCCACCCCCAATTATTAGGAAACCCATTACATTTTTCAAAATCTTCACCTGTAATGGAAAAAATACCACCTAAAGCAAATCTAAATCCATAAAAATGCTTAACAGTGCCTTGTGAAGTAATATAGTTAAATGTATTTTTTGCTGCTGGAATCGTATCAATATCGTTAAAAACAAATGTAATATTTTTATAATCATTTGGATATTTATTTTTCATAGCAAGAAAACCGATATTTTTTGTAGCTCCCCTATTAAAAGGTCTCGCATCTGTTTGATGACTATAATAGATTTCATAATCATTTATATTATAATCTTCCATTATATATTTCATATAAATAGAAAAATGCGTCTTTTCCCTTTCGCGATTTCTATAAGGAATAATGAAAATGAGCTTTGGAATCATTGATTCCATTAATATATAGTTATATAATTATATTTAAATATAATTAATATATACTTATAATTAATATATACTTATAATTAATATATACTTATAATTAATACATACTTATAATTAATTATATTTTTTTAATATAGTTTCAGGAATAAGAATAGATTTGTAACCTTCGAGTTTTTTGTAACATTTATTAATAGTAACTTCGCTAATCTTGCTAACATTATTAATTGATGCTTTCGTAATATTTAGATTACAAACTTGAGATATAAAATAAATTATGCCTCCAGCAATAGAATGAGGCGTATTTTCGGGTATTAATTTTAATTGCTCTATTTTAAAAGCAACAAACTTACATAAATTTGTAAGCTCATTGTTAATATTTAATTTGCTACAAAATCTCTCAATAAACGATGAGGGTGTCGTTTGACTTAACGAAGTAATGTCATCATTTAGAGTACTATTGTGCTCTATTTCATTAATAATTGTAAGAGCGTTTTTACATCCTTTTGTTGCACTCGCATTGTCTAAATTAAATATGTCAGCTATTTCTTTAGCTGTTCGTGGATAATTATTAATTCTACAAGAAATATAAATTGATGCCGCAATAATCCCATCGCGATTAAGACCGCGATACGTCTTTGTTTCCGATATTTTTTTATGAAGGCGCATAGCCTCATCTATAATAATTTTTGGAATACCCGAATTTTGAGATATATTTGAAATTAATTGAAATTCATCATAGCGCGACTTTTCTTTATATGGCATAGCTTGCCAATCAGTATATCTGCGAATTTTATGCATTTCATAACTTGATTTACCAGGACATAACACTTTACAACTATACGAAGACTCTTGGAGTAAAGGATTGATTGGCATTCCACAGCGAGTTGGGTCTGAATGACTATTATCGTCTGCCCCGTAAAATCTCCACTCGGCAGTTTGATCTAAATTATCTTTAAAAATAAGACCGCAACAAACGTTAGAGCATGTTAGAAATCCATCTTCACCAATAAATAGCGAATTGTCACAATTTGCGCAATTATTATCACATGTAAGCATGTCTTTTTCTTTTGTATAAACACATTCAAAGTCAGGCTTTTCTTTATATTCTTCATCAAAAATAGTCCATAGTTTTTTATTTGAATTTTCCTTTAATTTATTTTTCCTTGTTTCTTGTTTGCTTGATTTTTGCTGTTTATTTATATTAGTATCATTATGTAATTGTTGTGACATTTATTCTCTCAATTATTTAATAATTTACTTTTAAACTTATTTGTTTCAATTATATATTTTAATATATATTTTAATATATATACTATTATAATATTATAATATAATAGTATATATTATGAATTTCTTAACAGATAATTTTCTAACAAATTTAATATTTGGTTCAAACAAGACACATGAAGAACTCAACACTTTTGTAAATAAGAAATTCACATTCTTTTTGAATAATTCTAATTTACTGTTGAATTCGGTTTCGGATTTTGAAGACTATAAAACAACTAAGACTATCAATCCAAGAAGTAATTGTGATGAATGTGAAGATTTATTTATATTAACAAATGACATTTTTGAGAAATATTTAAATAAAGTCACTATTCCTTTCGATATTAATATTGCTGATAATACTAATAATGAAGATCGAAATTCTAAAACAAACTACAAAAATAAGATTTTGTATTTTTTTGATTTAAAAGACTTAAAAAAAATATTGAATGCTGAAAATTTAGCAAATTCAAGTTCTGATTTGGCTGTATTTAATAAAAAGAGAGTATTGTGCAAAATTATTTCTTTAAGTTTTATTAAAATTTATATTATTGTTAAAAGTATTTACCAAACATTTAATATATATGATTCATTAATTACTAAAAAAAACGACTATGATCCAAGCAATCAGCAAGAGCAATTTAGACCAGATCCTCTTAGACAAGATGTTCCAGATGCTGTTAGACCAGATGCTGTTAGACCAGATGTTCCAGATGCTGTTAGACCAGATGTTCCAGATGCTGTTAGACCAGATGCTCCAGAGCTTGGACCAGATCCTCTTAGACCAGATGTTCCACAGCTTGGACCAGATGTTCCACAGCTTGTACCAGATGCTCCAGAACCTAATACGGAGCTTAAACCAGATGCTCCAGAACCTAATACAGAGCCTAAACCAGCACAAACAGGTGGAACTATTTTACAAGATTTATTTAAAAGCTTTACAGGTAAGACAAAAGAACCAACAACAGAACCAGCAACAGCAACAGCAACAGCAACAACACCAACCAATCCATTGGAAGAAAATACCAAATTAAAGACTTCTAAAAATGTATTTTATTCAATATTTGTTATATTGTTTGACAGCTCTGGTAATGAACTCTTTACAACAAATTTCAATCTTAAGTTTTTACTTAATGCTGTATCTAATATGGAAAACGATAAATTATCAAGAAAAATACCAAAGATTATGAAATATATTTGCGAAGCAAAGATAGATTCAGAAAAATTTATGGGTGAAACTAGTTTGTTGTTTAGAGATGATAATTTTAAATTTATGAAAATGGAAACATCGAGCGGAGCACAAGATGAGGCCAGTATATTTATAGAACAATTAGAAAAAGAAAATGAATCGTTAAATAGAATTATAGTAAAAAAGAAAGCGCTGTTTCAGAGTACTTTAAAGAAAGAAAGTCTTAATTTATTATTGAATTACTGTACAAAAGTAGATAGTTTACAATTTGCGAGCGACAAGCTTTTTACTAAAATTAAAGAAAATTTAAAAATAATGATAAAAAACTACTTTAAATCAAGAGCAGAGTTGTATGAAAATATTGTCAAGCAAATATTCGTGTTTGATTACAAGTCTCACGAAATTACAAGCTTAAGTAGCAAATTAACATATGCATTAATTATAGAACTTAGTAAAAAGGCTAAAATAATATTATTGGATTTACACATAACTGTTTTTACATCATTAAATAAAATTTTAACTGATATTGCTAATGAAATTAATATAAATCCACCGATTATTAATACCAATACCACAGAGGATAAAAGCCTCGAACAAAAACAAGAACCACGGCCAGATTTTGTTGGTGGCGGCACAAGAAAAAATAGAAGAAGATTAAAGAAGAATAAAACATTCATAAAGAGAAATAAAAATAAAAATAAAAATAAAAATACAAATAAGAAATAAGAAATAAGAAAAAAATTGATTTATTGGATTAAAATATTTTTAGCAATTAAAATAAAGTTAAAAATGTTTTCAAACAAATTTCTCTATATTCCTGATTATGTAGTGTATGAAGATATTCCTACAATTATTAATTATTTTGATTACTATAATATTGCGAAAGTTAAAAATGTAGAGATTCATAAACATAATGAAACCGAATACTTAACTGAAGACAATAGTAATATTAATTATGGTTTTGCTATTATTGAAATTGATTATTATTACAATAATCAGGGAGCACGTAATTTCTATTCAAGTATTGAAAATAGTAAAGGTCTAATGGTGTATGATGACCCTAATTCTTGGGAAGTCCAATTTAGTCCATTTAATACTAATGCTAATACTATTAATAGTCAAGTTATTAAAGAAGAAGATGATGATGAGTGTGTATTTGAAGAAGAAGACGAGGCAACTTTAGATGATTTTAATTATGATATTTATAAACAAAACTTTAATAGTTTTAAGAAGAAACAATATTCCAAGAAGCAAAAATTTAATGCCCACCTAATTGAAATTAAAAAATTACTTAGCACTATTAGCAATGATCAAGATAAAATTCGTAAATTATTAATTATTAATAATAATAATTTAAAACATAAGAAGCAAAATAAGAAGCAAAATAAGAAGCAAAATAGGGATGTAAAAACTCCGTGGAGTCGGCGTCTTCGTGTTAAATTTTAAGTTGTTATTTAGTTATATAGTTATTCTTTTTCTTTATAAAACTCATCTTCATTAATAGGTGCTTCTTTACAACATCCGTATGTTGTGCGATGCCATTTACTAATTCCATATTTTTTAATTGATTCAATATGTTTAGACGTTCCATATCCCTTATTAGTTAAAAGACCATAATATATATTCAATTTAGGAAAATTGTCACACATCTCTCTAATATATTTATCGTGCTCTACTTTTGCCAATATAGAAGCAGCAGCAATTGAGCAATATTTATTATCTCCGCCTTCAATCATAATATGATTAAGTTGTTTTATAATATTATCTGTTTCACAGTAATACGTAAAAGGTTTAAAATCATTACCATCTACTAATAAATAACACATACTATTTGAAATATGTACATTGTTTTTTTCATAATAACTATTAATAATTTGCTTAATTGATCTATGCATAGCATTTAAAGTAGCTTGCCTAATATTTATAGAATCTATAGTTTTCTCATCTTCATAAGAGACAGCCCAAAATAATGCATTAGTTTGTATATAATTAGCAACCTCTATTCTTTTACTTTCAGAAGTAAATTTCTTGCTATCCTTTAATAATTCATAATTAAATTCTTCATTGTTAGGTAAAATAACTGCTGCACTATAAACTCTGCCAAATAATGGTCCTCTTCCTGCTTCATCAATACCTATTTCTATAATAGCACTATTATTGTATTTTTTTTCAAGACATATTTTAGAACTTTTTGCACCTTTTGCATTTTTTGCACTTTTTGCATTTTTAACATTTAACATTTAAAATTATATAGAAATTTTATTATATTTATTATATATTAAATATAAATGACATTCAATTTTAATAAAAAAAATTTATTGATTATTATGTTATTAATAATTGTAATATTATCAACCATTGTTTATGTTAATATGCAAAATATTAAAGAAACATTTGTATCTTCAAATAGAGTAGATACAACTAATATTATATTAGATGGAACTGATAGTAGTTATAACTATTATAAATTAAACACATCTGCAAGCAAATATACTATTAAAAATTTTGGTATTACAAATTTTCCTGAGTATTTAACTTATGTAACAAGTGTTTCAAATGATATTTTTGAAACAGGAATAAGTAATACAGCACGCACATATTTTAGAGATAAAGGAGCATTGGTTGGGTATAATACAGATAATTCTAATGTATCACTATATACTATAAAGCCTACTGCAAATATAGAATTAGAAGGCATTAATAGAATAACAGGCACGCAAAGAGATAAAAGCGTCCAAATGTTACTCATTGAAAATTCTGGAAATTTATATGATTTAAGTGATAACAAATTATCAGGTGTTAGGCTGCTAGTTAATAATGTACCTATTATTAAAGATGGAAAATTTGAAACAAGAGTAACCCCTGCTGCCGATCCAGTCGTTGTTGCTGGTGCTCCTGCCACTGCCACAACAGGCGACATTAACTTTAATGGAATATATGGAGGAATGCCCGGATTCAGTAATAGCTTATTAGGTCTTAGCAATGAATTAATATTATATATGATGCAAAATGGAGGCTTTGGAACTTCATATGTTCCACCAATATATAATAATTTTGAAACAGCTATGAATTTAGCATCAAATCCTATTGTTAATCCTGTAAATTCAATGAACCCTTTAGAGTATGCTCAAACACTTTTTGGACCACAAGTAACACCTATTATGTCTAAAAATTCAATTTTAAATAGTTCCATCGATAGTGCGCAAGTAAACGAGGGAACTAATGATTCAAATAAAGATAATACTAAATCTAACTCAAACACATCAGTAAGAGATATGTTCAAATTTGACAATGACGGTAATCTATTGTCACAAAATATAGGTAGTAAAAGCAGTGACTCAGGTACAAACAGCATTAATAAAAATTCATCCTCAATAAATCAGGACTCTAACTTATCGCAAGGAAAGTGCCCTCCATGTCCAGGACCACAAAGATGTCCTGAAAGCAATTTTGAATGTAAGAAAGTTCCAAATTATGAGCAAGGAATAGACAACGCATTTTTACCAAGACCTGTATTAGCTGATTTTAGCACATTTGGTATGTAAATAAATAATGTCTGTGTTAGTATTAATGTTAATGTTGAATATTATTACTATTTAAAGAGTAATAATATTTATTATATACATTTAGCTCAACTATTATGAAACTAATAAATTAGTTTTATAGATAATAGTATCATATTATGTATTATTTACAAATTTTCTAAAATTGCTGTTTTCTTAGTAACTTACAATAGAGGATCACCTCCTCCTCAGCCACCATTTTGCTTTCTAGATCTTCTTCTAGTTCTAGATCTTCTTCCAGTTCTAGCTCTTTTTCCGGTTCTAGCTCTTTTTCCAGTTCTAGATCTTGTTATTCTAGATATATTACTTAATGAAGAGATTGGGGGTATTGTGCTCTGTGGTGATATTGCTTTCTTTGTAAAATTTTTTAAAAAACCAAAAATGTTATTGCGGGTCAACAAAGGAGCGTTTGCTTTTGAGCGTTTTCTTCTTTTTAAATGAATAGAGTTCGACATTTATAATATATATAAATATTTTAATTAGAATTTAATTAGAATTTAATTAGAATTTAATTAGAATTTTTATTTATGTTTAAAACATTTTTTATCTATTTTAAATGTTTTGCATTTTTTCTCTTGTGGAACAATATTTATTACGCATTTAGCTTTTTTTCCATATAGCGGTGTTGTACAACCTTTTTCTTTCTTTTTTGTAAAATTAAATATTTTAGCTTTTTCAATAGTACATCGTGACCTAAAATTTTCATAATTATCGCGAACTTCACAATATGTTAAACCAGACGTCTTTCCCAACATTGTATTTATTTGTTCGTGTAAATTAAAAATGTAACGCGAAAAATTATTACGGTTTTCAAAAATGGAATCTGTTAAAGGAAATTTCTTAAAATTATTTTTTAGATTTATTCGACAATATTTACAAGGTAGTGTATATTGAAAATTAAGCATTAGTTGTTTATATTTTTGTTTTTGTATGTTAGTTGGTTTAATTGGATAATTGAAGCTCATTACATGTAAATAATGCCATAAACTTGGTCCCCAAATACTTGTTAACATACCATCTCCACTATTATAATCTTTGTTATTAAAAATCCTTTTTTTTGTATTTTTTTTGGCATTATTTTGTGGATTAGTTTGTGGATTAGTTTGTGGATTAGTTTTGGCATTATTTTGTGTATTGTTTTTTGTATTTTTTTTTGTATTATTTTTCATATTTATTACTTAATAGTATTACTTAATAATATTAGATAATATAATAATTTATTTATTATGTTAAATATAAATTTATTATTTATTTATTATATATAAATATGTTTAAAAGCTTTTCAAACATTTTGAATGGTTCTTTAGTAACTTTGAAAGAGTTTGCTGTTAATAGCCTAAAAGACAAAACAACAATCTTATTATTATTAATATTAGTAATAATATTTGTGATTATAGCTTACTTTATATATAATACTTTCATAAAAAGCATTATAAGTAAAAATCACCAAGTCAATAAAGAATTTATTGACAAAACAAGTAGCGATGATGTATTAATAATATATTTTTATACACAATGGTGCCCTTATTGTAAGCAATCATTACCTGAAATTACAAAATTTGAAGAATATGTTAATGGATTAAATGCTGAAAATAGTTATAAAATTACAGTAACTAAGATCGATTGTGATGAAAATCCAACAATGGCAAATAAATATAAAATACAAGGTTATCCAACTATCAAATTAATATATAAAGGAAAAGTATATGACTATGATGCTAAACCTAATAAACAAAATTTAATACTATTTTTAGAAACCTCCACTAAATAATGTTTTCGTCAGTATTACTATTCTCAAGATTATAATTAGAATTATTCACAATTATTCTAATAGGTTCATCTGCTTCTTGTAAGCTATTAATTATAGTGGTTGGTATTTCTTGACTGCTTATATCTTGTATTACTTCTATTGATTCTATTAAATCTATTGAATCTATTGAATCTATTGCTTCTATTGATTGATTACTAATATCATTAGTTCCTTGTGCTTCCAAATTATCAATAAATTTAATAGCTTGTGTTTTTCCTAAATTTATTAAATGAGCTCTTTCTTTCTCGCAAGAAATAACTTGATACCAATAGCTTATATCAATCGAGTTATATGTTAATGCGGTATTAATATTATTTTTAATATAAGTAACAATATCATTTTCAACATTTGAAATTTTAACAAACAACTTTTTAATGAGAAAAAATATATATTCGAGAAAATTAGAATCATTGGATATATTATTAGGATTTGCATCATTATATGAGTAGTTATTATAAAAGCTGTTAGACAAATCGATGGGGCGTGTTTTATCATTCATAAAGCAAAAAATTTCATCATGTGCGCATTTCTTTTCTGCTATACATATATTAATAGGGCAACCAACTATTATACCTCCATCTAAATAAAAACTATTATTAATGTATAACGGTACAAAAAGGATTGGAATAGTTAAAGATATATATAAAGCATCAAGTAATTCAACGTTTGGACTATTAATATAGTTAAATTTGGTTTGGTTTATTTCGCTTAAGCAACAAGCAAATATATTAAACTCTATTTTTGTTAAATTATAAAATTCTAATAGTGTAATATTTAGTGGTATATTTTTTGCTAAAAATAATGGCTCTAATGCACTGACTAATACATTTTTATTAATTATACCTTTTTCATATAATATATTAATATATGAGCTATAAGTAATATTACATAATTTGTTCCAAGGTCTCTTAATTAAAAAATCATCCATCCATGCCCACTCATAATTTAATATATATATTAACCCTATAATACCTCCAACCGATATAGAATATATAGACTCAATATTTTTATAATCTATATAATTTCTCTCTGTTAAATATTTTAACGCACCATATTCAACCATACCAATAGGACCACCTCCAGAAAAAACTAAGTGTTTTACTATTGTCATTTAATATTAATTTTAATAATATTAAATGATAATAATTATTTATATTTTAATATTTATATTAAAATATTTATTTATAAAATAAATATAATATACTATAATATACTATAAAATAAATATAAAATATAAATAAAATATATTTAAAATAAATATTTAATAAATATAAAATTTTTCTATCTAATAAATTGTCAATAACTTTAATGTCTTTTTCTGCCTCTTTTTCTGAGTCTTTTTCTGAGTCTTTTTCTGAGTCTTTTTCTGCCTCTTTTTCTATTTTTGTAATATACTTAATAGCTTGTTGTGAACCCAAATCTATTAAATAATACCTTTCAGTATCCGAATTTAAAATATAATGCCAATATTTTATATTAGAACCTTCATTAGATAAAGATACATTTATACTATTTTTAATACGAACAATTATCTCATTTTCTATGTTCGATATTTTCATAAACCATTTATTTAAAAGTAAATAAAAATATTTTGAAAAACTAATGTTGTTAATATTGGTCAAATTACTATTATCATTGTTATTACTATTATTAATATAATAAGCATTAGATAAGTCAATAGGGCTGGATTTATCATTTATAAAGCAAAAAATTTCACTATGGTCGCATTGCTTTTCGGCAATACAATTATTTATAGGACATCCTTGTATTAAAGCTCCATCTAAATACAAGCAATCTTCAATACATAACGGCGCAAAAACAAACGGAACTGCTAAAGATACATATAAAGCATCTAATAACATTATATTAGGTGTATTAATGTGATTGAATTTTTTCTGTTCTAACGTTATAAAGTTAGAAGCATATATATTAAACTCTATTTTTGTTAAATTATAAAATTCTAATAAAGTTATGGTTAGTGGTATATTTTTTGCTAAAAATAACGGCTCTAATGCATTACCTACAACTGTTCTATTTATAATTCCTTTTTCATACAGTAAATTTATATAAGACAATGTAACCACATTTTTCCAAGGTCTTTTAATTATAAAATCATCAACCCATAACCAGTCCAAATTTAATATATATATTAAACCTAACATCGACCCAATTGATGTAGAAAATATAGCTTCTATATTTTCATAATTAATATAATTAATTGTTGCTAAATATTTTAAAGCACCATATTGAACAAATCCAATAGGACCACCACCCGTCAAAACCAAATGTTTAATTGTCATTTAATATTAATTTTAATAATATTAAATGAGAATAATTATTTATATTTTAATATTTCTATAATTTAAAATTAATTGTTATGTCTAATGATATTTTTTATAATTTTTCAAGTAAAATAGATAGCGAAGACACCTCATTAAAACTAAATATTGATGACTTATATAATAAAAAACAACAACAAGATTTGAATGTATTAAAAAATTATAATAATATATTATTAAGAATACATAATAAAATAAAATATATTTCAAAAAATATGATTAATGATAACTGTTGTTGGTATGTTATGCCCGAGATGATTTTAGGGGTTCCTAAATATGACCATAGAGATTGTACTACATATGTTATTGAAAAATTACGTGCTAACGGTTTTATAGTAAGGTATACACATCCTAATTTAATATTTATAAGCTGGAAACATTGGGTTCCTACTTATGTTAGAAGTGAAATAAAGAAAAAAACAGGTAATTCTATTGATGAAAATGGTAATATTATTATTGAGGAAAATAACAATAATAGTAACGCAAATACTTCGTCTTTTGGATCTCCAAATAATGAACATATGTTATTTTCTAATAATAAAAACATTAAAGCTAATTCTTCCCAGGCTAAAGATTACAAAGATATTAAAACATATAAACCTTCTGGAAATTTAATATATAATAATAGCTTATTAGAGAAAATAAATATAAAATAATATTAAATAATACTTAATACTATTAAATATAAAATAATATTAAATAATACTTAATACTATTAAATGACACTAAAGCATATTTTAACAACTCTCTTAATTTTAATTGTTGCTTTATTTACAACTAATAGTAATAGTATTAGTAATACTACTAACAATGATTGTATATATATAAAAGGAGGAGGGTTTTCTGGATTTTGGTATTATTATGGCTATTTGCAAAAAAATAATATGCACAACAAAACTATTTATTGTTATTCTTCAGGATGTGTAGCATATGTTGCTTCGATTAAGTATACTAATGAGAAATATTTATATGAATTAGCATTAGCAAATAGGCTTGAACTTGATCATAATAACATAACTAAATATGACTTAAAAGAAAGATTTATAAGTATTATTGCTACCAATATTAGCACTATACAAAATTATAATCTTAATATATTAACCACAAATTACGCAGGTCAATGTATAATTAAAAAACCTGCTACTATTAGTGAATTAATAGTAGCACTCGATGAAACAACAAATATACCATTAATAACAACAAAACTAAATTTTAGTAAAAATTTTGATGGAGGAATGTGTATAAGATTTATAAACAAATGTGCAAATACTATTACATTACCATATGATTACAAAATTTATAGCAATATTTTTAATATTTATCTGAACTATGAAGATATTATCTATTTTCTAAATTATAACTTATAACTTATAACTCAATATATATGAAAAAAATTGATTTATTTTTATATATATTAGCAACTTATAACTATAACTTTATTGAAAAGCTTAGCTAATGAGCTTGAAGGTGACTATGGAAACTAAACTCGAACCTTTGCCTAAATTGACAACACTTTTACCGCCTTTTTGTGGTTTTATGATTGATGATATTGTGACTTGTAATATATGTTTAGAAGACAATGATGGAGCTATTGAAGTAGATGGCTGTATTTCAGGAAAAATTAAGCGAAGACTTATTACAGCGTGTGGCCACATATTTCACAAAAAATGTTTACAACAATGGACTACTGCGTCCCTTAAAGGTTCATTATGTGGGCTAATTAGCTGCCCTTGTTGTAGAAGACCTGTTTATATGGATGAGCAAAGCACTGAAGCAAAAAAAAAACTATTTGCTGCTTTAGCACGTTGTGAGTGCTGTCCAAGACATCAAAGAGATAAACCGTTGTCTTATGAATATGACCCAGACTTAGATGCTAGAACTATGTCAAAAGCACAAGAGGAAGCTCTAAACACTCTTTCAGCTGAAGACTATAAATATTGGTGCCAAGTCAACTCGTGGCGTCGCATGGATGAACGTGAATGGTGTGATTGCCATTGTAGAACAAGAATGCGCTCAATGGTTCGTCGCATTCCTCCTCCTATTCCGCATGACTTGTTTAGTAAATAGTTTAAAGTTGGTAAATAATCTAATTGTAATTTTTTCATTTTAATTTTTTTCATTTTAATTTTTTTTCATTTTAATATTATTATAAGAAACAATTTAAAATTTTAAATTTAATATTAGTAGCTGAATAAATTTTATGACAAGTCTAATGAATCAATTAAATAAAGTTAGACTATGTCTTTTTTTAAACACTTGTTTGGTAGTATTTATAGGATTTTATATAACAGATTTTACTACAGAATCTACATATTTTCGTTTTGGACCAAATGAGGATTTTATATTTATAAGCGTACAAATTAACACTATGCCAAAATATTATAGTTTATTAACATTAATATTTGTAAATGATATAATTAGAGTTATTATTCAAGAATTTGGAGACCCTGTATTATATATGAATGTTTATAATCCAGATAAAAAAGAAATAGCTGACTTTAGTAAAGCACAATTATATTTTTACGCAAATACTATGTTTTTAATAAATAATATTAGGCATATTTTTACATTATTAATTAGCATAACACAAATAGATATTGCGTTATTTTCGGTAGTAGTAGAGCAAGTAGTTGTCATTGTTACAATAAAAATGTTGCTTGATGAGAAAAAATTCATAAATAGCAAATCTTTGCTCAATAAAGAGGTTGCTAGTCTAGACATTGAAATGGATAGTATTGATTCTACAAAATAAAAATGTTGTTATGTTTATTTAAAATTGAGTTGATTTTTTATTTAGTTAATTAGTAGCCCAGCATTTATATATAGAGAGAGAGAAGCGACTATGGATGCTCAAGCGATTATGGAGTTGATGACCAATGCCAAGCATGACAAGATGGTCAAGGACGCTATTGCTTGTGCGATGGAGGGTATTCAATGTCGTATGATTATTGCGCATCTTCCTGAAAAGTTGCTCGAGGCCATGAATATGTGGGCAAGAACTGAGTGGTATGACCACGATGGAGGGGCAAAGTTTGAGAAGTGTTTGTGGGAAGTCGTGTCTCGGGAGCTGAAAAAGCGGGTGTTTGACCTTTTGTCAGAGTGGATGAAAGAGGATGGTGGACTCGTATACCCAGAAAAGGATTTGTTTTATGCTCTGTGCACCGCATCAAATAGTTTGCATTATTATAAGGAAGAATATTGGCCGACCATGGGTGCTGAGCTGGAGGCTGAGGCTTTGCATTGGGTAAAGGAGCACGATGAGGGTTGCTTAATAGAGAGCGGTGACGGTGGATATTTTCAGTATTACGACTGTGTAAATGAAGAGGTCTGTCATCATATGCCTCATCGTCCTAAGCCTGTAGAATACGAGGAGCAGGAGCAGGAAGAGATTGGTTTGGTTCTTGTGGGTGCTGAAACTCTTGTGCCGTGCTGAACCTCTTGTGCCGTGCTGAAACTCTTGTGCTAATAGTGTTTAAAGGTGTGTTGTTTGGTGCTGACATTAATTAGATACTAGTGTGTTGTGTTACACATTTTTTTATTTACTAGTGTGTATGCTTCATTAAAATTGAAATGCTTTTTTATTTAGTTAACTATTAGCCTGAACAAAGGAAAACAAAGCAAAACAAAACAAAACTATGGATAGTATGGATACTATTAGAGCTTTGTACGATTACGATGGTACTGGTTTTCAGCGTAGCACTAGTACGGATAGTAGTGATAGTACGGATAGTTGGTTACAAACGCTTAGTATTCGTATTAGCACAATGTATGATCATAGTGCTTTTGTGCGTATCATAAATTATCAAATTTCTAAGATAGTAGAAGAAATTCAAAAAACTATTGATTTAACTAAGCTTTCGAGAGATTTGAAGGCAATTATGAATAGTTGGGTGCGAACACATTCGTGGTATGATGAAGATAAAATGTCAAAGTTTGAGCATTGTCTTCGCAATGTAGTGACTAAGGAAATGAGACGTCAAACTATTGAGCGTTTAGAACAACAGGACATGCCTTCTTTTCCAGTCAATGAAGATGACTTGTGCTATGAATTAGAACAAGCGTTTAGTCGTTTGACTAGTTCAGATTCTTGGGATATGGACGCCGACTTGACATCTGAAGCAAATAGCTGGGTAACAAACCATGGAGAATGTCTAATAGAAAGCGACTTTGACCGTCCTTTTTCGTGGTTTAGCAGTCGGACTATGTCGACGCAATATCAATTGCCTCATATGTCTAAGTGCACTAACAATATAGATGTTGTGTTATTGAAAGTATTAGCAATCGACATTAAGCATGAATCAGGTTGGGCTTGCTCTATATGTTTGGAGAATAATTCAGAAAATCCTGTTTGTGTTAAAACTGCGTGCGGACATATATATCATCACAAATGTTTAGCTGATTGTAAGCGTACGTTCTTAAAACAAAAAGAAAATAGCTCTAAGACGTCTGTTCCGTGTCCATTGTGTCGTGTTCCTTTTAGTTAGAATCTATTGCTAATGTTTTATGTTTTGCATAAAAAAAGTTTTTTTTTATTTTGCTTTGTTTAATAATGTGTTACTTCCATTAATGAAAGCTTCGCCTTTATAAAAACATCTGCTCTGCATAATGGGCAACTAATTCTTGGTTTAGTTGCATACTTTTTAACAGCCTCATCAAACATTGGATATAAGCATGTTCTATGATAAGTATGGCCGCACAAAGTTTTAATAGTACTACTCGGATCCATAATATGTAAGCAAATAGAACATTCGTCATCGCAACTTGTGCATACTTCTATTGCTTCACTCATTTTTTCTTCTTTAAGATTACAAATGACAGCATATATTTTTTTTTTAATGTCAAAGCAATCGTCATTGCTTGTTAATAAATCTAATGTTTTATTGTGTACATAGTAACCAAAAATAAAAGTCCAAGTATCTTTTTTATAGTCATCAATAAGTAAACGTAATCCGTGTAAATCATTATGTGCCGACGCTTTAAACGTCACATAATGAAATATTTCTAATTTAGAGTTAGCTAATTCTTCATAAAGTTGACATTCTAATGTATAAGGAAGTTTTAATCCTTTAAAGCCGTCATTTTCATCTAAAAATAAGGTTTCAACAAACAAAAATACAGCATGATTTGTCTTTAATTGAAGGTAGTCCTCACTGTCATAATGTGATTTAGTTAATACTTCATAAAAGTTCTTAATATTTTCCTTTTCCAAAATTACGTTAATCAAATACTTAGTAATTGGCGCGCTCATAATCGCTTTTGCTTGTTAGTCGATCGCTTTTGCTTAATGATTATATTATAATAATATAATATAATATAATGTAATCAATTTTTTTATACTAAATAATAATTAAAATGCTCCCTTAAAATCCTCCTCGTAGTCGCAATACAAGATGAAGTGTGCTCTCTTTTTGAATATTATAATCGTTTAATGTGCGCCCATCTTCAAGTTGTTTACCGGCAAAAATTAGACGCTGTTGATCAGGCGGAATACCTTCTTTATCTTGAATTTTGGCTTTAATATTGTCAACAGTGTCAGATGATTCTACTTCTAATGTAATCGTTTTTCCTGTAAGTGTTTTAACGAAAATTTGCATAGCTATACTATATATAGAGCATTATTTTTTGTTTTTATATTTATTTAATATATTATATAAGATATATATAAAATTATATTATAAATGTCCACTTGTTCTTTAGATGTGTGTGCTAATATTTTTAAAGTATATGTGTGTGATTATATATTTATGATGCGTATAAAAGTTTCAAATGGTCCATTAAGTAATGGTAACACTTATGCAGAATTAGAAATATATTATAAATCAAATGATTATGATGCGGTGGATAAAGTGTATTATTTAGAATATGGAGCTAATCCTTTAAGAAAATATCTTGGTTCTAATGTTATATGGAATGCAAGCGATGATTGTAATAATGATAATCTTATTGTGTTAGATTGAATAATTGTTATTTTTGTTAATTGTAAATCTCTTTTGTTAATTGTAAATCTCTCAAAATGTGTTTTTATAAATCAAATATTTTTATAAATCAAATATTTTTATAAATCAAATATTTTTAAATGATTTAACTGCTATAGAAGATTGCTGCTGCCTTTTGTAATTCTTTTTCTCTTGCTTCTCTTATAGCGTTTGCGCGTGCGGTTATAGCCGCTTCTGTTTTCATAATATTCCTTAAAATTGCCCTTTTTGATGCCATAGTCGCTGTTATTTCATCGAGTAGTTCTTTTGCATTAATGAGATTAGACCGAGCTGTTTCAAATGATGTTAATGCTAACAAATAATCTTCTTGACTAATACGTTTCAAACTATCTGATTCAATATTATAATGTTTTGTCATGTCTTCAAATATTATAGTCCATGGTCCTGAAACATTAGATATATCGATTGTTTCAATCTTGGCTTTTGAACCTTGATAATAGACTATATCATTAAATTTAAAATCTGCTCTGTTTGCTTCATCTAATATGTTCAATGCATTATTATATATAACCTCTGCTGCTTCCACCGCTTTTTGGGCATTGTCCATCTCCTCAATATATTCATTTTCGTTGATCATTTATTATATTATTATATTATTATATTATTATTTTATTATTTTATTATTTTATTATTTTATTATTTTATTACATTTTTAATATAATAAAATACAAAATTTTCTAAAATTGATAAATATTTAAATTATAAACAAATTATAATAAAAACATTACTTGTTACTAATATATTATAATATAATAAAATGAAAGTTTTAGTATTTGATACTGAAACAACTGGATTACAAGAAAAGTGTGCTTCTATTTATGATAAATCAAGGTGGCCATATATTGTTCAACTCAGCTATATTTTGTATGACTTATCGAGTAATAGTGCTCTAATTAAGGATAATTATATTGCTATTGATGGTTCAATCGTTATTTCGCAAGAAAGTTATGATATACATCATATAAGTAGAGAGATTTTAGATGTACAAGGAATAAGTATAGTGGAGGCATTAAAGGATTTTAACGA